>Ga0316215_1000108_pt1 | contig 14730 bp, 9 predicted proteins | sample NRE5metagenome_FD_207796 | JGI IMG/M metagenome (GOLD analysis project Ga0316215, IMG submission 207796) | Spruce roots microbial communities from Maridalen valley, Oslo, Norway - NRE5 | ecosystem: Host-associated > Plants > Roots > Unclassified | place: Norway: Oslo | collected 2017-09-15
ATATGGAAAAGGTACAACAAATGGAAGGAGTACACAGTAGTGAATCGAAGGTTGAAGACACAGGCGGGTTTCCACCAACATACTTAGTTGGTTTAAGCTTGCCTAGATCAATATTGATTGCCCCTTGAACCAGTTACCAGATATATTTTTACCCTGTAGGCATCATCCCTATACTAAATTATAGTACCAATTCTACTAAACCATTGCTTCGAACCTTGAGCGAGCTTTGATAGATCTACTGAACCGTTATAACGACCTACATAAGATGACAGTTATAAAACCCTACAGATAATAGATACTTTTACAGCTACACCTTAGGAAGATAACTATATTACTCTATGCTCTTACTGACGGAACTATCTTATCAGGGATAGATGGATGGGGACGGACGGATAGAGAGATGGGAGGGGGGGAGAATGGGTAAGATGGCAACTTTCCTTGGGCCTTACTGTTGGGCCTTATGGCTTCTTTTCTTTCGGATTCTTTCTAAAGACGCCATTTGCCTTTAGCCAGAAGTGTTTCAACAGGAGCCTTTAACCGGTTCAAAAACCCATTGAACTCCTCAATAGAATAACCAAATAAACTTCCTGTTGCGTATAAGAAATCAAATCAAATGTAACATGCGCCCGCCTGCAATCTAGCCAGTGAGCCCGGCGTTTCTTTCTTGTCCCAGCCCGCACTCTAAATAGATCTCGATCAGGAGGTAGGTTCACTGTGGGGGGCTTGAGATGTCACTGTTCCACGATGGGCGTTCATCCGTGGGCTAACAGTTGAACTGATTGATTCACATCTACTACCAGCGGAGGGAATGTGCCAGGGGTGGGCAGTTTCGTGAGGTGCCAACCAAGGTCGAGGAGGTAGAATCGATCGGGAGAGAAGCAATCAAGAATCTATCAGGCAGAGAGAATATATCAAGCGCTAAGCAAGATCGATACGGAAAGCAATCGAGAGGGCAGGCCGAAAGGTCGAAGCAAGCAGGATTTATGCGGGATCAGGCAGCAAGATCTCTTCTCTCAGGCAGTTCGTAAGGTCTAAGATCTCAGGCAGGTATCAGGTAAGGTCGAAGTTTGATGAAGGCAGTTCGTAAGGTCGAAGGCAGCAGTAGTAAGCTCGATGAAGTTCTCAGGGGGAAGGTCGCAAGGTCGATCCAAAAAGCCAGCCTGTTTCATTTCATCTTCCAGCGAAATGACATCCTTCTATTTAGTATTAAGGAAGAGCCATTCAAAGACTTTCCCCACTTACTATCTATTAGGTAGGGTCTTTATGTGCCTTTGAAAGACTGGAGTTCTTTCTTTTGGGGTATCGGGTTAGGGATGCACTACCTATCTCCTTGGCCCTGGCTAGAGACCGAAATCATACGAGTCAATGCGCTATAGAAACACTTTGTATAATGATCTATGGAGTTATGTTTTCTCTTTATGCTATCCCTAGTTACCGAAATGATATAGGGACCTATTACTGAATATGGAATGGGTTATCCCACTAGATATGGATCCGCTGCCGGGGACTCTACAAATGCCTCCAGCTATACCTCCACTAATTAACGTGGCCCAATCTCAATGGATTATGAGTAAACAACTATATTATTTTGGACGGGACCTCCCTTCTAAATGGAATGGATAGGACTGGGTCGCCTTCGCTTCAACCACGTATATATGGGTTTCGATCTTGGTCTCCAACAGGCTATGCCTCTGATGCATCTGTATTTGTATCTGCCTCTAGGCAAAGTGATGGTGAAACTACTGAAACTTACTAAGCAGCAATTGGATATGCTTCCATCGCTTCCAATGCACCCTCTACTTTCACTGATGATGGTCGATTAACTTGGTGATTCTGTTCTGTTGATGAAGGCAAAAGGTAAAAAGGAGGTATCAGGCGTATTAAGCATGATCCACGAGTATTGGGGGAATAAGGCTTAGATGGAAATAGCGAGGTTGTAATAGCACTAGCTACTCCTAAAGTGTTGTCCTATCCACCCATGGCGGTGGTGACGTTGGGAGGCTGTGGGGCGATGGAGATGATGGTAGACTGTGCGGCGGCCGATTCCCAGACGCGCCAATGGTGGGTGGCGGAGGCAAAAAAGATTGGCTCGTCATCCGGGTCGTATTCCTTGCCATGGACTATGAGGGGTCCTTTCCACTCCCTCAAGCCCAAATCATCTGACTCCATGGAATTAGATGTCGTTTCATCTATGGGGGTCACCCTGAGCTTCTTTCATGGACCTCCACTACCATGCCCCTCCACTAGCAAGGCCCGCTTACCTTGTTGTTTCTATTGCTTTGCTACGACTTGAGCCCACTGTTTAAGAGCCTGCTGAATGGTTCAATTTGTAAGTACAAAGGGAAACATCTCCACCTCTTCACAATATTAACACTCCTGTCCTCCTTCTGCGGTCGCATGGCACAATAGTGTCGCCTGACCTTGAAGCGGAACTACTGATCATACAAGTAAATTATTGCTGCCGGAATCCTGGTGGTCTGCACCACCAACTGATAAATAGCCTGGTAGTAGCCCTCGAACACGGTGTCAATGACCACTTGCTCGACCTTTTCTATGGACACAACGAAGGGATTCATATTGGTAAGCCACCACAGATCTTTCTGGAACCAACTCCTACAGGGTGACCCCCATAGGTTTCACCCACCGCGAGAATGCTATTATCAAAAGTGCCAAACTATAAATCCTGGTTTCGATCCTGTGCATCCAACACATTTGGCAATATCTCATTAGTTAGATACCTGACCCAATTGAGTTGAATACCATTGGCGTAGACCTTGGCCACATATAGTGCTTTCTTTGAGCATTTGCCCTTTCGGCAGGTACACAGAACCTGTGTAGACAGCAACTGGGCTGCCATCGCCACCGGCAGGCTATTGATGGAGCCGATATCATAACCTCAGCCCTTCGGCTATGCATGGTATTTCCTGCACAGGTCCTGCTCCTTTGCCTTCTGGTCCTTTGGGTCCTTCTGTGTCGAGCCTTTGATAGAGAATGCTTCAAATGTGTCCTCACCATCTTGCGGTAGCCTGGTCGCTGCATGTACAACCTCATCTGTGATGCTTATTTTCCTGTCAAGCCAGATGGCGCCGGAGTGAAGTCAGGACAACAGTAGTCACATGTACTTCCCAACCGTCGTAAAAGTTCCAATGAAAGGTACATGCATCAACCTCAACAAGCTAGACCTAGCCAGGGTTGTTAAAGGCTTCAATGTCCACAGCTTATCCCTACGCAATTCTCAGTATTTCTCTGGTGCAAACTCAGGAAAAGCTGCATAATTGTGGATATCATAGTCTGTGAGTAGCACCTGCTCTACATAACCCTTCAGGTGCTCATCGGCAGGGATGTGCACCCGCGGGTCCAGTACTTGCTCTGATAAAATGGGGTTGGGTACGTCTTGAATAGGAGCCTTCTCACCCTTGGGCTTGTTCTTCTTGGATCGCTGGCCTGCAACTGGTACTACGCAAGGCACCATTCTTTGAATCCTCAAATATTGTGAAATTCTAGATGCCACCTTCAATTTCCCAAATGTCCACTTGACTACGGGACTCACCTGTGACTGCAAACTCTCTTCTCAGACCTCTGCAACTACTCGCAGTCTGGGTTCTCTCTAACGGTTGTCCTTTGGCTCTTAAATTCTTATTAAATTCTTAAGAGTTATACCCCAATCCAAGGCCAGCTGATGATATAAAGCCCCACCTTACCGACCTTTCTGGGATTGATGCTGCCCAAAGCGTGCACCATCCTGGCTGTCAGATCTCCTACCCAATCCCACCTATCCGATGTAAAATCCCTGACAAATCCTAGTGAGATTTGGCCATTAGTGCAGGATAAGACATTCCCTTTACTTGGCTTTGTCTAAATAATTCCCCTGGCTTGACTGCTTTAGGCTCGACCTTTACACCATTAATACCCATAAATGCACCACCTACCTGTAGTCACATTAATGATAGCCTTAACTAAACCCAAACTTTTCCCATGTATAGCATGTAGACGTGGTGACTCCCCTCCTACAGAGACCTGACCCTAGGAAAACTCCCCCTACTCTGCGGACCCTTTTATCCGCAGTCCCCTTTACCTGCGGTACCAAAACAGCTCCGTCCACAGATCCCCTGGCCTTGGCTGCCACCCCGACCATAGAGCACAGCACCACCGATAGGAAGCCACGGGCAATCAATTCACTGATAGGCAATTAAGAAGACAAACCATTGACCCCCCGTCCCCAGGGAGTGCGGAAAAACGAGCCACCCTGATTTCTGAGATTGAAGTGCTTTTCCCGGGGAAGCATACTTGCACTGGCAAAATGGCTTGGATAAGTAATTCTATCCTTCCACTACCGTAGACAAACCTTCCAAAGGTCCTGCATAGCCGGGGAAGAGTTAAGACGAACCATCCCAGCCCAAGCAACCCAAGGACTGATGGACGAGCTGGAAGTTCTTGTCACGGGTAACACGGGGAAGTAGAGGAGTCACGGGTAACACGGGTAAGTTGATGAGCTGGAAGTTCTTTTCACGGGTAGGAAAATGCTACTGAATTAGGAGCTTGAGGTGATTTTCTCGGGGCAGTTTATTAGCTTGAGGTGCTTTTCTCGGGTTCGGGTGGGCACACTTGCACTCTTCGGGGGCTCGCTCGGGTTACCTTGAGGGCAACCCTGCGCTCAACAGCAATCCCCCCTCATCGTCTTGATGTTTGGAAAGGGTTGTGGTTAGTCTTAAAGAGTAGGTGCTAGTATTTTGCGGTTAGCCCCAATGAATAAAGTTATCCTTTAGTGTAGTGACCGACCTTTCCCAAAGAGGTTTAAGAGAAGTTGCACTTATTATTAAAGAAGGAATTAGTCGGCGGAAGGGAGGTAATTAACCGGCGGAGGGATATGGTTATACGATCCAAAGGGGAGGCAATAGTCAGCCTAGCCAATGGCAATAGTAAGCTCAGCCGAGGGCGATAGTAAGCCGGATATGTAGTTCTGCTCGAGAAAAGGTCACGGTCAAAGGGGGAGGGAGGGAAAGAGATGTGGCTGTGGGATAAGAGGTGTCCCCGCTTTGCCCTAGCTACCAAAACCGTTGTTACTGCCTACCTCCACCTACCTCTGTCTCTCCAGTGGAGAGGGGATCAATAAGCAGGAGAGACATAACCAGAAGCGGATCTCGAGAGTTTCTTCACCCATCCCAACACTTTAATAACCGGTGAAAAGATCCAGGACAGGGCTGCAGGACAGGAGCAAAGGCAGAGGAGGAGCAAGCAGGCTCGACCAAAGGGAGAGGAAAGTTGCATATGTTCCAGTTGATTCTATTGATTAAGCTGTGGATTACGTAATTTACTCAGGACCAGTACCCTTTTGAGTTCCATACCCTCCAGCAGCAGTTCCAGGTACAGCAACTAAGGAGGATAGGAAACTCTTGTTTAAGAACAAGATCTCTTGTTTCAGAAAATGATACTATTGTTTCATTACAAGGATCTTATACTTCTTAGATTTGACTTCTCCTCCATTAGACTCTACAAAAAACAATAGGATCAGAATATTACTTCTAAGTATGTTTACACTCATGCTACTGAAGCTATATCTTTGCCTATTACGCATTGAAACCACTCCTGTGTCTTTACCTCATCGCTCTGTCTATTACTGCTTGTTTGTCTCTCACCACCTTGTCTATTACTGGGTTGCTCCTCACCACCTTGTCTTAGTAGCTTCGTTAGGCCAATGAGAACACGTAGCCCTACCCTACACTACACACTTAGATTTCATATATTCCTCCTTATATTCGCTTATTACTTCTAGCATTTAGATATAGAGGATAGCATTTAGATATAGAGGAACCACAAAGTCATGCATCACGTGGGAAACACCAATCTTGTCTCCCTCCATCACCTCTCCCTCCATCACCTCTCCCTCCATCACCTTTCTCGAATGGGTCTTCACTAGCCATACTCACAAGAGCAGAACTAGGACAGAAATATACTTTATGTTTGACTATACCCTACTTCTTTCACAATAGCCTACTGAACTCAGGGGAATACAGCGGGAAATACCGGAGGAGCCAGACTAGGTCAATACCAGAAGGAGAATAGGACACTTTAACGGTTTGAACCACCTATAGAAACACCTAGGAACTCGGATACTTCACCCTACACACCTCACTTGCATCTCCACCTGGGGTTCACCTTCCCTCGGAAAGGACTAGTTTCTCATCTTAGGGAAGCTTACCTAAGATTCTTTCTATAAGACAAGGTTAGGGGAAGGGGTCACTAGCTCATTGAACGCTGGTTAAAGGGCTCATCACTTGCATCTCGAACCCCACACCTGATCCTATTGAACTTGACCTAGACCCCGCCGGTTCTTCCTATTGATGGCTCAACCCTAGCCTTCTTTTGCTCTGATTCTCCTTGATCCTTCTCATCCTTCCTTTCACTATCCGACTTTGTAATTTCATTCCTTTCACCAGTTTCTGCTTTTCGGGATCGAGATACGGAGCCTGTTAGTGATCGTGACCCAGATTCTGATGTTCCAGATCGATAGCGAGATCCTGAGTCTGATGCTCATGGTAGATATTCAGATTCTTACCTTTGTGATCGTGATGAAGAGTCTGATGCTCGAGAGTCAGAGCCAGATGTTCCAGATCGGGATTATTATATTCGTGATAGGGAGTAAGAACTCAACCGCCTGCACATCCATCATTGACCCACTCCCCATCTAAACGGCCAATCTTTTACTATGTTCTTCGCCCAATTAATAATACCACATTATGAAGCTATTGACCGGAGCTGGAAGGTCTCACTACGATCGGGCTATGCCTACATATCTTATTCGGTTCACCTCGATTGACCGGGCTCACTGAACACATCTGTGATTGAAAGAGCATCTCTTGGTTATGGTGGAATAACGGGGAAATCACCTATTTAATTAGGTGGTAACAGTGGGCATCTCTCTCTTGGGTTTGGAAACATACATGGGGCCTTCTCCTTACAGCTATTGAAAGGGAACTTCTTTTGTTGTTTGGCGGGAACGTTGGAACCATAATAACTCTTCTCATTCGGTGACTCAATAGGGGCTTCCCTTGTATAGGGTCTCCCGTTATCCTTCTTCTCTTAACAGCCGGTAACTTATATCTTATCCGTGGGCAACTTAGCTCAACCTCATCAGAACATGGGGAACATCTATTCTCTCATCTTATGGTGGGACTTGGAATGGTAAGAGGAATGGGTGCACCTCAAACTGGCAAACCCTTAATCTGCCTGCATGAACATGAATTAGACTACAGGTTTGGTATACCAACAAAATAATATATGTATGACTGGAAGCTGCATGTTTCTGATAGAGCTACTCACTTTGGCAGCAGATCGGCAACCCCACCTGAAACACTTGACCAGTTAAGATCTTCACTCCAATGGACGATACTCTCTTTAGGCTAGAGGGGACCAAGGCAAGACCTTAAGAACCCATTGATAGGGTTAATTTAGGAAGAAAAGGCCTATAAAGATGGATGGTATATTTTCCTCTGAGAACCGAGCCCCTATTCCCGGAGAGTGGTAAGCTTGAACCAGCCAACCCAAGCGCCCATAGCCACCGCCCCCAATAAGTACTTAAAGAAAAGCGCTGTTGAAGAAAGAGGAACCCTAATGAGGAGCGATAAGCCCACTCACCCGACCAAAGAAGGGTGAGGAGCGCCTTTTAAAGAATGAGGAGAAGGCTCGCCCGAGGTACGTAGGGTGAGGAGCCCTGTTTTAATAGCTTGGTTACACAAATCTGTAAAATACGATGATCTCTATAATGGATGATAGCTATCGCTTGAACCATGAGGAGGTAGGATCGCAATCGCCTGCCTGATCTCTCTCTTCACCTACTGATATCTTCTTCTCTCGACCTTGGCACCGATCGAACCACTGATGACAGATAGATATACACAGACAGCCCTCGATCTTGAAACTCCCCACTGTTGGAACTACTGCTGCTACTAGTTATGATTATGATTCTGCTGGGGCTAACTGCTTTCCCTACTGCTGTTGGTTCTACTGCTTATTATGCTACTGCTTGGTGGGCTGTTTATCCAGGTCGAAAGGGATAGGAGGTAGAGAGGTAGAGGTTTGAGTAGAGATATAGGGATATAAATAATATAAATTGGTAGAGAGTCTAAAGTTTCTATATAGAATGTAGGGATGGAGGTTCAGGATCGAGGGCATAGGTTATAGTAGGGCCTAGAGCATAGGGCATAGGTGAAGGAGGGTAAGCTCGGACTGTATGTGTTTCCATCCTGGTTGGTTGGGATGAGCTGATCATATCAATAATAATATTATTATATGCTTTTTGGTTGATTCAGCTGCTGGCCGGGATCACTCGACAGAGGTTCTGTTTGATGCAAAGGTTGACCGAAAGAAAAGAGAGGACCTATTCTCTGCTACAAATAAAAGAAGGGATAAGTTAATTTTAATAATTGCATATATAATATATGAGCTAAAGAGTAGTCATACAGAGCGACTTTATCTTCACGGTTGGTTGCTTTAATTGTGCATACCATAGGACTTGTTATGCCGGGGTTTGGTTGGACATTGAATTGCTCTGATAAGAAGAAGCTTGACACGGCACCTTTGCACTCCACAAATTCCCATCTTCGTCGGGCCAATACCCTTTAAGTTACCTTTAAAGTTATTTTACGTGAACCTGGCCTATCAATCAAGATGGTAAATCTAGTAATAGAAGAGGTCCTCTCCTTCTCAGTCGAGCCCGCTTGCGCATCGTTGCGGGATGATATCAAATTTCACATGGCATCAATCAATATGGGAATTGAAAGAGTTGAAGGCCATCCTCGCCCTCCTTCCTCGTGCTATGGGACCTCTTAATAAAAGCTCTTTACCGTTCAGTGAAGGCAGCAGTAGCCAAGCGTTGGTGAATATAGTCCAAGCTGTAGTACCCTTATCTCTAAGCCTCAATTGTGTAATGCTCTAAGCAGCTTCTATCCAGTAGTGTGTCAAGGTTCGAAGCGTCTGTCCTGATAAAGTGTTGTAATCGCAAGGGGAAAAGGTCTGTAGCGGGAACCATCCATCAAGGGGGAAAGCTGTTGTAGCTATCCAACCAACCTTATGGGGCAAGCTGTGGAGATCCTTCAACTAAACATGCAAGCGGTAGGATCCAACCAACCATTTGCTAAAGCTCTTAACAGGGAACGCTATTCTATTCTTAGCGCTATGGCTCTTTTTTACTTTCTTTTCTCTTTATCCGGGCCCGAACAATGTAAGTAATAAATCTAACTATTATATATAATATAAGGTAATATTAATTAGAGAGGTCTTAATTATATAGCGAATAATATTCCAGTATGAAATCTTAAATATTGGAGATTGCCGCATATATTAATCCTTCCGGGCGTTTATAAAGTACCGGGGTTATAATCCTTCTCTTTGGTTTGTGCACTCCTCAGGTGTGATATACCCATAGGGAATATATCATGGGATTGGATGAAAGGGGGTTTAAGGGGGCCCTTACTATCCATATATAAAGGGTGCCATAGAGCTTGCGGAAGTAGTTATATGAGCGAACAAATAGGAAGTGAGTTAATCGGAGCTGTTTAAAGTGCTCTCCCACATCCAATATTAATCTTATCCCCTAGCGGTAAAGTTATAGATATATGTGTGGAAAAGTTGTATATATGTATGTACCGGCAAATAGGGTGCTTATCAGTTGTAACACGGGTTAGGCGGTGCATCTGAAGCAGGACAGGTTTTTTATCAAGCAGTCGTTGGGTTTTCTTCTTGGGCGACCTACCCTCTCAACCTGGTTTCAACAAAGCTTCCTCTCTTTGAACCTGTTTCCAGCAATATTAGCTTGGCCATCCCTAGCCAACAAGAGTATGAAACGTGTTCAAATGGCATTATTATAAAATAAAAGATTACTCAAAAAGTGAAGTTGGTGCGTTCGCGTAGTCAGGTAGTTCCAAAATGGATTGAATCCGTCAAATTATATATATATATATAATGTAAAAGCAAATATTCAAAATAAATAATTTGTTTGAATACCTGGGGCACACCAGTGACCACCAAAAAAGTGTATTTATGCAAAATATAATAAAGATTTATAATAAGATTATATTGCACATATTTAATTTACCTTTTGTTGGGTTCGAGGCATTCCAATCATCGGGTAGGTTGTGTAACTTGTCTGTAAGTTTACATAGTGAAGGGGGAAGTCAAAGATGGATAGGCTCGACAAAACACCACGACAGTAATAACGTGCTCACCACCAACCAGGGCATTACGACAACGTGTTGCTGTGTCTATGTCCAGACCTAAAGTTGCATGCATTCCTAAACTTTGAATTTATGTAACCCGTTGAGCGAGGTCTTATCTAAGCCCAAAGGCCCGAAGGAAATATAATGGTAGCGGCTATTTTATTGAACGGTAGGTCCTTCCGTAATATCCTTCCAGCTTTAATATACTTACCACTTCTTTAATGTAAATGAATCTATTTCCCGCAATAAAGACCCAGTAACAAAGGAATGTCTTGGGGCACAGTAGAGTAATAGTTATTAGGTCCTTGTACGCCTTAACTAGTTATTAAGCCCAAATACTGTATCATTTTTTTTTCCAATGTCTTTACTGTATACGGAAAGGAAAATATTATTATGAAAATATAGGGCAGGCAATGCTTATGACCTTGGGGTCTTTTACGAATTCGCAAATATTTAACAGCCCTCTCCTAAATTGACAAAAAGAAATGCTACGTGTTTTGGATGGGCAGTAGACGCCTATTTGACCTATTATTGATAACTGGTAAATTAAAGAAATAAAGGTGGCGTGTCAGCTAGTCGATTGATATCCACGAATATGGGCCTTGGTACCTGTTCATTTCACTAGTTAAAGGGGAACGAAACACTACCTAAGCCTCACCTTACAAGCTCTCTTTACTTGCCTCACTTAGGCCCCCCCTAATACAAGCTATCGACCCAGTCCAGTCGGCCAGGGGTTGCCTCTTATGCCCGGACAGGTAAACTGCTCGCTGTTGGAAACAGGGTTATTAAAGTACTTTTGGGTTGGCAGTTGTTAACTGTGTCTTTCGGTGACCAGCAGCAGAAGATTCAGTTATAAATCCTTTCACTTCATCCTGTGTGCCTACCCCCCTATGAGTTCATTCTGCGCGGCACATCCCGTGGTGCGTTTTCTCGTTTTCATCATTTCGTCCACCTCGCCCCATGCTGCCCCGTCCTGCCCTGGCATAGCGGACTCTGCTAGCCGCCGGCAGGCTAAATAAGCCAACCATCCCCATATTTTGGTTCGACCAGCCTCGATTTTGAGCTCGACTATTCTATATTTAACCCAGCCTTGTTTAATTGACAAGCCAGCAAGGAGCAAGCAGCCCCGGTAAGCCTCAAAGCAATTGATCCCATTTGGCTATATATTTTCGTCCTTAAATGTCATTATTACAATAAAAGAGAATCACTTTTAGTGCCCAAATGAGATAATGGTGAATAACGAGATAGGCAATAAAATCACTCAAATAAAATAAATAACTTGGTAGGCTTAGGCAGGTAAGGTAACCACCTATTTTATTAAAAGACGAATTGAGCACGCTTCTATTTTGCCCCACTTTCAAGCCTCAAAGGGTTTGTTCCGGTCAATATACAAACCGCCAATTTTACTATTAAATAAAAATAGGGGAAAGCACGAAGCTTTGTCAGTTGTGGGAGCCTCTCCACCCTAATTCAATGGGGGGGGGCGAGCGTATGGCTTTCTGAACCGGTGATTTATTCGTCCCTATTACCGTAGCGTATAGTCCATGTCCGGTGGGTGGGTTGCGTCCTTAACTGGTTGTTATGGGTCGATAGCTTTTCCCCCCATCCAGTAAATACTTAGCCCATCCAAAAAGTAACTTAGGAAGTAGCACTACTTGATTCCAAGTAAGGATGTCGAGGGCCATCTACATTAGACCTTATATAATATATCACCTTGATTCCAAGTCGGGGGTTCAGGGGTTGCCTATTACTATTGACCGGACCAGTGGTAACGAGTGAACCATCCAACGGAGATAATTGTAGAGGGCCTTTAGGAGTACCTATTTTTTCCTTAGCTTCATAATATGTAAAAAATATTAAAGACGGAGTTCCCTGGTTAATTTGCTAATATAACTCCGTTATAATATATTCTGTTTGGGAACCGATCACGATCTTACACTACTTATAATCCACCTGTTCTGATAAGTTGCTAAGCCAATTGTTATAATCACATCTATAATGTAAGCTAGTATACCGACCCACCGGGATAGGCGCAGACTACAGCCCGCATCTTACAATAAAAGTACCCAGCATTACCCACTAGTACCCATCATAGCACAATATCACGTACCCATAATGAGGGAGGAATACGCTTTCAATTTAATCCAACCAGAAATATTATTAGAGACGCATTACAACTGTCATAATATCCAAAGAGGCAGTTATACTTACCTGCCAATACCGCGTACCCTACCTTTAGTACCGATCCACTACCCTTCTCAGCGTACCCCGCATTCCCCAGGTTACCCAGCTGATACGCCATTCAGTTTGCATTCTCATAATATCCGCATTATCATTCCCATTATGGATGAAGCCCATGCCTAAACCTCCGCCCCATTAGGAAGAATCGATACCGCCGTGGAATGATTGCTTTAGAAGAGGAATTGCTTTACCCCTTTACTTCGCCCATGCTGTTCCCCCATTCCCGCCCGCCGCATTCAGTCAGCCCGCATTAACGCTTTCTGTCCAATATGCACCAGCCCACATTGGCAATGGATATATCATAATATATAAATGCAAGCAAGTTACCGCACCTATATATATCTTAAGGGTAAGGGGACTTATTTAAGATGCTGGTGGCACCTAAAAAAACATTGTGGCTGCCCAAACGGTGGTGCTTAAGGTGCTAGCAATAAGCGGATCCACTGGAAGAAGGTCCTTTAAGATATAGCGATAACTTAGCATTCTATATGTTATTATAGCCCAATTGGCTTTTCGACTTTGCAAAAGGTAACTTTTAGTGCCTCGGTTCCAAAACATCAAAGAGGACATCCTCCAAGAATAACTGCTCCATCGGTCTTAAAACATAAATAACACGTGACCCCTTGCATGACTTCGTTGAGCACAAACATTGAATGATCGCCTCTTGTAGAAGATAGTGATCACCACCTTCATTTCCTCTTGGATTAAATAGCATCTAGTGAATTTATTTTACTAAATATGGCAAGCCCGCAATACAATCAAGACGCACAACGTGTCTGAACCAATCCTGTCTCCCGGATATTATGTCTGTAAGGCTATTACTGTCTTACTATGACTGGGGAACCCCTCCTGGGTCGACCCACAGGTACTGACCTCTTCTGTGCTCTGATCAATTATCTTGGCATGGGCAATGAGGGCTGGCAACAATACGGGGTTTTTTACTAGTGGCTCTCCTGACCAAATGGCAAATACCTCCTCCTGTAATAAATAACTGACTATTGGCGAGCTCCATATGGGTTCCCAGTAAATCCAAGAAGGCATCAACTATTGGGATTGAGTACCAGCATGGAGTACCTACACAGAAACCTACCTGTCATTGAGTGAATTAACATTTCCTTTAATCGAGTGGATCACCACTAGAGGCAAAACTTATGTATTAGGAGGACACCCGTAGGGCCTTTCCTGAGGTACGCCTCCCACCCAATAAATACTTAGGGGCTTTATAAAGTTTATTGGAGGAGCTCAACGAACCATGGACTGAGTCAGTTCACCAAGATGCTGATAACACATCGCGTTATAGACATTGATTACCGATTTGAGGAGCATAGTGCTTATGATGCAACATGAAGAGCATAGTGCAAAATATGGTGCTAAATAACAGGTTAGTTCTCCCAAGTTGTCATGGAATTCTATTGATTGATATATTTATTTATAAGTATGCTTCCCGAGATAAGAGCAAACAATATGCTTCGACGAACAAGAGCACCAATTTATTTATTTAAAACGATCCTTCCACTCGATGATTTATTTTCAATTTAAAACTGCCCGATTGCCGCTGATATTTATACCCGACCGATTATTGACCTCCTGAGTCTACTCTCTCCCTTGAGACCTGGGGAAGCAACCCACCAATAACTAGGGGCTGTCACCTCAAGCCTACACATCACAGGCCGGGTATCAACTGCCCAAAGTTCTTTCATCACAACCAGCTGTTCCAAAATAATATCTGTTCTACCCACGGGTCGCTATTCAATCAGTTATAAAATGCCCTCTGTTCCCTACTGCTCAAGAGGCGGCGGCTCTAGTAAATCTGGTCTCTCTTCAAATGACACATTGTATTGAAGCCATGAAGATGCAGCCGAACTAAGCTTGTACAACGGGAGAATTGGGTTTGTAATTATGGGTGAACCGTTTAACTATGAGTGTCCAGGTCCGATAGGTCCGAAACAGGTCCGACAGCTCCGAAACCATTTTATGCTACCGGTTTAAGTAACCAGAGGTGTTGTCTGCAAAGGTGGGACCGATAGAGCGAGGTTTACAATAGCTTGGTTTATTTACAATTATACAGGTGAGGCGAGGTGGTGTATTTACTTATTTGCCCAGGACATGTTGACAAGAAAGAGAGGTTCAAAGACACTCGCGTTTCCAACTGACTACGAGATGAACGAAACAACCCTGTAATGTAAGGCCTTTAGGTATTTGGGGCTGGATACCGTGGTAAGAGTTATTAAGGTCCTGAGAAGGAAGGAGAAAGGAAGGACCTGAAGCTCAGAAC
>Ga0316215_1000110_pt1 | contig 14607 bp, 5 predicted proteins | sample NRE5metagenome_FD_207796 | JGI IMG/M metagenome (GOLD analysis project Ga0316215, IMG submission 207796) | Spruce roots microbial communities from Maridalen valley, Oslo, Norway - NRE5 | ecosystem: Host-associated > Plants > Roots > Unclassified | place: Norway: Oslo | collected 2017-09-15
TTCGATTGTTCACCCTTCCCTATTTGGGTGCCAGGTCGTTCGTGTGCTTCCCCCCAACCCCCCGATCGATAGGTAGGTCGAGCGCGATCAATTCCCTTCTTTCCCTTCCCCTTTCCCTATTGATAGGTCGAGCAAGGGGCTCTTTCTTGTTGGATCGGAGGTGTCTGCGATTTAAGCATTGACCGACCCACCTATAAAAGGATTCTTAGAGGCCGATTCATAGGACTTTCTTCTTCTTAAGGTAGGTGGGACTACTTGGATCACCTTTTTTTATGGCCCTGCCTCGTATGATGCTGACCGGAGCATCTAACTAAGTAAGATCAAATAGTTTCGGGGTTGTTCCTTTTCTGTTTCTGCACAACTGCAAATGGAAGCTCTGCGGAAGATCGAGGCAGAAGATCGGGGAAGTCCCGCGACCTTCCTACCTCACAATTACAATGGTGAACTTCGGAGCAACGTCGTCACATTCTGATCTTCTCTTTCTCAGTTCAGATAGAGGTCAATAGATGTTCCTATCTCCATATAGGAATATATCTATATACCTTTTCCTATATTGGCTTACGGTTTCCATCATTCATTTCCGGGCCGCTGCACCGGTGAAACACTGAAATAGATCTCTAAGGGCAGGGTATCAATCACGAGTATAAGCTTTTAAATCACTATCATTAGCGGGTCGGGAGGGGAAGCGTATGCATATGGGGAATATAGCTCAGCTATCTATTTACATTATTTTTTACTGGGTAGAGGGTAGGTACTTTACTTAGTATTATATTAATAACCGAAGAGACCTCTGGGAATGTGTAACCGATTGATTAGTCCTTGTGCTGATCGAAGTTCAGAGGGTATATATCCTGATGAGCACTTGTATCTCACCACCGATTCAATCAAACTTCCTTGAGCAAGCACTCTTTACATCTCTAACAAGACCTTAGATTACTTTCTCTTATATCTCTTTTCGTATTGATAAAACCTTCTTTCTGCCCAATTGTTCAAGACCTATTTCTTCTAATTCAATTGATAACCTCTGGGTTTAACATGATCTCTATCTCAATCTCTTGAGCAAGCAGAACTCATATGATCTCTTGATTAAGCTTGGAGATGATTGATTCAACCTCTTTATTTATATCTCTTCACTCACTCACTCACTCCCTTTTACGATTAGACCGGGAAAGAAGGGATGATTCGAATTCTAATCATTAGGATTCATATGATGATGAGAATGAATCAGATGATACCACCCGGGAGCAAGCAGATGTGTGTGATGAGTAAGATCACTTCAATGTTAAGGAATACATGATCTTCTAGTAGTAGGGTGATTGATGGTGTTCTTGAGCAAGAACACAAGATCACACTATTTTAATTAACTCATGTGTTCTCTCAAGACCGGGAAATCGGGAAATCGTGAGGTTGTTCAAAGATCTCTATCTATATAAACCTCTCTCAAGAGTTCAAGACCTTGATTGATTGAAAAGAGATTTCAACGAGACGTCAAATCAGAAGATTGATTGATTGATTGAACCAGATGATCACTCAGATTGAGCACAACGACTCGAGATATAACTATATCCTCCTCCCTAACTATTTAGGTGTATTCTCTCAACCTGTTCGAGCAAGCAGACCTTCCTCCAACCCTAATGCTCAAGTGCTTGAGCAGTTATTCCTACCTCTGACGGAAAGTGAAGACCTTTCAACTCCCTTTTACGATTAGACCTTGTAGAGTGAGTCGATCCCTATGAAAGATCTCTGGCTCAAGACCTATCCCGATTTCGTTATTCAAAATAGTGGTAGAAGTGAGTCGATCCTAAAGATCTCTGGCTCAAGACCTCCATTGCTAATGAAAAAGAGTGCCTTGCCCAACTACATATACTACTATGAGATCAATAACCGTGGGAATTAGGGAAATAAAGAAAGACCCAATATTTTGATTAGCCCATAGTAAAGCTGGACCTCAAGACCCTACACCCCAACCTCCCTCCCACCTTTTTCTTTTTCATCAAACCTTACCCACCCGTCATTAGACTGAACCATACATCCAAGCATTCAATACTCCCCCTGCATTCAGTACTTCCGTGCATTAAGTACTTCCTATAGCCCCATCAGTACATCCATGCAATCAGTACTTCCAAGCATTCAATACATCCAACCAAGCGATCCCACCCACGAGGAATCTAGTTTTTATTCTCAATCAAATCCATCTTTTCCCCCATCAAGACTAGAATCGTATAAGCACCAGAAAATCCCTCATACTAAAGCCGATCCAATGAGGACAATCTAGTTAATAAATAGCACTTGGTTGTGAAAGAAAGCATCTCTGGGCCAGTGGGATTCGATCATCCCGCGAAGAGTGCCCTGATGATCGTATTGCACGCAACCATTAGAAACAAATAGCCTTGTTCATATATATGCAGATGTGTCGATCGTGAAACCGAACTTAGAACGCCAATCAACCGAGTTCGCCACTACGGATCACTAGCACCTTCAGTATCTCGATGCACGCTGTTACGTATATAAAACTGACATCTCGATGTAGCTGTAAGTCTCAGATCAAGTCAGGTGGGAGGGCTGGCCGGGTTGCTTCAGAGACAACGTATGCTATGTTAGGGAAGGGAATAAATATATGGTTCCTTGGTTCGATCGATCGAATGGATGGATCGAGCGACTGGTTCGAATAGGGACAACTCGATAGGTCGAGTTGAGCCTTCATTTCCCACCCACCTCCCCTTCTATATCCATATGCGGGTGAGCTCACGAGCGGGTAGTTTCGAATCAAAACTGTTTCTATTATTTAAGGGCACGGCGATAAAGATTTGAGTAGTGATAAAAACGATTAAGAAAGTAGGGCGATACTGGGCCTTGTTGGGTCGACATCATCCTCCCCTCAGGCTCTCCCTCTCTCGCTCTCACTCCGCCTCTTCTGTTTGAAAGCCCTGCCTCTCCCGCGTGAAAGGTCGGGGTAAGCCTCTGGTCGAGTGCCGGCACTCTCCAACATGCATCGTTATTACATACGCAATATTCATCGATGCTCTACGTTCTGAACCGAGTCTATTGTCTACGTATTAACCCAGGGCCGTGGCTGGATCGAATCGATTTCTCTATTGCACGAGCGTTGGGAAGAGGGATTGCACAAGGTTCAGTTGGGAGGCCCTCGTATCCGTTTACCGGTCGGTAGATCCCTTCCGGTAGTTGGTGATTGGTGCTTGCTCGAAGCTTTAAATAGAAAAAAAAGGGGCATTGCGGGAATTTCGGCTAATTATTATATAAGGGGAATTACTTGAAGAAGGAATAAGAGCAGAAACTTGCATTTGGCCAGGAGGGGGGATAAAAAGTAGCAGAAATATATTTCGATTATAAATAATGGTGCTATTATAAATGGATAACTGATGTTTAATAAATAATAGGGGCGAATAATTTGATAAAACAAATGGAAGTGGTCGACTCATCCATCGCATCCTGGAGGTGAAGAAGCGCGCCCATTAATTGAATGAGTCGGGTTGAAAACGACAGTTCGGTCGTAGGGGATCTCCTAGTACGAGAGGAATTAAGAAGAAAGAAAAGGGGACACCACTTAACTTATAGGTTTGGCGCAACCAACCTTACCCTTTTCTATATAATATGCAAAGCGGATGAATTATGATGATCCTAAAAGCCTATGATCCAGCCGTCCTTCCACCTGGATTGATAGAGCCAATTCATGGAGAGAGGAAAAGGTAATCAAATTGTGAGAGAGCGGGGATTCGAGTGCATAGAGGTCGTAAGAACCCTCAGCATGAACGAGAGAAATGGGCAAATGAAATGGAATTTAAGTGATAAACAACCTTCCTTTCTTAATTCTAAGCGGTGGCTATTAGGTTCCTCGAATTGGGCTGCTGCTGTCCTATCATGCCCGAGAAAGTGGAATCTATCTATCCACCTGTTGTTAATACGTAGATAATCAATAAGGGAAGAGAGGATGGGCGCCCGACCATATAATTGGGATCGGAATTATAGATATAAAAATCATGAATAGAATCGGCTCCAATTCTGAATCTAAATTATGAAGTATTTAGCCTAGAGCCTCCTTTCTATTATATACGTAAATAGACGTATTAGATATAAAACCACTCACTAGCCTATTGCTTGGGCTTCAACCCCAACAAGCAAGCTCTAATGCTTTTGGACTAGCAATTAATAAATAGACTAGCCGTGCCGTGAGCTTGGGAACAACCTGCGTATCCTTGGAAAGAATATCTATTTTATTAAATTGCCTATCGTTTTGGAAACATTAACTCATCTATTCAAATAACTGAAACAGAAGCAAGCTGGAGAACAAGCAGCTAGCTAGCCGGAGAAGAAAGCAGCCAGCAGGGAAGGGTATGTATGCACTGGACCGAGCAGCAAGCTAGCCATAGGTACATAGGTCGAGGAAAACGTTGCATGTTAACCAGAATATCAGCATTCATTATTGATTGGAGGAGTCATGGTTGGTCTACCATTCCCCTATGAGATTCTACATTTTCATATGATATTCTATACAATAACTGCGAGATCGAATTAAACCCCTGAAATAAAACTGGAACTTCACTCAAGAAAGATAGGGGCCTCAACTTAAAATATAGTGATATCAAATAGATAAGGATTCCATCGTATAAAGCTGACCGACAATAGGGAAAGGGCATTTACCAATCCATCAAAACGCAATTGCAAAGGAGGAATGCAAAGCTTTTATTTCGTCTATTATATAAGGTTTCTGCCCCTATTTATTATCGATTTAAGGAGGCGACAACCTTTCAATCGAGTTGGGCCCCACAACTAAATGAATAAATTAGGGAAGCTTAGATCGATCGGGAAGGGAAGCGGGAAGGGAAGCTTCGATCCGGGAAGCGAGGGTAGGCTGCCTATAGTGAGGGTAGGCATATTCAAGGGTAGGCTGCCTATAGTTATAGCGAGGGTAGGCGTATACAGTGGCCTAAACAGTTCCTTCAGTGCTTGGGTAGAATGAATGAATGTATAACAGTTCATTTCCTTTGCGTAGGTGGTTGGTGCGGGTGATGCACCCTGACATGCATCGTTGGCAAGCCTCCTCGCATGTTGGCAAGCCTTCTCGATGATCCATTTGGCTTGAGAATTAAGCCCAAATATTTGAACCCTCCCCAATAATATAGAGGAGCAAAAGGGAAAGCCTCCTGAAGCCTTGCCACTACCTCCTCTCTAAGTTCCATAAAACCTACAGCAGACTTAAGGACATTTACCTCCATACCAGAAGCTTTACAATACAACTGCAAAATGTCCTGGAACACCTTGCCTTCACTTTCAGAACCATTAGATAATAATAGGACATCATCACACAAATAATAGATGTGTTAGCTTTTCCTCACCTCCAACCCTAATACCCTGAATACTCCCCACCCTCCTTGCTGCCAAGATAGCTCTACTTAAACCCTCAGCCACCAGAAAAAAGAAGTATGGAGACAAGGGCAGAGTTCGGAGGAGAAGTAAGGGGTGAAGTTAGGGAGGAGACCCCTATATTATTCGGGATGCAACAACTACACTGAATGCTTTTCATAGGTGGAGCAGCGCCCGTTGGGATGCAAAATTGATCAAGTCGGGCCTTACTTGAAACGAGAACCTATGGAAGAACCAACCTCGTGGAAGGAAACCAAAGCAAGATGTGAGACCAAGAGGCAATAAGGAGGGGGTGGCCACTGAGCTGGGCTGAATGACTGAGGGGAGAACAAGGAAGGCTGAGTGCTACCAGGTAGGAGGTGGCCAGAGCCAATGATATGAGGTCCAAGATGGCCTCACAAAGGTCCCATTAGGGGACATGGCTTCATTCAACTTGATAAAACAAAGCAACGAACCCTTCCAAGGTTAACAAAGGTCACCTCAGACAACTAGCAGAAATATAAGGGATGGGATGAAGGAAAAGGAAAAGCCAAGATCACAAAAAGATCATTTTCAAAGCTCTCTCATCAAGAGATCACATCTTGAGGATAGATCAAACTGATGAGAAGAGTGTGTTCTTACTCCTCTATTTTCTTCTTATTCTTCAGATTTATATCCTACTACCTGAAAGTGTGCTTGCTCGAATGCTCTCAAGAGATATTTTTATTCTCTCTTCTAATCATGAAGATTGATCATCGCACCTAATTCGTTGACTCTTCTTCTCATACTTATTTTTGATAAAAGGCTGATATCATGCTCAAGAGAGAGCACAGAGGAACGACTTAGACATGAGCACACATTCGGGAGGAGAAACAAGGTCTTGTACTATGGGCTAAGAGCTTAGAGGGCCGGCCTAGAGGAAGGTCGAAAACGTCTACTACGACTACATATACATATAAACTACATATACTGATTATATATCGACGAGGAAAAAGCAGTGAGAATTCGTCCCGATAGAGTTGTTATCTGTAGTCCCACTAGTTGTTATTAGTAGTTCAACTGTAGTTAAGAAACTCTGTAGTCCCAATAGTTCAACTTGAGTCCAACTAGTTGCAATCTTTAGCTCAGCTAAGTAGTGCCTATAGTTGTTCTAGTAGTTTAAATTATATTTCTAACTCTCTCTTCTTAGTTGTTTTTAGCTTTAGTTCAGAAGCTGTAGTTCTGATAACGACTATTTAGCTTACGCTAAGCTTTAGTATAGTTCTTCTTAGTTCTCTCTCTCTAGTAAAGATCAATCGATCCGGGGGACCGGGAGCAAGCCCATCATTTGACGAGGGAGGGGTGAGGAATCGAAGAAAGCCATTGGATAGATCTCCAATCTCAATTTCTCCATAGAAAGCACTCTACGCTATGATTGATATCGTGATCGTTGCCCAATCTCTATTCCTTCGCGATCGTTCACTGCCCTCGATCTAATTGACTTTCTAATCTCTTTGTCTGTTCTCGCGATCATGAATGAGATTGAGTTGATTCATCCACTTTGATTCATCCATTATGGATTCCCGGGATCGATTATTTAATGAGGCAAATGGACTTGCAAACATGACTGATGATATACTGAAATGGACTTGCCATTCGAGATTAGATTGAAGAGGATAATGGACTGGTTTGATTGATCATCCTAATGGAGTTGATTGAATTGAATCATCCATTCCACTACGATCAGAGATTGTCCATTCCATTACGATCATTGAAGAGGAACCGAACAATCACCTATTTGAGATTAGCCCAGCCCTCACTCTATTCTAATTGAGAATCGTTCAATCCTTTCAATCAACCCCGCTATGAGAATTGATCATCGTGATCGTAGTGATTGAGAAGTCTTTTATGGATTGACTTGGACTTAGCTTACTGTCAGACTTGGCACTTGCATCCTTTGCAGTCTTGTTCTGACTGGGTGTCTGAACAACGTAGCTTTCTTCTTTGTGGTAGGCCTTGACGTCTTGTTCTTTTGCCGCAATAAATTATCCTTTTCATGATCTTTGAGGATCAGTTCTACTTACAATAGCATATTAAATAAGTTGACCCAGCTTGGTCTTACACCGCCCATGGAACAGAATGAATTTCTATCTTTCCACTCGATCTTTGGCGGGATCGAATGCTTTCCCGGTCGCTGAAACAGCTACTCTTCCTTCTCCACCGACATTCTTGATTTTCTTCTTTGTGTTGTAAAAATGCGCGCTAAAAAGCTTAAGTTATGTGCTGCTTGCTTGCCTAGCTTTTGGGAGTACTACCTTATTAGGAAAGCAAACTTGAGGTATGCTTGTCTTCCTGAAAACATTCCTTTCATAGACTGGACTTGCCCGGAAACTGCTGCTCGAGAAGACCTCCCAACGGCCATCAGCCTTGAAGGGCCTTAGATCCAGATACCATCCCATATTGCTTCAGGCCGTATGTCCTCCAACAGACGAACTATAGGAAGAATCAGCCGCAATAAAATGACCCTCTTCCCTTAGAGATGTAGCTTCGAAGCAGTGCAGTAAGCTCTGTGCTCTTATTCTTTCGACCAATACAAGCCCGAAACCGCCTCCAACCCCTAATTATACGCCGACCCGCTTGCCCATATCAAAGAAGGGAGCTTCGGTCCCGCTTGCTGCCTCCTGGAATGCAGGAGACTGACCTATTCTCTTGCTTAGTATAGGAACGATGTGCGCTAACCTTCTAACCATATTGGTATCTGACTCTTGAAAAAAAGCATTTCACGCCGGTCCGTCTACCATTATTTATACGTGATTGTTCGTTCGCTTGACCTGGAAGTTCGGTTATGAAATCCACCCCTTTATTAGTTATTAGTAAGCGCCCCTGCAGGAAACCGCTTAATAGTTTGGTAAACCATACCCCGCCGACCTTGGCTATCGCCTTTCAGCGCCGAAATCATCTCACTCAAGCCTTCTCCGCCCTTATGGCTGATGCTTTAGCTCCCGCTATTCCTACTGATAAAGCCTCTCTATATCTCTTTCCTTTTTTCTGGTTCTCACCCAACAAAAAGAGTAGCCCTTGCTTAGCCACGCAATTTATCTTATATATACATTAAATGACATGCGCAATATACTCTTTCTTTAGTGGCATCTGCTGCTTGAGATTCAGATCGTGATTGAGGCCTAGGCCCAACCAAAGCCCTTACTCCGATATTTCGGTTTGAGTTTGCACAGGGAACTTCTTTCTTTTAAGTATAAAGAAATTGGTGGAACCGGAGCCCTTGAATCGAATTTAGCTCATTCCTTTGATAATTCTAACTCAACTCGAGTTAAGCAAGCTTTCCTTCCTTTCGTGGAAATCTGTCCTAAATTAGGATCCATATTCTTATGCTGCCTTTGTTGCTGCTTTTGATTCAGTTGTTGAATATGTCGAATCCACTGATGAAACTTATTAAGCAGTTGTTAGCGCTCTTGCGCGAAGCTTACCCCACCCCCTTACTATACGAAACGAACGAAAGAAGCCAATCTAGCTGTTGTGTCGTCAACTACTTCGGTGAGGGAATGGTGGTTAGCTCAATTACCCGGTATTGGGTAAATATGTGCAAAACCTTAGGAACGGCTGACGCCCTATAGCTTCGGGCGGGTACCTCCATACCCATACTCTGAGCACTTTACCAATCTATAACTTTGATATCATCACAAGAATTGAAAATCAAAGAGGGCAACTGTCCAGGTTGCAAGACGAGTATAAAATAATGTCAGATCTTTATGAGATCCAGCACGCACATATTCAAAAGGAGAATCTATTCCCTTCCGGGGTTCTATACTTGAGATCGAGGAGAGATGCGAGAATTAGACGAGACTAACTTGATGGTCTTTATGCGAGCACAGCATCCCTTCCGAGTAGAGTAGTGTGTAGGAACTGAGCATACGCTAAAATCACACTCGCATTAAGCACTTCCACTAGGGCTACTAGGCAATCGGACTCTTCCACTACCGGGACGACTACTGATGACTTTCTGACTGATCCAGAGAGCTCAGACTGACGGTTAGGTGGTTCGGTTCGGTGTGAGATGGTTCGGTTGCTTCAGTCATCAGGTGACTGGTATATCCATTCAGTACTGGACTATCCCACTAGTGTATGTACTGATACTGGACTGGGCTGATTCCACCACCAGGGAGTGACTGAGTCCACCATGACTTGATCGATCGTACTATATTATAAGTAGTTGCCCTTGATCGTACAATAGTCTTTGTCAATCACAATGAGTTGATAAAATACAGTCAGGGTGAACTTCAATGATCGAAAGCTCCTTTCTTTGCTTTTCTTCTATCAATGTGGGATTGTCAGTTCATCTATCCCTACCATCTTGATCTATTCAATAACGATACCCGAGCAGCAGACCAACCAAGGGATCTACCTGAGCGTATCAATGGAATGAATGATCCGAGCTGAACAAACCAAGGGGAAGATAGATATCACATACTTTGAGGAGAGATTGACCGGGATTCCTCCAATTTGTTTACTTTTGTCCATGGAATTGGGATCAAGTCACGAGGTATTGTCAAATGCTAAAATCCCATTTTGATGCGAATTTCCCTTTCTCACTATCGATGTGAAATCCCTGGTTGCTTGAAGCTCTATTTCGATATCTTACACTACTGACTTCTGTGTGGTCTTCCTGACTAACCCATCAGATAGGGTATACTCCAGCTGAGACTGACAACATGAATTCATACATATACCAAGTTGGACTACAAAGAAGATCTGGGAGAAGAGATTCATTTCACCGATGGGAATGATTCCTCGACTTCTCAGCCCACCTCTTCCTAACGACGAGCCCGATGAGCGTATCAATGGACTGACCTGTGAGCAGTGTATCAATGGAATGACCCGAGCAGACCAAGGGATCAAGGCAATAGCTACGCGCATCAAGGTGATACCTACACCGAGCGAACCTGACCGTACCGAGTGAATCATACCTTACCTTACCGTAGCGTACCATACTGAGTTAAACCGTGCCGAACCAAGGGAAGCCTATGATATCCCATACTTTTAGGCTCAAATCACGGGATTTCCCACTATGGAGTTCGATCTCTGGTTGCTGCTTTCAGTCTCTGTTCCGATATCTGGAATTGGACCAACAAACCAAGAAAGAAAGGAATGGGACACCTTGTGGGATTCATCCTTCTTCCTTTGGTGATTCTCTTTCAGGAACATTTAAATCATTGATTGAAGCGTAATTACATATATAAGTGAATAACTCACTCACCCATGTTTAAAGGTTGGTAGAACCAACAAAACGGACAGTCTAATGCCCGGTAGAACAGTCTAATGCCCGGTAGAACCAATTTATCTGAATGAGTTTCTTTATACCGTGGGGGAGGGGATGGGAAAAGTCTCCCGCAATCGGGAGCAAAAAGTCGAATATGAAACAAAATAACCCTCATGAAAGGATTTACCAATCCCGTAGCCATTAGAAACACTGGTTCTGCAACGTTGAATAGAAAGCCACTATACCTTAGCTTGAGAGTCTCATTCCGTAATTCACTTATATATGTAATTACGCTTCAATCAATGATTTCGGGAAGCTTTGTTACCATATATGGGATTGGGCACCAAGAGAAGCAGGAATTGGACACCAAGAGAAGCAGGAATTGGACACCTTGTGGGATTCATCCTGATCCCTTTGGTTATTACTTCTCATCACATCCAACTACGATTCTAAGAAGGCTATTGAAAGCACCACGACACACTATATGTTTCCGTTGAGCCATACTTCTTCCTATGGCTCTCTCTAGTCCAGGCTATGGTGAGTGAGACTGTGTACCGGTTCACTCCATGCTTCTGGTTCAAAACATGGGCTACTCACTAAATGAGGTTCAATAAATAAGGTTCAATATATCTATACTTCAAGCAAACTACTACTAACTCCTGGGTAACTAACTAATGGGGAAGAGGCAGCAGCTCTACAAACACATATGTTGTAAACTTACTTCTGCCAGACGCCCACTTCTGCTTGATGGATTGGAGAGAAAGAAGCAGGCTTTGCAAATCGTGTCTTTTTGGGGTACATCGATGGATTTCTTGGATGATCGAACATTTTCCTCCTTTCAGCGCAAGACTGTCCTTACCTGGACGAGTGAAAAGCAAGACTCTTGGAGATATATATCTGTCTGAGGGATAGGCAGCAACTACGGAACGCTCAAACCTGTTGCCGGGAGCTGTAGACTGTCGACTTGAGTGAGAAGCCAGACTGTTGAAGTGAGATAGATGTATTATAGAGAGGCGGCAACTATGCCACTTTATTTAGGCTGTTGCCGTCCGTGTCAGGTTGGGTGGTTGGTGGTGAGCACTTGGGCGATTTCTTCCTACAGGGGCAAGAGACAAAGAAGGAGACGACATAGAGTTTCCACCCCGGTTCAAACCAATATTATTCTACTTTGTACAAAAAGGTCGATAAGCCGGTAATAAAAACTCTTTTCTCCAAGTGGAACGAGGCGCTGACCATAAAGAATCCCACCCAAGTGGAATGGTAAGCTAAGCACAAGTTGTTAATCACTGGACCGATAAGCCCCTTTGTGTAGGCGAAAGGGTAGATAATAAAGCTTTCCATCCGAGTGAAGGGAGTAATGCTTCCCAAGCCCATCACAGATAAGAAAGATTCTAGGCAATCCCATTTACAGCAGACTTACCCGACCGAGATGAGTTTATTAGCTTAGCCAAAGAAGAAACCGAGGATCCGGAAGAGGCAAGACCTAACAATCATACTGTTTCGGGTGCGGGTTCCAGCTGGCTATTCTAACTACCTACCAGTGGATGGAACTACAGGAGAGTTATAAAATACCAGTTTCACCGCCTTTGAAGTGAAGTCTTGTGCCTGCCTTACCTGACTTACTTGACTACCGGACTACTGTAATTAATTCGCTTATAGCTCCTTCACCTCACTAGGTAAAGCTGCTTTTCGCTCCTGAACCTACTCGGTAGGCTTGGCTTCTTCTTTCTGGGTTAGTTCATACCTCCACTCATAGTCCGATCTACCTTGCAAAGCTTCCCTTCTTCTGTATTAGTGGGTTAGACAAAGAGGAAGACCGGTCAACCAATAAGATATCCTGGCTTGATTAGGTTATTCAATAGAAAGATGCACATAGTCTTTCATCAGAACTGCCTTGCATGCATGGTGCTTCGCTTGCCGGGTTAGGTTGAGTTGGGTCTTCCTTGCGGAGGGTATGTTCTTTATTAACTTGCTTACCAGAGAAGAACCAATCGAATGAATGAGCATAATCACCACTAGCTTGAATGAGCTAATATAATAAGAGTCCTTGCTTCCTTTGCCAGGAGAAAACATTCAGTTGGCTCATAAGACAACCAATAAGACAACCACCGGAGAGGAGAAGACAACCGGAGATATTTGTAAGTTGTCGGTTGGACCCAACGCAGAGGAACCAATCAGAATTATGTTTATCAAAGCATCAAGAAAGAACCAAGAATATTTCTCTGTAGCTTTATCATAGCAGCAAGAAAGAACCAAGAAGAATTAGATTTATATATCTTGGATAAGAAGGGCCACTTACCATTTAAAGTAGAGTCAAGGAAGGACCAACAACCAATTCCTATTTATTTGTCACTTGGTACCAAACAACCAATTACTATTTTAACATGGCTAAGAAAAACAACCAACCATGTCAATTAGGAAAGAAGCCGGATAGATGCAAGTTGTATCAAGTTGGATTATAGGTTGCAAGTTAGTTAGGTCCACAAGTAAGTAAGTTGGATTCTAGGAGAGAATAACCATGATTGTTGTTTGTGCACATCTGTGTTTACAAATCCAAAGAGAAACCAACTATGATTCTTTCTTTCATCAACATCTCAACTCAATCAACTAGGTAGGATTCAGACAACTAAAAAAACTAGGATTCAGGTTGTATGGTTATGGCAACTCAGGCAACGAAACATGAACAAGGGTTATACGTAGATAATAATTACTAATCATTTCGTCTCTGTCCAGGAGCGAAGCCACTTTCCCGCATCGGGGAAGGAGCGAGGGGATGGTTAGCAATGAAACAACTGTGAAGGACTCGATGACCTCGGTATACGTTTTACATTTAGGGTATACGGGATTGGGAGGATTGGTTGGTTTTGCAGCGGGTTTCAGAATCTCTCTATTTAGGGCTTTCATCTAGCTTTGTTCTCTACTAGTTATCTGTGATCATGCTTCTTCTTGTGGCTTCCCTTGTTATCCTTGTAGCTTACCTAAGAGATCCAATGGTTGTAGCTTACCTTGCGGATATCAACTACCCTACCGACTTCCCAATAGAATCTCATTGTTTATGTACTGTTGATAGCTGGATGAAAAACAATTTGAGGTTGCTGGATAGCATAGCATAACAAGGATTTATTTTAAAGAGTTCCTAGTCTCATTATTCACCTGTGACTGTACTGATGTTGAGCAAGTGAAGGAGGTGAAGCATTATGTTTTCTCAAGTTAAGGTGAAGTAGGAAGATGTTTAGTCAAGTTAAGTGGAGAAATCAGCAGGGAAAATCAATTACAGGGAGACCATCAATCAATCTATGAATCTATCTATGAATGCAGGTAGGCTCATAAGGTGAACACATAAATGAAATATACTCATAAGGTTCAATCAATCAATAATACAAGTTAAACCATCACACTCCAATCTATCAATGGAACTTATACAATCAAGAAGAGGAACATCAATGGTGCAATCAATTTATTTCTCACTCTATCCTCGTAGCACGAATTATTATTATACGAAGCTTGCATTGAGACCAGGGACTAACTAACCTTTATATATACTTTCCATCTTGCTTGGAGTTTCACTTGTGGTTGATATGGCAAAGTGATATGATCTAATCCTTGTCATTGCTGGTTGGTACACTAACTGTTATCTTACGATGCAGGGAATGACTAACCACCTTGATATTGATATTGATTAATCACCTTGCCTCAAGCACCATACCAAAAGCACCATACCGCGGACCAGCAGCACCATGACGGATAGGAGGATCTAAAAAGCCTAAATCATGGTTTCCCTGCCAAATTCTAAGGTAACTTTATAGGAACACCCACCCCATGAAAACCAAAAGTGCCTACCAGCATAAATCAATCATAGTTAACCCAAATAAAAAGCAGGGCAGCCCGAAGAGTCATAGATCCACCCCGCGGCGGTTGTTCATAGGTCCTACTTTTGTCTCCGCTGCTTCCCTAAACCCATGAGGACGGGGGGAAAATACTAGTATAATTAT
>Ga0316215_1000113_pt1 | contig 14430 bp, 12 predicted proteins | sample NRE5metagenome_FD_207796 | JGI IMG/M metagenome (GOLD analysis project Ga0316215, IMG submission 207796) | Spruce roots microbial communities from Maridalen valley, Oslo, Norway - NRE5 | ecosystem: Host-associated > Plants > Roots > Unclassified | place: Norway: Oslo | collected 2017-09-15
GCCTTTGGGTTCACAACTGTAGTTTATGCCGCTGGCTGGGTTATGGGTGGGAGTAATTAGTAACGAAGTAATAAGACTGAATGCTTTATTATATGAGTTTATGCTCGCTTATCAATCATGTTTTGCGCTCATCAATTCTTTTTATAAGGATATGAGCATATCATCATATATAAAGTGATGAGTGCTCTGCTAAGCCGCCAGTAGGAGTTTCGTATCGGATTATCATCATTTCTGACTAATAGATGGCTACCAATATTAAGGTCTATATCTGCTTGCGTCCCCGAGATAACCTTGGGAAGGTGAGCTTGGGGCCTACCATAGTAGGAGTCTGGGAATTAGGCCCTTAAGCAAGTAAGGGAGAGCCCTCGGTTGTAGTTCGCTTTTATGCTTGTTTCTTCCATGCATGATCAGCCAGGTGTTGGCATGCTCTCTGGGGTAGGTGCATTTCCGGGGTGTCGCATGCCGGCATTTTATTGTTACCAGGCATAGGTATTGTATTTGCTCGCATCCTAAGCTGTTATTGGGAAGGACAGCTCGTGGCTTACTGATAGTGGTTGGTATTGGTTCTCTTGCAAGGAGAGGGGTAATGCTTGGTAAAGCATTCTTAATGAGTGCACGCTGCAGCGGTACGGCATCACGTAGAGCTGATTCGATATGTCATATTACGTATATAACGAATAGAATAGGCAGTAAGGAGTAGAATCGATCTATAGGGGTCGAAAGGGAGAGGTTTGCTTTGGTGAGTAATAGTGAAGGAGCGGCTCCGCCTCTAAGCTCCACCTCGATCAGTTCCCGATCACAGGCTTACAGTGTGTTTTCTGTAGGTCAAAGGCCCTCCTTCGTCCCCTGATTGTGTTTTTGGAGAAGATGTTTCCTTTGTTGTTCGAGATCTCGTTTTTTTCCGAAGTCCTGATCTGGTGGTCCTTCGTCTCGATCTTGCTTTACGAACCCTTGATTTGTGTCCCAAGCTGAGACACCCCTGTTTCCGCTGGTATAGAGAACCTGTCCATTTTTGTCATTGTTTCTCGGTCAACAAAGTCTGGAATTGGTGAGGATGCTGCTTACGCTGGTGGATCAACAAGAGGAACTCAAACTGCTGTTTGTGCCTCTACTTCCGTCTATGTTTCTGTAGTAGCTTTTGCCTTTCCCGTCTTTACGTAAACCCTCTTTATGTATTGGTTCACCCCTTTTGAGCCCGGCCTTGGTCTCTAGGTGGGGTACTGCCCCTATAGGTTTTTTATATTTCCTCTTTGTGTGCTCTTTATTTAAGATTTAAGCTACGCCAATCGAGTCTTTTGAGCCTCCCGTTGACTCGGAATCCCTTGCTCAATCTCCGTTTAAATGATTGGATTTTAGGTGGTTAAATCTAAGAGAGAAAGGTGGTGGGTGCGTCGTATTATTATTATGATTACACTATTTTCCCTGTGCACTGATTGATGATTCAAGACCGAAGTTGTGGGTTCTCCTCGATGCTTCTCATTCGAAACAAACTGGTGGTAGAATATCTTGTACATGATGAAGGTGATCACATGGTAATCTACCCGTAGTGATGTGTTCGCATGATACTTCAATTAGGAGGTGTCCGGTTGTTCCTTCCCTCATAATCTATGCATAAATCATAGTATGAATCTATGAAATCTCAGTGCTAAGTAACCATCATTTGTAAAGGCAAGGTGGCTCACCCCGAGGTAACGAAGCTCAAGACCCGAAGGAGGCAAGCAAGATTCAAAGTTAAAGGTCGAGCCTGCTGATCCCTGCCTAAGAATCGATAATAGGTAAAAGCATTGATCTAACCAATCTGGTCTATGAATCTATTGTGCATTCAGGTGATTGTTCCTGCTGGTGAAATGGCTATCCCTAAGCTATAACAAAGCTGGTTTTTAAGTGGTGTCGATTTTGCCTATAGGTGGTGTCCACAAAATGGTGTCAGTGGTGAGCTCAACCCGAGGTAAACAAGGAGGCCCTGTGGTTCTAAGAGAGAAATCTCATGGTGGGAATGGTAGAAATGGTTTACAAAAGTGGATATAAGTGGGTTTATCCATTGCTCAGAGGGAATATATGCATCGTTTATATAATATTATATATATATATATATAGTATATTATACTCGATTATTTATTTTAGTATGAGGTATTTTATATCCTGCTCCTTCATCGACTGGATCTGGTTCATTGACTGGATCACCAACCCCGTCTACTGACTCTGTTATCTTAACTACCTATATGGGGATATGGTTATGGATATGCTACTGGGTCTCGATCTCGAAATGTATCTGTACCTGTCCTTGCTTATGATGCAACAGGCTCTGCTGCCGTCTCCTCTCCCGTCTTTCCTCCTGGTTACTTCTACGGTCTAATTTATACTTTATCGGTTGCCTTTGATGCGCTTGCTATTTCTACCTTTACCTTTATCTCTGCTCAATGTCCGGACTCTGTCTGTATGCGATATCCAGGGGCGCTTAATACTGCTTATTTATATCGCTGATTTGCTCGAGATGTTACCGGGCCGGGTAACGAATACTGCCTCCCCAACTTAGACTTTATCCTTTGCTTTAACTGCTCCTTATGGTGGAAAAAAAAAACTACTACGAGAGCCAGCAGCAAGTGGAGGGGTCAGCAAAGGAATACTAACCTGCTACCAATTACGGAAAATGAAGCCAGAAATACATGCATATTTGCCACGAGTGTTCCGTAAAGGTGTGAATCATACGGCCAATACATAGATCAGTTGGATAATCAATCACGATAAAAAGATCACGATGCCCACCTACGTCCCTTTCCACGGGGAGGAGAGCACTTCTCCAGCCTGTGACCTACGAAGGGTGAAAGCACTGACAACAAAAACTAGAACCGCCGCATGGAGCTATCATTTTTAGACATTTATGGCCATTTCCAAGCCTCTTTTTTCGGGCCCTGTAAGGAATCTATTTCTGGCCGAGAGGAAAAGAGGGTCTCTCCTATAGGGAAAGGACTCTATTGAATTTGTAGGTCTTCCGTGCCTATCAAAAGCTTCCTTGCCCAAAGGGAGGAGCACTTCTTTCATCTCTTTAAGGCAGGCCAGAACACTCATTGTTGAACCCTAAAGGCTCGAATAATGACTATTCTGTTTGCCTTCTACAAACCTGAGCAGTAATCCCTACATTTGTCTCTCATCCTGGCTTTCCTCACTGTTTAAAAGAGGCCGGGATCCTAACGAAGTGGCTTCCTTCTATATCTTCTTTCTACTAGTTCTGCTCTAAGTGATATCACATCTGACTTGATTCCTCTTACTGGGTCTAGGTTGGGATTCGTAAGCCCCACCAAGGTGCTTGTTGGTTATAGTGGCCAAAGTAAACGTGTGAACGCCTACGTGACCTAGCCTCACCGAGCCCATCTACAGACCCTTTCGTTGGTGCCCATTTGCAAGCCCCGTTCGTTGGTGCTCTCCTGACCCTGTGTGCCTCCCTTGGCACCACTCCCCTGGGGCCTACAGTTCGAATAGTATTAATAGACCTCCTAGCCCACAACTGCCGACCGATCGTCAACTAGGTAAAGGCTTCCCATCGAGTGAGCAGCGCTTAAGAAATATCGGACGGCAGAGCTCCGATTCACCTTCGCTTTAGGCAACCTTTGGAGACTGTCGGCGAACGACTTAACGGCTTAACGGCTTCTTCACGGAGTAAGCCTTTTTAAGATACTTTGATCTCAGAGCTATCATCTTTTGTGAAGAGCTCTTGAGTGCCATACAGGGAAAGCATGGTCCCTTCCAAAGGGTTCGCCATGGACCTGTGACCTTCTAGATTTAGACAGGTTCACCTTGTAACCTTTTCAATCTAGGCCGGTCAACAGTGAGTGACTCGTAGTGACCAAAGGCCCTACCCTGAAGACTCACCCTTGGCTTACTGGTATGGCTCAGCGTTCGGTCTTTATCCATCGGTTGATCCCGAAGACCGAAAAGAAAGGCCTCTGTTCTATCTCCCAAGAAAGAGCAAAAGGGGGCCTTCTTCTCTAGTTTGAAGGATCTCCACTAGGAATTTATTGCTCACCTGACCTTGGAGAGTGAGGTACCGGGCCACCAGTATTCTTTATATGTGGGAAGAAAGATCAAAGACCCCATGGCCCAGCCCTTATTTCACATGACTCCTAATAGGCAGATTGTGAGCTTTTTTCACCACGGTATGTCTAGGTATCCTCCTCCATAAGACCTTCTCGCCTAAGTAGTCCGGTTAGGTCTTCGTTAGGACCGATCGCCGGGAAACGCCCAGGGACGAGCGAGACACTGAAGATCTTTTGGCCTTAGTCTCAATGACCCACTTAAGGCCGCTAATAGCGGGTACCTCATGGGCACTCCTAATCTCATCGTATCAAGTGGTCGCGATACTGCGGGGGTAATAACCTCGTCCATTTAAGTTCAGCCGAAGATCTTTCATGTCCCTTCTCCCTGGCCACGTAAGTCTTACCTTCTTCTTCCCCTTAGTTCACTCTGGGAGTCGAACCCAAATTGCAGCTACGAAGGTAATGAATTGAGAGCAGTGGACCATCGTTGGGCAGCTTGGTCAGGGCTGGTTCTTATGGCCCGTGTTTAGGTCTGCTTCCACCTCACGATTTCTTAGATGGGAAGGAAGGCGAATACTATGTTACCCAGGAGGGCAGGCCAGTACTTACCTCCCTTACCGGCTTAAGAACCTACCTTTTTCAGATATTTCCTAACCTGCTCCTTTCTTTTTGACCGATGGGAAGTTGAACAAAACAGAAAAGGAACACTGATAATTATAAGTACTAGTGAGCAGCCAGATCTAAATAGTCTGCCTGGACTCAGAGCAGATCCCATCCTGATATTCCATCAATAGTCACTCTCCAGCTCCCAAAAGCAAACCTTCCTTTGACAGTTAGTCTGCCAAAGTGTTCAGTTCCCTATAGATGTGCATAAATGTGATGTGAGTAAACTGATGTGAGTTCACCTTCAATTGTTCAGCAAGTGCTTTTAGTTAAACACATTGAATGATATGTTCATTGTTCATCCACTTTATTACCAGCATGGAATCTCCAGAAACCTGAAGCTGCAATACATCTTTAGACAAGGCCAACATCAAGAGAGATCGTATGGCCATCAGCTCGGCATAATTATTTGTCCCTCTACCAAGGTTTGCTTTAAATTGGACAAATTCGCTGTCTTATATCTATAAGACCCCCCAATACTAGATTTTCTGGACCTTTACTGGCCCCGTCGAATAAACCCCAAGGAATGGTCTTATCTATAAGGATCTCCCCTATCTGTCTGGCCTCAGAAACTTTAGTAGTCATTCTGTAGTGTTTAAATAAAGAACAAATTTGTGCAAATACTTGAAAGGTTTTAATATGTCTATCTTCAAACAGTAAAGCATTGCGCGCCAACCAGATACCCCATAAAGCAAGGAAATGAACTGACCTATACTCCTTCACAGCCTAAATTTGAAACCAAATCCTCAAACAATCTTCTATATTCAAGCCCTGCCAGAGATTAGGGAATCCATACCACTGAACAATGTCACTCCAAATCTGCTGGGCAAATGGACACTTGATGAACAAATGTTCAATATTTTCATCCTCAGAAATACACATGATACATATGCTAGGGCCTTGCTTATTCCTTTTCTGGAGTATATCCCAGGTCGGAACCCTGTTCCTTATTGCCAGCCACATGAACACCTTAGTATTCTTTGGCGCCTTGACCTGCTATATTTTTTCCCACCACCAGCATTTATCCTGAACCACCTCGCCCTGCATTGCTCGATAACCCAACTCGGCTGTATATTGACCAGCAACCTTGCCCCCCCTCATCAATAAGTAACTTGGACAAGCGATTTCATTCCTCACCCTCCTTCCTCAGGTGAGCGATTTCATTCCTTGATTTCTTCCCCTCTCCCTTATGGTCGAGCGACTACGTTCCTCAAATCGCTAGCTCAGGTAAGGGTTTGAACGCTCACCCCAATCCCTTGGGTGAGGAGCCTACTAATGGATATTTTTATTGGGAAGGGCAGGAGGAGTCCGGCCAAGTCCGTAAGGTAATATCTCAGAGCCTTACCTTATATAAGTGTTATAGCTGGCTGATTGGATATGTTTATTGGACATGAGGAGACCGATCAAACCCGTAGGTAATAGCTCGGTCTTACCTAAGAGCATGAGTTATAGCTAGCTTACCAAGAACCAGGCTGGTTAACGGTCTCATCTCGCTCTAAAGGCATCTCCCCAGATAAGTGCTCTCTCACTGTCTCATCAAAATAGCAGGAATATGGGTCTTCTCAAGTTGGCATAGCGTATATATATATATATAACAGTTGGCATAAGGTGGGTTGAACAGACTGCCCAAAGGTCGGGTTTCAAAGACTGCCCACAAAGGTCGGAACAGACTGCCCTGCCCATAGTACGAAAAGACTGCCCAAAGGTCGGGGACTGCCCAAAGGTGAGGTGATAAGACCGCCCAGAGGTAAGGTGATAAGACCGCCCAAAGATGAGGTAACTGGTTAAGTTCTTCGTGAAGGCCAGGTGCGGGTCTTGATTCGGTCTTCCCTAGTGAGTGGAAGAAGGAAGCCGATCTCACTCCGCAGGTATTGATTCGGATCTCCCCAATAACATAAGTAAGAAGCTCTCCGGATATAGTCTTACAGTCTTGTCCCGGATCTCCCTTATAACATAAATAAGAGGCTAACCGATCTCAGTCTGCGGGTCATCATTCGGAATGTGAAGCCCACCCAACTACAGACAAGAACTAGGCAGTTAACGGGCTTACCCCGCTGTATAGCCATTTCCCTAGAGAAATGCTCTATGACTGTCCTATTCGAATAGCTGTAATCAGAGCTCTCTTCCCCAGCATTTCCCCTCGTTAGCTGCTCCAGAGCTGCACCACTTAATAGCGGTAATCAGGGCTATCTCCCCCAGCGTCTCCCCTCGATAGCTACTCCAGAGCTGCACCAACTAATAGTAGTAATTAGGGTCTCTTCCCCGCTTCTTTCCCCCAGATGGCTGCTCTTTCACCGCCTCGTCACCTTAGCAGTACTCTGGGATCTCTCCCAACCCTAAGTCACTAGATAGCTTGCTCCTTAACTGCCTCATTCTAATAGCAGTTATTAGAGTTCTCTCCTTGATCGTCAATAGTAAATCTTTAGTGGGAAAATGACCAGGAATGTAACAAAAGTACCGCATCGTATAATGAATCGTGTTCCGAAATTCGCATCAACTGGTCTAATCAACCACGAGATAGGACACGAGGATCCCAGCCGGGGTAGCGTGATTCTCACGGCTGGCAACCCTGTATACGGGGACCAAAAAAGGGTATACGATTGATGGCACCCAGTCTGGGGCGTTATAGAGCACTTTCGATCGCAAGGAAAGACATAGCAATCGGATTCTTTCTCTAGCGGAAGGTAAAGTAACAGCAATCGGATCAAGTGATGCTGGTGGTGAAGAAACGCTTTGGCTGCCTATGCTTCTTATGGCTCTCGAACAGACTCTGTATATGGATATGGGACTGGATATGCTCGAACAGAAGAATCAACTACTGGATCTGCTTAAACAACTGGATCAAGGTCAACAACTAGGCGGCGGGTCTACTGCTCTGGACCTTTAACTGTTCCTTCCACCTTCGCTACGGGTACTTCTGGTTCTCGAAATGGAAGGTATGCGTAAGGCTCTGCATCCCGACCACGATCCTCTGACTCACGAGCATCTGACTCTATACCACTAGCATCTGTCTCTCCTAGCTCTCTAGCCGCCTTTGCTTCCTTCTCTCCTGCTCCTGCCTATGCTTCTGGATTTGGATCTGCTATTGGATATGCTCGAGCTCTAACAGAAGAATCTACTGCTACTAAGTATGCTCCCCCTAGGTATGCATCTGGTTATGCTATTGGATTTGGATCTGGATCTGGATCTACTGATACTGAATCTTCTGCTTCAACAACGGGGTCTGCTGCTGCTTATGCCTTTGCCTTCGTTGCAGGGTATTTAACTCGATCAACAGGTTCTTAATCTACCCTAGCTACGGCGTCTCTACTTCGACCTGCTACTAGTGGGGGTGCTGCTCTAGCTATTGAACCCGCGGGTGCTACCTTTGCTTCTGTGGATGGAACCAGATCAACCGTCCCTGCTACTTTCGATCTCGATATGGATTTCGCTCACGGACGAATATCGATCACGATCAGGAACATCAGAATCTTTAGCTCGCTAAGGTAAGAATATCACTCATCAGGATCTGCCTCTCGATCTGGTCCTTCTGGTCCTGCCCTTGCTCGCTTCGGTTCTGCTCCTGCTTGCAACGCGGGTATCAATCTGGGTCTAGATCTTCTAAAGCTATTGAACCAACAGGATCAACCGAATCCACTGCTGAACCAACTGTATCTACTGCACCTACCCTTGCTCCTGCTGCTTTCATGGCTCACTTTGCTATTGCTGCGTATGGATCATGATCATAAGGAACTGGATCACGACCACGAGCATCAGACTCTATACCATGAGCATCCGACTCACCTCGATCACGAAATGGAGCTGGCTATCTATAGGCATCAACAACTGAATCGACAGAATCAATAGAATCACGTATATGATGTGCTGCTCTTGCTGCTTCTTCTTGGCTGAATAAGCTGCTTTATCTACAGAATGAACTGCTGCTTCTCTAGTAGTAGCTACCCTTGCTTCTCGCTCTCTAACCGGCCGGATCAACTGATGCTGGGTAAGCTGGATCAACGGATGACACTGATGGTGGGGTGCCGCCCTTGCTTCTGCTTCATCGACAGGATCAACTGTATCGTATAAAGATGTACCCACCTTTGCCACTAATTTATTAGAAACCTTTTCGCGGCTTTCTATAAGCTCTAAATGGATCACGATCACGAGTGAACCACGAGCATATGAATCGACTGAGTCAACTGCTTAAGCAACTGGGTAATCTACTGCTTCAACTGCTTCTTACGTTACCTATGCTCCAGCTTATGCCTATGTACCAAAAGGAACAGGGGAGGATGTGTAATCTATAACTACTATTAAGCCACACTACTATCGTATCGATGTACCAAAAGCCGGAACAGGACGAGATGCTTCACCTATCTCTTTATTTAGGGCTCGACGACTGGATCAACGGAATCAATTGCGTAATCTACCGGATCAACAGAGTCGGCTGTAAGGGATGCTGCTAGATATGGATAGGGGTCGGCTCCTGACAGAAAAGAGATTGTAAGGCCTTTTAGAAGGAGTAGTAATGAATTGGATGTGCTTTGTTTGCAAGAGGTTCAAATCATTGGTTTGAAGTTATAGACCACACTGAACTTCATATGGCCGGGGTATATAATAATAACCTCAAAACATTGAAGGCAGAGGAGGAGTTGCTTTGCTACTGAACGAGAAACTTCAGGATCAAATAGTAGGGTCAGGGTGCGAGAGCCGTGTGGGCGGAGCTGAAGCAAGGTGACCATCCTTATGGTATTGTCTCCTTCTATGCTTCTAACTCGTATAAGGAGAGGAAAGATGTGTGGAACTGATGGCTGAGTCCTAGTTGAAAAAACATTCCTTGCTACTTATTACTTATTCAAAGGGGGGGCGGACAATACCTCCGGACCTTGGATTCTTTGTGGTGATTTCAATAAATAACCCATTATTTTGTTTGGGTTTCTTCCGATCTCCATCTTGTTTTTTATACTATATCTTTTACTTTTCATTTATTGACTCCCTGGGGTTGTTTGTACTTCTCATGTCCTTTTCTCCTTTACGTTTCCTCGTTCCCATTTTCTTTTCGGAGCAAAATAGGTTATTTATTGCTCACCCATAAGGGTGAGGAGGGGAAGGTTAAATTGATTGGTTAAAGTTAACAGTTATAGGCAACTCTTGTCCTTGAATGTCCTTGTAGGTGTCCTTACCCCTTGTAGGTGTCCTCGTAGGTGATTTCCTGGTGTCCTCGTAACGGCTTCGCCTTCTTTCCATAATATCTATATTAAAAGTCTATCCCGGGGATCGTCGGAAAGAGTGTCTGGGGATGTTTCTTTAATACAGTTGGTGTCCCCTCAAAAAGAAATAGTCCATCCATCAGGACCATGAGCTTTATCATCCTGAAATGATTTCAAAACTTTTGTTATCTCCTCACCACCAACATGTGGTAAAAGATATACATTTTTATCATCTATGACCATCCTTCCATAGAATGAAGTAATAACAAGGATTTCCCTAATGATTTCTCTAGTTGGTTCTATAGAAATCCCTTTATAATTACAAATCTCTTCTTTTTCAATGTCGTTTAACTTCATGCACTCTACTCCCTAATCCTTGAATACTTTCCATCTTATATTGTGGGCTCTCCTAGCCAAAATCTACCTTTTTAAAACCTTCATGTTTTCATAAACCTCTTAGATCCATGTGGCTTTACTTTTAATCCCCCACTTGGCCTATTCCCATACCAAGAAATGATCTTTCTCCTTCTCCAATGACTCCGATTAAGACTTGACCTCCTTTGAGATACTAATAAGGGGGAAATCCCCATATATATGAGCACTTTTTTTCTATATGCAACACAATGAATTAAGCATATTGGGGAGTGTGTCTAACCCAATATTTTGTGATGCCTTTTTCAATATTATGATTTTCTTTCAATTTTATCCCATCACTTGTACCTTCTCTAAGAACATATTTGAACCAAACATTATAAACCGTGTCTGGATATAATCTTCATACATTAACCAGTGGGACTTTAAAATGAAAGGTGATGGCGGTTTTTGATCCCCAAGGTCAAGTTGAATAAAGATAGGAGCATGATATGATTTTCCACTAGATCCAACAAATGATATGTACCTATTAGTTTTCATTAATAGGTACGATGGTAAGGATGATTGCTCAGCTGGCACAAGACAGGCAGTACCAGTTCAAGTTAATTAACCCATGTCAACAGAATTTTTACATTGTACAGCATATCACGGTGGATGTACAAGAGAGGATACGCAATGCCACCATCAGACTGGGTGCAAGCATGGAACAATACTAAAATGAGGCCCAGAGTCAAGCGCACAACATCCGCCCTCCAGGAAAGCCCTCTAGCCCGCATGGGTCCCACTGCACCAATTCATTCCCAGTCATCCAACCACGGAAGGAAGGGAAATGATGAGACCTAAACCTTTAGATCTCTTATTTACGGAAGGAGTAGGATAAGGTAGAAAGGGCTGGGACGGAAGGATTTTTCTTATTTACAGAACCATTGCCCGTCTACTCCTTGGTTCTGTCTCCCAGTAACCCAGTAACTAACCAAGTAACCCAGTCACCAAACCGATCGATGGGTTCGGGCTTTATTCCATCCTTATCCAGGTTAGTCTAGGGCGGGATGCCGTTGAGCGTAGCGAGCCGCCTTCCTTTTTTTCTATAATATCCTGTAAGACCCAGAAATCCTCATTGAGAGGGCGGGAGAAAGAGACTGAGCGGGAGGTATGCTGCTTGGGAGGTATGCTGCTTGATGGAGGCGGTAAGTAAAAGAAATAGATTCCCTTGGGTTATGAAGGCAAGTAAATGTTACCAGACTGACTGTCTTCCCCAACTGCTGACTGACTGGCTTGCCTTGTCCTTGTCGCTTGCGGGAAGGTACGAATGCTCTTTCCTTGCCCCTTCCTTAAGTAAGGGAGGTAGGGTTATATCTCCTGAGTCAATCGGTATCTGAACGCCTACCAAGAGTCAAGTTCATTTACGCCTACCAAGTGGTCCAAGCCTAGATATATTCATTTTACTGGCAGGCATTGTAACGAAGTTGATGTAACGAAGTCTCCTATTGGTAAATAAAACCTGGGGGGTATAGGGTCTAGGGTCCAGAGTCGAGGAAATAGATTTATTAATTGGGGCTTGTCGATAAAGGCCTGGAGGTTACTGCCCCTGGGGCCCTCGACCCCCAGGGAAGGCCATTGGTTGTTCTCGGTCGGTCTTCCTTATCTACTGGATCGAATCGTATAAAAGGAAAGATGGCTCGCCCAACAAAAGAGAGGGTGAGGAAGGATGGCTCACTCGACAGGGGCCCCCCACCCAATAAGTGACTTAGGAAAGCCCACTTACTTAGATAAGAATGCAACTTACTTATATAAACGGGATTCACCATCACTAATGATATTTTTTCTTTATTGGGCTTGGAAAAGGAATGAGACCTCGCGCACCTGAGGTAGTTGGTATAGCACGCAATGCCCCAACCACCGGATACAAATGTTCTCCGAGTTGTTCTTTGAACAGTTGTTCTCTCCTTTATGTTATCTAGTATGAATCCGGATGGTAGCCGGCAGGTCTGGATTCGGCGTGTAAAGCTAGTTAGGTGCTCTAGAACCCATCCTATCTCGCCTAGCTTCCTATCCCTTGAAGGGGTCTGGAGTACATCATTTCAAACGGGGTATAGACCCGGGGGTCTGGAGTACATCATTTCATTTAATATATTTCACATCTTAGAACCGATAGCTTCCAAATCATCCATTCTCTATGCCTTCATGAGCAGCTCTTCCTTACATCTCTACAACTCAGCTCTTAGCTCCATATTTTCCTCTTCTAGCTACTTCTTACCATCTAGATGTTGCATTTTCATGATTTTAATTTTTGGATAGATAGTTGTTGTTCAGTATGATATTGTGGGATGCCACTACTAGCACCCTCTGTTCCTGCTTTAGATTAAGCTACAGCTTTCCAATAAAGAATTTCCTTTCTTTATCTATCTAACTCTACCATAAGGCGGCTCTGTACTTGAGCCTCTCTATCTTATTGAACCTCTATCTCTGTCTTCTTGGTGTCATCCTGTCCACGGCCAGCTGAATCTTAAGTGTATTCATCTCTTTTCAGAGTAATGGAGATAGGGGTAGTGATTTGCAACTTCTTTGAGGACTAAGACCTAGTCCTCGTCCTTCTAGGAGGTGTCTTGAATTTCTTCTCAAAAGAAGAACTCTTTCCTTTTAGCTTCAAAGGGTTGGTATCTGGTGTACCAAGCTTCATAAAAGTATATACTGCCTCCTCATCAGATTCTTCCAGCCTATTCCTTTTCTATGTCTTATGTTTTATTGAAGGTCCTTCCTTCTCTACCTTCTTCTTCTTTCTAACTGTTTTGACTGGGGTTTTTGCCTTGTTTTCCTCCTATAAAGCATGGATATAACTCTCATTCATCTCAAGGAAGTCTTCCCATGGAAGCTGGGGAAGATCACTTTCTAAAGTTTCACACACAATCAGCTGAAAAAGCCCATGGTGGGCCAAGGCATCCACCTTGCTTGTTTTAACCTTGGAGCTCATGTCCTTGAGTGACTATATAATAAAATATGGTATACTCAGATGTTTTGTTCAGGATTCTGGTATGCTAAGTTTCTCCACTAGTGTAAAAATAGTAAATGGTAGGCATAAATCAAGCTAAGCCTGCCCTCACATGTTATGTATTTAAAAACATAGTATGCCACATCATCCCAAGGTCTAGGTAGGCTATCTCCTTTTTAAACCATTCTTTGTATCTTAATACTCCTCATAACTTCTAAAGAAACTATAATTACATACAAGGTTTACCCGGAGGGGCTCTTCCCAGGAAGCGTTTCCTTGTAGGAAGGAAAGGCGATTTCGGCGATAAAGACGATTAGTCTTTAATCACCAATGCGAAATTGACATCTTATACTTCTATATTATATTATGCTATCGTGACATGCACACACACTAGATTCGGCCGAATAATCTCTCAATTTGTTTGGCCCAATAAGTAACTCAAGGTCGAAGGTTGAACGCGTAGTAGCCCTAGTATTATACTAGCACCGGAGACCGACTTCTACTCCGTTCCACCACCGTTTCCACCACCGTTTCCACCACCGTTCACGACATCCCTTGAATATAGATATAGATGTATCCATACAATCAATCTAGCTCAGGTTTTGAGGGGAATAAATAGGTTGACCAATACTACGTCCGATACGATGATAGACTCCGGTGACCACCCTTTTCTCTAATGCATGAGGAGCCCGACTATTTAGAGAGAAGCGTAGCTCAGGTTATCACTGCTCAGGTTATCACTTACCTGAGTATAGCTATTTGAGGTTAATAAATATAGGGATAGGGTATAAACTTTCACTGTGTGCAGGTCACTTGAGAAGATAGCGTAAGAAAATATAAGAGATCGAGTAAGTGAAGTAAGGTAAGGACGAGGTGCCCGAGTGATAGATAGACCCTTGTGAAGCGATAGCGATCTGTCCGGTATACCAATCAAGTCCGGCCAGCACAGAGAGTCAGTCTGAGTTGAAGTGGTCTGAGGAAAGCGAGGGGGGAAGGAAAGCGGCGAAAGGCGCGTTTCAGGCGATCATTTAATTATTTATTAACAAACCTTTCGAGAGAAAACTACGTTCCTCTCCCTCACCCATATGATGAGTGAGCGTTAACACCCTCACCCATATGATGAGTGAGCGTTAACACCCTCACCCATATGATGAGTGAGCGTTAACACCCTCACCCATAT
>Ga0316215_1000114_pt1 | contig 14392 bp, 19 predicted proteins | sample NRE5metagenome_FD_207796 | JGI IMG/M metagenome (GOLD analysis project Ga0316215, IMG submission 207796) | Spruce roots microbial communities from Maridalen valley, Oslo, Norway - NRE5 | ecosystem: Host-associated > Plants > Roots > Unclassified | place: Norway: Oslo | collected 2017-09-15
TTAAAGGACATTGCAAAGGACCGGTCTTAACTTTGAAAAGAGAATTGAGACGATGGACTAAAGTGATCGACGTGGACGAATATAATACTAGTAAAAGATGCTGCGAGTGTTGGTCCGAAATGACCAAGATGAAACACGACGACGTTTCGACGTATAGCGTTCTCCGTTGCGAAAACAACGAGTGCGGAATAGTTATAGATCGAGACGTCAACGCGAGTAAAAATATTCGTTTACTTTTACGATGTCGACTCGACTTAGAAGAAAAACCCGTCGAGTTCGAAAGACCGAAAACATTTCTCCCAAAAACGGAGGAAACTCGTGAAATACGAGATTAACTTTATTACTTACCAGAACATTCGCAATTTACTACTCTTGGTCTGGTAAGTAAAGGGTTAAGGTTGGAGGAGTTAAATCGAAATCTCTTTTAAAAGCTAGAATATCGAGTTATAATTCAGGTAGACCGATAGGAGATAGAATGTACGTAGCAGCCATATTTCAAACGATAAACGCGTCTCATTTGGAACTGAGAATAAAAGAAATGTTGGGACCTCATCGCGAAATTCCCAACGCCGAGATGTATAATCTCCATTATACATCTCTTTATAATTTTATAGACTATCTTAACGAGAGATTCAACGACGAAATCAATCTCCACAAAAAGAAATTAGAAGAATTAATCTTCGAAGTTTTGAATACACCTCCAGTTATTCCAGAACCTATAATCATCAATGGTACGGAATATAGAGCCATCACGTACGAAAATCCTCACAAACTTGGCAAAATAAACATAGACGAAATGCCTCGCGAAAATTTAGAGACTTGGTTGAAAGAAATTTTTCAAAAATTTTCCGAATCGATAGAAGGAATTAAAATAATTAAACGTAAAATATTATTCGAAAAAATGGAATCAGAATTAGGAATCAGGTTCGACAGACGCAAAATGTGGATATTTTTGAAATCGTATTCGAATCTCCACGGTATAACGGTAAGTTATTAACTTTCGTATCGTAATTACGATACGAAAGCACGTGGTACTTATACGGAAGGTAAAACTATAGCGTCATTATTAAAATCTCTAACGCGTATTTGAGGAGATGAGACGATACAAGTCTTATTATCAATTTTGCATCGCGTGACGCATGCGTACGTAAACGATAAATTCGTTTGATTCGCGATGTTTATTCTATAATAAATATGTTTATAGATACAATTCGTTTCGTTCATATTCGTTTCAATCGGACACGTAACGCTAGGCCTCGTAATATTCAACGCGGATAAATATAATACGTGTACGGTAGAAACGGTATTTCTCAAAGCCGTAATAGAATCGCTGGTAATTATATTCGTAGGCATAGTCACGTAATATTCGAAATTGATACCTTCGTCGGAATCACGCGCGACAGTTTTTAATAGAACCCTCGTATGATTTTGTCCATAATTAAACCAATTTTGAATAATAGGATTCGTTATTCGCGTACCGTTACGTTTAAAATTTATTATCGGAGAAACGTTACCGGTATATTTTACGACGCAGCTCATTATTATATAATCCGATTCCGGTGAAACTGGCACATTACCCGCCACCATACCTCCCGCGCGTATGTTACTCGTGCAGGTTACGTTGGGATCAACGACTATAAGCTGAGCAACGGCTCGTTCTCCTATACCTCCTTCGTCTCTACATCGATAAGTAGCCGCGTCATTAAAAGTAACGTTGCGTATTACTAACACATGTAAACCAAGGTCTCGTTCCACGGACACTCTCGATTGCAAATGATTCGCTAATATACCGCTTTCGTATATTAACTGAATGTTACGATACTCTGATTGTCCTGGACGCCAACTTACAAATTCCACGGGTTCATCCATGTCCGAATGACATGTAATTCTCGCTGTCTCTCCAACCATTACTGCCATCGACTGAGGATAACCTATTATTTTACATTCCATCGCCGCGAAAAACAGCCACGGTATAAAATATAACGCTTTATGACTATACATGTTTTTATCATTTCAATATAAAATATTTAGTAATTCATGTTAAATAACATGGGAGTAGGTCTTTTATTTCTAATCTTAATAGGTGGATGGGATCTTAAACCTTGTTCGTTAAACGTGCCCAATACTTGAGTCCACGCCGTTAATTTGCTATTTTGTTGATCCATGAGTAAATTATCTTGAACTTGGGTAACTATAATTTCTATTACTTGATTAATCATTGCGTCCACGTAATTTTGATTTTCATTACTGGGAATCGTGTATCTCGAATAGATATCTCCCGTTGGCGGACGAAACGCTTCGTACACGGCATTCATGATGTTAACTATTTTGTCGTCCGGAACTATTACCCCTTGAGGATACGTTTGCGTTAATAATTGCGTTATTTTATTAGATAGAAAATTCACGGTAGATGGCGAAAAAAATGTCGCGATAGCTTCGTTCGTATTAACGTATCCTACGTGTTGTATATATTGTTGATTGTTCATTTTATATTCGATGTAAAAGTATTACGGGTCATTGAAAACTATCTACGCACGAATTGATAGATTCGTCGAGGATTAATATTATTTTATAATCGAAATATTCCGGAAAAGCGCTACCTTCCGTCATTACTTCTTGATATCGAAACAACGGATAATCGGCATTTCTATCGATATCCGTTTGTACTTCTACGGCTATTACATCATCATCTACGGTGACAATTGCGTACGGCGCTAATGATTCTAACTTAGCTTTAAAAATATTACTCACGCATGCAAAATCGTATTGAAGAGGAAATCGCCTGACGTACATTAACCCACCGATTAAAGGATCTAATGCGGCGCCTAATAGAATGTTAAAATTTAACTGTTCCTCCTCTTCATCGTCAAATTCGTAATATAAACTAATATATCGATCTACCATTTTAATTACCACTTCAAAATTATATATCAGTCAGACCATTCGTGATTTATTCGAAATCGTGTATACATCTGGTTATCGCGTGATCAACTACTAATACTATATTATAATCTAAATATTGGGGTAACATATTCCCTTCTTGTTCCATTACGTTGTAAGCGAATAACGGATAATCAGTAGCAACGTCGATCGCCATCGGTATCTGTATCGTTACTAAGTTATTAGTAGCCATTTTATTGACGTGAGGAAATAATTCGCTAAGCACGTGAATTATTATCATGGCTACGCGTTGAAAACTATATTGATAAGGCAAATGCCTAGAATACATTAAACCATAAACCGGAGGATTTATTTCATCTCCTAACGTAACATAAATATCTAAATGTGCTTGGTCATCATTTACTCTGTAATATACATTAACATAACGATCTCCCATTTTAATTTATGCGCTAATTACCTTTTATTCGAATTCGTGCATGCACCTAGTTATTGCTCTGTCGACTAATAATACTATATTATAATCCCAATATTCCGCCGTCATATCCCCTTCGAAGGAAATATCCAAATCTGGAATAACTTGATGATATTTAAATAAGGGATTAACAGCTATACTATCCGCGGATATCGATACGGATACTTGTAAAACATTTATATATCTAATTACGGTAGCGTGTGGGACGTATGTTTCCAACTGATCGGATATTAATTTAACTACGCGTTCAAAATCGTATTGAAGAGGAAATTGTTTGACGTACATTAAATTAACCAAAGGTTGTAAGCGATCTCCTGAGTAAATATAAAAATCTAGCGTATTTTGCGCGACGTTAAATTGATAATATAAATTAATATAACGATCTCCCATTTTAATCTACACGAGGTTATTCGAATTCGTTCGGTTATCGCTTCATCCACTAAAATAATTATACCGTGTAATTGTATTTCATTACTCTTGAGATAAAGGGTTAAATAATGTTAAACGGATAACCCGGAATTGGTACGTAATCAGGAATGCATCTGTGTAGAGCTTCGTGCACTATAGTTAATATAAGTATTCCATCGTCGTAATGATTAAATGATAATTTTAATAGTTCGGGATCAAGCGTATTTATCTCGATATCGTTACGCCCTAAATAAGCTAGCTTATTTATCACGTAGTTCGTTATACAAATAAAACTTCCTCTAGGAATGCGTTTACTCATAACTAACGGATAAAAATTTTCCGTTACGGGAGAATTCGTTAAAAAAATATAATAAGTTCGTATCGAATCGATATCATTTTCTCCGTTATCGTAATACACGTTCATATATTTTATATCGTTTGCCATTTTTATTATGAAATAATTTATAGAATATCAAAAAGATAACCCGGAATTGGCGCGTCGTCCGGCATACACGACGTTATCGCTCCATTAATTAACGCTTCCATAAACGTTTGACTCGCTCGATAAGAAGTTATCTTTAATGCTCCGTATCTAGGTACTTCGATTGTAAAATCAAGAGCGTGTATACTTACTCTACTTATTACGTAATTTACGATGCAAGTAAAATCTAACTGAGAAGGTATTTGTCTATAATAAAAAGCGTAATAAAAATTTTCTCTAGGGGGACCGAATTCTAAAAAAATATAATAAGTTCTCAACGCGCTATTCGGAGATTTATCTACGTACATATTAATACTTTCGGACTGCATTTTTATTTATAAATTTATAAATCCATTTCTCCTCGTGAAATACGAGGGTTAATCAATGTCGTCTATATACGAATTTACGGCTTGATCCATTAATATTTTGATATTCGCATCGGATAAAATTTGTCCGCCGTAAGGTTCGTGCAAATGCAAATTATATACGTTAGGTTCTAATTCTATCAACGTTATTCTGATGGACGGATATTGTCTCAATTCGGCATCGAGAAAGGATAATATATCTTGAAAATTGTAATAATCCGCAATTTCTTTATAATATATAACGGAGTAATCCGTAAAATCGTTATCGAGTAATATCGCGTCTGCCGTGATTAATAATTCTCTATCGTCATCGATAGCATTCATATTATAAATTTTAATATAGTACATTTTATATATTAAAATTTAAGTTAAAGTTCTATTACTTGATCAAACGTACCTTTCATCATTTGATGCGAAATGGATATTACTCGGCCGTTAAAATTTTCTTTAATGCAATTCATAACTAAATTCGTAGATTCTTGATCTAACGAAGCTAAGCTTTCGTCTAAAAGTAACAATTGAACGTTATTAATTTTCGCGATTGAAATAGTATACGCCAAAATTATTCTCGCTAATTCACCACCGCTTAACGCCGATAAATCCGATTCGTGGTCGTTATGCGTTACGTTAACGATTATTTTTCCGTCGAATATTAATTCTACTGTAATATCGTTGAAAAATTTATCTAAATAAATCTGCGCTTCGAAATTAATTCTATCTATATTTCGTTGAATCGCCATCCGTTCCGCAATTTTAATGAGAGAATACAATCGAACGGCTGTATCTAATTTTTTTTGTATTTCCTTTTCTTCTTCGCAAATTACGGAGAATTTATTCCATTGATCGCGGTGGTGCAGTAATAATTTCGTTTCATTCAATCTCATTAATTTATCTCGAGAAGATTCTATTTTCGACGAAATTAAATCGCAATCTACGTCCTCTAATCGAAAATCTCGTAATTGTCGTTCTAATACCACGCGTTTCATTTTCGATTCCACTTTTTGAGAAACGATCTCTACGTTATCGCAAGGTTTATCGCATTTTAACGCTGCGCATTTATCGGATAATGTTTTAAAATCTTCGTTATTTTTTTGGATTTTATTTAATCTTTTTAGTTGAGACTCAACGTTCACGTTAGGATATTGTTCTTTCAATAAATTTAATTCCGTTTCGACGTCTATCATAACGTTTAATCGTTGTTGTAATTTAACGCGATCTTTTTCGTAATTTTTTGATTTTTCGAAACTAATCGCTTCGTGATTATTATTAACGGATAATTCTTCATTCCATAACGCTAGATCGGAATGACACGCCGGGCAATTTAACTTAACGGCGAATTTATTTTTAATTTCGTTTATATCTCGTAATTCATTTCTTACTTTCGAAATGTCGACAATTTTTAATTCTAAATCCATCATTTTTTTCGTATCATTTATCATCGCGATCAATTCGTCTGGTTCTATGTCCGTGAATTTTATCGCGTCCAATTTCGTTTTTTCCTTCAAATATTGTTCGTATTTAACGTTTTGAGAAATAACGTCTCGTAACGAAGACACCGTCGTTTCGTCATCGGGAAGACGATTTAGTTCGATAATTAATTTATCACGCGTCTTTTTTTCATTCTTATAAACTGACAATTTATTTTCTAAATCTCTTAATTTTTGCGTTTCCAGTTTAATTTTATCAGGAATATTTTCTTCGTTAAACTCCGTCGACGGTTTTTCTATTTTCATTTCATTTAAAATATTTTCTATACTTTTTTTTGACGCGATTACGGACGTTAACTCGTCCTGTCGTTCGTTAATTAACGAACGACATTTTTTATTTAATTCTTCTATATTTTCCGATCCGTACGTTATTTTTGAAACGTAAATGAGTTTTTCCGAAGGCGTCATTAATATAAACGATTTGTTTAATTTTTGAGAAACGTATCCCAATTCCCAATGAGGAAGATATAAATTGATTATTCCTTCCGCTTCGTTATCTTCGTACGACGTTTTCTCAGAATTAATTTCTAATTCTACCAATACTCGACCGGGATTTTTCATTCTATTAATGGTTAACGTACCATCGACTATTGGAATTATAAGTTCAACCGAACACGATTTTTTGCCGTATTTAACGAGTTTTTTACCTTCTCCGGTAATCGCAAAAGTCATCGCGATTAAAATGGTAGATTTTCCTTTGCCGCTTTCGCCAGATATCAAAATAAAATTAGAATCAAAAATAAATTCTTTCTCCGTAAATATTCTAAAATTAAATAATTTTAGCTTCATGGTTTACGTATTTTATTACGCAAACGCGTAATAAAATTCAAAATTAATTTCCATCGATTATATCCGCCAGTAATAAATCTAAATCCATAACATCTCTCAAACCGTAACGCCGTAATTCGTCAATCGTTAATTGAGAATAATCATCGTTACTCGTGAAAGTTAATGTGTCATTCCAATCCGTTAAGACAACGCTCACGTTATTATCATCTAACCATTTATACATAATTCCACCGGAAAAACAATCTGAACAATTTAAACTTCCGTGAGTTAATCCATTTTTATGTAAACGATCAATAGCTTTAGTTACGCTATCCGATCGAATGTACGCGGATCGTCCTTCTCGTGTCAGCAATAATTCTCGTTTGCTTATTAATTTATCCGTAACGAAAATAATACGAGTATCGTTTATCGAAATTGTATTGAGTCCTTCGAGTTTTTTCGTAATAATTTCTAAATCTAACATGATGCGTTCTTTTTCGGTAGGCAATCTTATTACGAAATTCGGGCCAAGATTAATATTAAATAACATCGTAAATTTTTGAAACGCTTCATCAATCTGATCTTTTTCATAACCTACGTACGCTATATAAAAGGCATCATCTCCGAAATATACCGCCTTTAGTTTACCCGAATTTATGGTGAGTAGATGAATATCATTCATGTTTTAATATTTCTTTCATTATTTTTCAAAGTAAAATTCAATATTTATAAATATAAAATGGTTTATACGATACGGTTATATTATAATGTAGATGAATCTGATAATTTTTGGCACGTAAAAATAACGTTTAACGATGATTATTTAGAATTTATGAACCAACATCCGCAATTTATATTATTATACGAAAGAACGGTTTCGTCGTCGATCAATGATAGATGTATATTCTACGGAATTCTTGATAAAATACTTTATAGATATAGTCACGTTGATTATGGCATCAGCAACGCTGGAGATGACGACTTGTTACAGATATCGACAACGCTCGCTACCGATATCTACTCTCAATATCCCATGTTTGTTTATGGGATTCCTTTCAATAATAGTAATTGGTACGATATACCGATTTGTAAAACTGTTGAAAAAGTAATTAACAAATGCGAAATCAGTAGTTGATATTTTATTTCATTATAATTTTAATAGGAGAGTAAGGAATATCCGCGTAATTAACACGTTTTGGTTCCGTTCCTAAATCATATTGAGTAGTTCTATCGCGACGTTGAGTATTATCTGGATAAGTAATATTTGGATAAGTAATATCTGGATAAGTAATATTTGGATAAGTAATATCTGGATAAGTAATTGGAGCATTTAATGACGGAGAAAATGTACTACCCCCGCACGTTGTCGTGACATTTCCAATTTGAATGTTTCTATTATCGTCAATTTTTTCTTTTTGTATATCCGGCGTTACATTATCTACTTCTTGGATTTGTTTTATTAGTTCTTTCCGAGATAACTTTTCAATATTTAAAATACCTTTTAAAACTCCTAGTATTTCCAATTCAGTCCATGCCATTACATTAGGATTCATACGTAAAAATGTATTAGTAATTCTTCCTATCATTTGAGCCCTATCGGCGGGAATGTTGCTTGGAAACACTAAATGCTCATCAGAAAAATAGTATGTACCACTATTACGTAATTCGTCATCTGTCAATTCAATGAATGGATTTTGAAACGCGCTTTGAGTAGAAACTTGAAATTGTAATTTTTCAAAAGTTGTATTTACGTCGATTTCAATATTTTTATATCGAGCTAAATCTTGAAGATCTACTAGCTGCATGGATCCAGGATTAATATTTAATAATCTCGTTAATAACAACGTTTCCAATTGTTCTTTAGACATATTATTTGAAAAGATTATATTTCGCGCTCTACATAAATTTCTTAAAGTAGTCAGATTTAAATCTGAATACGGATTTTTATTAATTTGCATATTTATGCTATCTAAAATTTGTTCTCGTGATAAATTTTTAGGATCAATACCGTAGATAACCGCTAATTCTTTAAGTTCGTCCCATCTCATGAATTTTGGATTCTCTTTAAATAATTCACTAGCCATTATATTATATAATTCGCTTAATGTATATTTATACGAATCTCGAATACCTTTAATTCTCGCTATATCATTTACTATTTCTCTCTTTAGAAATGTCCACGGATTATTATTAAAAGGCTGAACAACATCTCTAGGTGAAATCCATCGTATAAATCTCCTTATTAAATCGCTCATATCGATATTTTATAAATCAAAAATATAATATCGATACGTAATTACTTGACGTAATGATAGGTTTTTGGAAAAATATTTAAATATTATCATTCATAAATTAAAATGTTTTTAGCGAAGACGATATGTTCTGGTAAAATTAAATCTTTGTTCGAAATATTATTTTCAAACGTATCTACTGTAAAACTTTCTATTAGTAAAAATGGTATATATTCTGAAAACGAAACTAATAAAAAAAATTTAATAATAGTAGACTTGCCAGCGGAAGGTTTTGACGAATACGTATTTATTTTTGCGGAACCTATTCATATAGGTCTAGACACTCATGTAAATACCTTTTTCAAATCTTTAAAAAATAAATCTACGTTAACCATGTCAATAGCTAATATTGATAATCTTACGATTAATTTTGAGGTAAAATCTTTAACCGACGATTGCGTAATATATAATTCCGAAACAGTCGTCAGTGAACAAAGCACGAAAGAATTAGAAATAATAAATTACGATTGCGAAGGAATTTCGATATCGTGTACAAATTTTAGTTGTATGTGTAAATCGTTTAAATCTCAATTTATTAACGTAACGAAACAAAATGGTCAATTAATGTTTTCTTTCGAAATTTCGGGAATATCTGAAAGAATGTCAAGATATGGTAAACGCGTGGATGAAGACGTGTCTTTATTTCATAAAACGTACTCCGCGGATGTTTTTAGTCGTATTAATAAATTAGCGTCGTTTGCTAACGAAGATATTAAAATATACGCTGAACAATCTAATACGAGTACAATTGGAAAACCGTTAATGATTCAAGCTAAATGTTTAATTGGCACCATTAAAATTATAATAAATGAACACATAGAAAACGCGTGAGAATAATAACTATAAATAGTTATTATTCTAATTCCATACATTCCTCTACGATATTAACTTTATTTTGCAATTTAAGAGAAATAAATTCTACGTCATAATTATTATCGTAAATTAACGCGTTAATTAATTTAAAACATTCTTCATCGGTATTTGATATTTCTACTATTTTCATTAATTCCGCGGAATTTTTTTCGAACCATAATATCGCGTTGTCATTATTACAATTTAAAATGTTATAAACGTAAAAAATTACGCGATTAGAGTCTTTCATTTTATTAATAATTTATTTCTCGATGCTAAACGTATAAACTTCATCAACACGTTTAGCGAATCGATTATAAATTTTGTTTTCGTATTATTACGTATATAATAACGATTATAATTATAATGCAACCAATTATTACGTAATAAATAACCGGAGAACTAGTAGTAACCGTTTTTGAAAAATCATCCGGTGTTTGTTTATAATATTTATCCGGTAATTTTCTGTTGATTAGTTTGAGAGCATTTTCTTCTATTTGACTTTTAGTAGTGATAGCTGGCTTCGCGGTAGCTCTGGTTAAAATCATACCGCCGATAGCGGATCCTTTCGCGGAAACTGGTTTATCGAACTGAGCGTATTGATTAAACGGGTACATGGCTATTTTAAAATAACCATTCGCGTTTCCCCATTCGGGACCCCAACTATTTCTACACCACCAAAATGGAACATCGCCGTATTTATCATTATCGTATTGTATATTTTTCGCTAAACCCCAGCCGATCACGCTTACGGCGTGAAAACCATTTAACTGATCATCCGACGCATTCCCATCATCAAACGTTAATGGTTTAGCCGCAGAAATGGACACGTCGTAGTTACATCTATCGAAATAGACTCCTTGATTTACGCTTTCATCCGTAAAATTTCCGGTAACGAAATTACGCAATACGGCGTATCCACCCATCGGTGGTCCAAAATCTACGATATGCGCTTTAACCTCTTGTCGAAATAAATCCGTAGGCGTTTGATCATCGATGTGAAATACGTTAGATCCCGTATCTAACGTATACGCGTATCTATCTCCCGCAAAATAACATCCGCAGGTTTTTGGTATTTCAGCGTTTAATTTAGAACCTAAAGTACTTTGAAAATGTTGAGCCGCATCAGCGCTAGTACATAAAGTTTTATCATTCGAACACCACGAGTAATCTATACACGTAGTATCGCAAATTGGAGTGCGTTCTAACGCCGAAACAACGGTAGCTGGATTTCCGCCATCGCATTGTCCGTTACCAGCTGTAGGAGGTAAACACATCATAATATAAGTAGCGGATATTCTAGGAGCCCAATTAATAATTCCTGACGCGACGAAACAATCCGACATGGTAGCCGCGGCGCACATTGCCCAACACGATCCGCACATGTATTGATTTTGTACGGGATGAATTAGTTTCTTTTTCGCTACGACTTCGTTCGAATCTTCCGCCGTAATTAAATGCCATGAAAAATTTTCGGCGTAAGTTTCGTGAGTGTGTGGTTTATGAGGATGTTGATCATTAAATTCTGTACTCGTAGCTTGTATTAAATCGTAAGCCGGTAAATTTTCCACGAATCGAATATCGGTATTTAATGGAGGAATGATTAACGCTTGAGGAACTTCGGTTTGAGACGAATTTATTAAATAAGTTGGCCTTTTATTCGTACTTCCGTTATATTCTCGGATCACGATAGGTTGCTGCGGAAGTGAAAAATATTCCGTAAAATTTTCTTTAACTCGTTGTATTATCGTTGGTTTCAGAGTTTTTAAATATTCTTCCATTTTAAATTAAAATGAAAGAGAATTTAATAATAATTGGAATATGCGCTCTCGTAGGTATAGCCCTCGCGTACTATTTTTATACGAAAATTTCAGCGCAACAAAAAATAATTAACGACGTAATGGAAAAAACGAAACGTATAGAGACGATTCTAACGAGACCGCATCCTCAGGAAGAATTAAAATCGGTTTTAAAAAGAAACGTTATACAATCCGATCAAAATGATGATTGTAGTACCTGTTTATTAAATCCGTTACGGTTAGACGATATAACGGATTCGTTTCAACGAGATTTTGAATATAATCGCGCGACGATAACTACGTTAGAAGATGAAAACCCAGTTAACGACCAAACAACAAACGGTTATAACGAAGTAACGAGTAATGAATAAAATATTTCATAACGATTAATCGTTATGAAATGAGAATGTTTAAATTATTCGTTCGATCATTTGTTGTAAATCTTGAAACGTGTTACAAATATGGAAAAGAGATTCTAACGTCGCGGGAGATATTTTATAATCTGGTACAGAAATTTCATTCGCCTCATTACCGTACTTGCGTTTGATAAAATTATTTACATCGACGTTAGTTAATCTACTCATTTTTAAATTATAAGTAATACGTCCCGGTCTAATTAACGCGGAGTCTAATTTTTCGACGTAATTTGTCGTCATAATTATTATATGATTATTTTCTATGACGCCGTCTAAACAATTAAGCACGTCCGATAACGTTATATTAGGTTTTTCTTCGGGTTGTATTTTATCATCCAGCTTCTTTTTTACTACGGTATTACTACGTTGATGGACCAAATCGCCATCCGCGTCTATGTCTTCTAATATATATATTCTATCTAAAGAGGAACAAGTTTCCATACGATTATTAGATTCGATGTTAGGACTATAGATAGTCGTACGACTATGGAAAATATCCAGTAAATGTATATTCGACTGAACGTTTTGCAATTTTACTCTAAAAATATCATAACCAGTCATGTTGGCTATGGCCTTAATTATTGACGTTTTTCCCAAGCCTGGTTCTCCGTGAAGTAACAACGTCAATTTAGTAATATCTTTTCTCATAAATTTACGAACGAGTTCGATAATAACTCGTTTTTCTTTAAAAAATAAATCGTCAAACGTTTTCGTGTTTTTCATAACGTATCGATACCACACGTGTTTATCGGGAAATAATTCGTAATAATATTGAAATTTTTTCACGCATAGATCCGTGATATACTCTTCGTAACATTTTTTTATAAATTCGCGTATTTCTGGAACCGATCTACGAGAAGATATTACTAACGAACTACAAAGAACTGGCATATCCTTCGTCGATGAGTCAATAGTAAAATCATAGAAATTTATGTTGAATCCTTCGCATTCAACCGGTCGGTTATTTTTATAATCGTACATGACGGATGAACATACTTCTTTAGCCGTTCTGCTTAGATCTAAACACGATGTACTTAAACCCGTATCTGACGAGTAAATATTTTGTTTTGTCACGTAATCCATGATAGATTGCATTAACCCGATATTATACGAAGTTTTTCCAGATATAGCATTTATCGCACCAGTGTGAATATATTGTTGTACGGAAATTGTTACTGTATTTATTACGGACGTTTTAGTAAACCATTTTAAAATTAACATTCGAATTAAAGAAATTATTTTCCTTTGTAAATTACCGATTATAGTTAGAATTTGTTGAGACGACGCGGAAATGAACGTGGTTAATATGCACGTCGTACTCATGATAAGCGTATTGATAAAAGTTGAACTATAAAGTTGAACTTTATCTTCGACGAAACTCGTGATATTCATAATTAAATTACATTATCTATCTTGGAATACATTTTCAATTTTTACCGACTTATAAAAATGGAAATATCTTATTCGAAAGATAGTAATGAAAAGATAGATTTCACGCACGCTATAATAACGTCATTTCGTAATAATTACGATATTAACAATTATTTTAATATCGGTCAATATATATTAAATAAAATAAGAGACGTGACTATTGACGAAAAAATAATATTACGAGAATTTTTATACAAATTTGACGATTATAACGTCGCGTTGGATAACGATATTTATCGCGACGATGACGAAAAATGGGCTAGATATCATCGCAATCCGCGATATTACGCGTCGTCCTATACGGAAACGACGTACGCGTATCTTCAAAACGTTTTTGAAAATCTTCAAGTTTATGATCCGTCAATTGATATCGTAAGTTGGTTGGAGTACGTAATAAAAGTTTTTAAACGCGTTCTATATTGGGAACAATTTAATGCAAATATAGGACATAGATTTTTAAATTTTGGTTCTCGATACTTTGATCAAATTTTATCGGATGTTACGATAACGACATCCCCTATATCATTAAAAAGATTATCCGTAAGAGAAATAAATAAAAGACTTCCTCGTTCCAACATAAATGAGGTCATACCTCCTGGTTTATTATATTTATTCGAAGACGATTAACCCTTTAATTACCAGAACATTTTATCCCATTTTATATATAAAGCTTTATAAGGCGTATATAAAATAAAGAAACCTCCTGATGGACGACGCCGAA
>Ga0316215_1000115_pt1 | contig 14322 bp, 10 predicted proteins | sample NRE5metagenome_FD_207796 | JGI IMG/M metagenome (GOLD analysis project Ga0316215, IMG submission 207796) | Spruce roots microbial communities from Maridalen valley, Oslo, Norway - NRE5 | ecosystem: Host-associated > Plants > Roots > Unclassified | place: Norway: Oslo | collected 2017-09-15
GACCTCCCTGTGGCAAGCGACTGTTGCGGTGGGGTAGGGTGTCTCGGGTATTGGTAACCGGGAATCGGTACTTACTGGGGATCAACTGTTGGGTCGAGGGTCAAAGGTATCAGGGAAGCAGCAAGACCAAATCTATAAGGCGGCAGCAGGTATGGAGGGGGTATATCTAAGTTGAAGCAAGCCAGCCATTTGTTTTTAGCCCGTGTCATGTCTTCTGCCAGCCGGGGTATCTTCGACCTTCAAGTTTCTTTTGTCCGAGTCAGCAATAATCTAATAAGAAAGTTCCCAAGTAACGAAAGCAGTAATAATTGAATGATTGCATTATATAAGTGAATATCCAAAATAAGCTAAGCACCGCCTTTAGCATGCTTTTCCCTCCCCCTCGTTCCATCGCTCGCCCAAAGCAGAGTCAATCTTGGAACTCTCCCCCATTAAGAGAGATAGGGACAGAAGATAGCGTGCACAAGTAATAAAGAATTGCTTTGATCTCTAAAGTAGAAGCTTATTCTCCACAGCTATGTCTCGGTATCTGGCTCCTTTATTTACGAAGTTTGATAAAACTCATCTCGTTCTATCAAAGATTGAGTCCAACAGGATTTTCTAGTTCATTCAGTTATGCCGCCATAGTCTGAAAGCTCTAAAGATCCTATTAAAGTGCTCTACTGCTCCGATCCGGATCCGATGAGATAAATGGAGAAAATGGCTCGACCTTTAGGGATAGGACTTCCTCAAACAAGACCTCGAACACAAATAGCCGGATTAGCCCGACTCCGTAAATTAGGCATCAGATTAGGCCTCGTTTCAGATTAGGTAAATTAGGCATCTTAGGTAAATACAACGGACTTATACTACCGGGCTTATACAACGACGACTACGGGCTTATACGTATTATCAGTCCACAGATAATATCTTTTCACTCACGGTATCACGGTATCACGGTATCACTATCTTCTGGCTATTTTGCATAGATAAAAGTAACTAAACCATGCCTAAAGAGGTCTCTGGTGGAAGTGGAAGAAGACCTCATCATACTGGCTCATCATACCTCATCATAAGACAGGCTGGCTCATCTGCACATTCCTCGTACCACTTTCCTCTCAGTAGCAAATCGAGTCAGCAGCAAATCCTTTCCTTATCGAGTCATAACTCATAGCGGGACACCTCATGAATAAGATTGATGAGAGGGTCTCCTTAGTGAGTCCGAAGGGGCTTCTCAAGGATTCCTTCTCATCTTTTATTCTCATGACAGGGCACCCCCGGAGGGAACCTCATGGTTGTTAGCTCCGCAGGACACCTCATGGTTGTTCTTCTCATAACGGGACAAAGCTTTTTAAAAGGTTAGAGGGATCGGTAACGAGGCACTCATGGTAAGCCCCTAACAGGGGAAGACTGCTTAACAACCCAAAGCGAGGGTGAAAGCAGCATGTATCCTCCTCCGTAAGGAGGAATCAAGGAGACGAAGCTAAGGGTGCAAAAGCCCGATAAGCTAGCCCATTGAAGGTGGCTCCTTGCGGGTGTAAGCCGGCTTATCGGGAACGGTCCTTTAGTACCGCAATGACTTAGGAGGCCCAACCCTGTCTTGAGCATCAGGTACGGATCTCCTGGGCTAGTGGTCCTATTAGTGGGACTGCGAAGATGCCTAAGCATCGAGCGCGAAGTCGGGAAAGGGAGAGCGGTAAAGGTTACGTATCCCTGAGGCTTCATTGGATCACTCTTCAGTATTCCCTCAACACATAAGTATCAACCAATACAATATAAGGGGCAAATAGCATATAAAGAAGGGGCATGAGTTCATTCCTTTACGGGGCCCCCCTCACCTTCCTCTTGACACACTCGTCTTACAGACTACGTTTATTTCCATTCAACTAGTGGAGGATGCTCCTGGTGCCGTCACCCCCGGACGACCCTCGTTGGAGAATCGCCCGGTCCCATCTAGAGAGTTCCTAGGATTGTATGGAGTGCCTTTCAGCACCCCTCATATCTTTCAGCAAGGTCTCTAGATGTGGGTCCCATCAGACGTATACCTATCGTTCCTAAGAAGCCCTGTGGCTTCTTGCTAGTTTTCATTTGTCCGGGGTCACAAGCGGTAGCTCCCCGGAAGACACCTCTTCCTATCTCCGGCGAGTTCGCCTTCGATCCGTGTTAGTAAAAAGGAGTTTATTCCTTATATATGATATATGATGCGGTGGTTTTCGTCGATACGACCCGAAAACACGTATATAACGAGCTGTACTTCTGTCTTTCTCAAAGAATATCCTGGCAAGAGACAGAGCTATAGACAGAGCAAGAGATGGTGAGCAAGAGATAGCGTAAGGATGTCCATCCGTAGTGTAAGGATGTCCCTCCCGAGATGGGGAGGAGAAGACAGAGGAGAAGACTACGAGCCCGGTCGAGGGTACAAACTTCTTATTTCTATACGTGATAACTCAATCTCCTTCCTGAATTCGAATCTGACGGGATCAGCCGATCAGCCGATCAGCCGATCAGCCACGGGTTCTGGATAAGCCGATCAGCCGAACGACATCCGAAGGTGCCTAGAGCAGTTAAAGACGCAGGAGCGACGGACCATAGATACGAATGCACAGCTCGGGTTATACTATATAAGGCATACCAGGTAGCGAGGTTAAGAGCCCAACTCACTTAGGTACTACTCACGGAGCGGATCGCATCACTACTACTTATTTTGCATCGGTCACTCATGCGTTTATGGTAAAAACTACTATGGTTACCAGGGTGACCGGGGTCACTTTATTAGGGTCCTAGCATTTGACAGGGGCACTGGTTTACTGGGACACAGATGACAACCGTAGTTATACTAGGGGAACATAGGCTTTTGGAACACAAATTGAGATTTCGTTGCAGCAGTAAACTTTCATGGGTGAAACGTATATAGAACAATTGCAGCATTTACTCTATGGAGACCAGGGGAAGAATCGATCGATTCACGCGTCATTATCTCTCTTTTATTCGGCATAGCGATCCCTATTCTCCATTGAGTGTTTCGTACTTCCCATTTGAGCTGAACCCGCACTTGCGACTTCTTCAAAGTGATTGTATTCGGCGGCATAATTGTATTGATAACGACTTTCTCACTTAAAAGATTGGATTTTAACCCAGAAGCGGTTAATGCACGAGGAGATAACGGATTTGTGGATCCACGATTTTGCTTTCATTTAAGGATTTCTTGTCATGTCATCAAAAAGGCATGATTCTCTTTCTTGGTAATAGGTGGAAGTCTTCTTTTTCCGTAACCTGAATGGATTGGTACGGTATTAAACCTAAACAGGGATGGAATGGTAACAGCAATGGAATGTGTTCCGTTAAATGAATGAAAGGATTGGGCTTTGAGCCTAGAGATAGAGAAAGGGAAAAGGCAAGGGGAGAGCTGATCTTCCAGTTCTACAGTAAAAGGGTTCGAGCCGAGCGTCAATCCAATCACAATTCGAAAGCTATGGTCCAAGTCCAGATCTTGCAGTTGGAGCTGCCCAAAGACAGCGGGCAGGTTGACTGATCGACCAAAGAGGGAATATGCAAGATTTCGACCAAGAAGCGAAAGTTCACTCACGTAACTCGAGATGAGCTAATTCAATCCTTGCGTTGAGGTACGCATGAATTCACTCCCCACTCCAGGAAGTGCGCGACTCAATGTCAACTTCAACTAACGTCGAACCCCGCTCGGAACGAGCAAATTCCTTGCGCCAAGTTATGCCGGAATGAACTCTTACCTGAATTAACTCCCCCATTCCCAAAAGATCGAATTACTCTGTCTTCCTCGGAGCTTTCGTTTTCCTTCCTCTGATAAAGTCTAAAGGTCAAGTCATTTTTCGCTTCCGGTCGTAAGAGCGTAAACTTACCTTCCTCTTACTAATCATAAGAGCCTGCACTGACTTCTTTGCCTCATTTTCCCGCATCAAAAGACAGATCTTAGTAATATACTCTTTTCTTTCTCCGTGGATTCCTTGAGGATTGATCTGTTGTTGGATCCGTTGATGGATCGACCCTCCCTAACCACCCTATTTCTACTTGACTTGAGCACAGGCAGGTTTGAAGGGATAGAATCCTGTACGTAGAATAAATAGCTGAACCCATAACTCGTGATTCGTAGCTTACAACCTATCCTTATATTATATTCTCAATATTCTCAATTGATCTTTGCTTACCGCTTCGCCCCCTTGCTTGCTTACACTATATCTATCTACGGTGCTTACTTTCTTTGCCTTCGAGGAAGCGCTGCTGGTTAGGGTTGCTTGGAATGCTGCCGTTGGAGAGCTTGGGATTGGCACTTTAAACACAACACTGGTTGCGAAGCAGAGCAACCTTGTCTGAACCTAGAAGTGCTTCTATTGGATTCGAAGTTGATCCTGAATCGGTTAAAAACCTGACTTTCATCGACTTGCCCCCGTCTTCTTTCCTGAGCGGGAGCAACATAGACTGATTAGCTCGATCTCCTCCTACTTCCGTTGCTAAGTACCGGCCGTTCGAACAGTTTACACTTCCTTCAGCTTTCAAGAAGAAGATTTCATTCCCCCCTTCCCTAACCCTGCTGATCTCATTCCTTATTCACATGGATTTTCCCGGGAGTACCTTCCTTTGGCTGCTCCTTGACTACCAGAAGAACTTATTCTTAACTTCGTTGCCTTGTAGTGTCGTACCCTCACCCATTAGTTCAGTAGCTATCGTGCTTTCACCCAGTTAGAAATTTTATTCGCTTACGAGAAATCCTTATATAAGAAGTTGTTCATTCACTGCCTATTGAGAAATAGACATAGAGACGGAAGAAAGGACAGACGGAGCGGGACTAAGCAAATAAGAAAGGTAATCTAATCGCACATATAGGGGAAAGGGAACTACAAAGGTTATCCCTTATATAGCTCAGGTAAGGTCAATCCTTCGCCGAGGAAATAAGTGGCTGCTATTATATATGTAATTACGCTTTAGCAGACTTAGCTGTATTATATATGTAATTTCGCTTTTCATTATTGAGATAGAAATGTGGTGGATGCATCTATTTCTTCCAAAAAGTCCAGCTTGTGCTTACTCCAGAATAACTTCCGAAAGGAATCACTCAAGGCTGCACGAGTGAGTCATAAAGTTATTCCTGAATCCATTTTTTTAAAAGGAATCTTATTATCTCCACCCACCCCATTTACTTATCCTATATTTCATACGAAAAGATTGGATCAACGACGATCTCGCTCGCAGAGAAGAAGCAGGATGAGTAATTAATAAGTATTCTAAATTTATTTCAAGTTTATGAAACAGCCAACGAGATAAAATTGACTACGGGGAAAAGCACCCTTTCACTAAGATGATCGCCGAAAGGAGAATGATGGGCTATCTATTTTCTTTTTTCCCTCAAATCCAGTAGTTGCTCGACTGGTTGTGCTTTCTCTCGGGGGCGATAGGAACTTATTGATCTCCATATCACAGTGACACTTGGGAGGAATGAGCTTTATTGACTCGCTATAACTAGTGTGACGAGAGAAGTAGCTAAAGAAGTAGCTAATTGTTTGTTACAATAGAAGTAGCTTGGATGGTTAAAAGGAAAATACTCCTCTCCAATAGCTGTGGTAATAAGGCTGTATTGATATCCACCACCTATCCAATTTTATGGGAAAGTTACATTTGATTGAAGAATAATGGCATTTTATATTTGATTTACCTGGCTCCCATTTCGGCGGGATTAATGGGGGATGCATTCACACTTGCTAGTCTTGCTCTTTGGATTGCTTGCTGGCTTGCTTCGAACTTATCTATCTGCCTGCCCTCTAACTGCCTGACTTATCTCTCGATTGAGACCTGTCCGTATCTCTAGCCCATCTCTCTCTTGCCGTCCTTCTCTATCTCCCTGAGATCTTCGACCCACCACCTCATTGCTGCCTTCATCGACCTTGCAAACTGACTTCCAACGAATACCGTGGCATAACGCTTCGCTCGACAAGAAAAGAGCACCAACAACTATCTGAACACACGATTGCTTGCAAGGAGGATAGATCTGCTGATGATGCTAGACCCGGCTTATGGCTGCTGGCCGGAAGGAGTGGCCAGGGGGAGATAAGGTGTAGCGCCCAGCGTGAAGTGTTAGCACCCATTAACCAAAATAAAAACCCATTGCATCCAAGTTTACAACAGACAAGAGAGAAGGAAGTACCCGTTCAATACATACCCCGTTTTAGCCATACCCGAAATAAAAACATACCTCGGGAAGGTACTATGTGCAGTGAGTGGACGGCTTAAGTGAAGTGAAGTTAATGGTGGCCTCTATGTGAGTTCCCCTCCTACCAGAAGAACAAAGAGACATGTCGTTCTCATATGGAGCAGCATAGCATCGATTGAGCCTTAACAACAGACGAAATTGATTGAGTTCCACGGATTGGATTTATAACTGAATCCTTCTGCATCCTTCTGCTTGCTGCTGGCCGGATAGCGCAGACAGAGGGCAGGAGGTTTTTTCCCCCAGCGTGAGGTGGACCCATTCTCCTAACTCCTTATCCACCCAGTACATGTTGACTCCAGATGAGATAAGGACCCTTTCGATACACCAGACCCGATATAGTATTACCCCCAAACCCCTCACGAAACTTACCGCTACGGAACATATGTTCCTACCTCACTTACATAGACGGAACCATTGTTCTTAAAGCGCATAGATCAATTGACATACTGACAGGCAGAGCCATAGATCATTGCCGATCTTCGACAGAAGGTCTCATATAGGCAGAAGGAGGTCATAGCCGAGAGCAGTGGTCATTGCCAATCAGTAGCCTGTGGTCATACCCAAACTATAACTCACTTACATATACGGAACATTCGTTCCTACCTCGAAGGGAATTAATTACAAAGTTTACATATGTTGATTCACAAGTTGAGGATCATATGTTAGTCATAGCCCATAAGCAACAGTCATAGCCGCCGATCATAGCCACTACCTGCCAGACATAGATAGATTTGATCCCCCCCCCACGTAGCACCAGCCCGCCATATACGACATATCCCCACCACGTAGCTGAGCATAGACAGACAGAAAGAAGGTATTGCTAATGGCCGATAGTTGATCCCAGGTAGGTGTATATGCCGGTACTCGATCCAGGTTTAAATCACTTGATGACAGGAATATTTGACGAGACGCAATATAAGAGTTGATGCCTGGTGTTGATGCACGCGATGACAGGTTTTGATTAAATCACTGCCGGTACGGTACTCGATACCAAGAGTCGGTCCACTAGATGCCGGTACTCCATTTCAAGTTTCAATGCTAGGTTTCATTCAATCAATGCCAAGAGTCGAGCCAAGAGCCAGCCAATCCAAGAGTCGATCCCAGGTTTCAGTGCCAGTCACATAGCCGGAAGGTCATAGACAGAAGGTGGTCATTGTCAGCCGGTCCATTGACAGAGGGTCATTTTAAGCCGATCATAGTTGATCGATCATAGCCAGAGGGGCGGCGGTGCCGAGAGAAGAAGCCCCATCAAGGGCTGAAAGGAAGGACAAAGCCCTCCATCAATGAATACCCCCGAAAATAGAATAGATTGCCCCCATCACTAGTAAAGATATACGGAGAAAGCCCTATCGATCATCCACCGAATAGAATATTAATTATGTTCCCATGTGAACACCAGAATACATTGAGCCATGTTGTTGTTACCTTACGAGATATTGATTTAGCCAAGTTCCCAACAGACGATGAGAGATGTTGTACCCGTTCAGCCAACCATACCCTGGCTGGGCACCAGACCCGAGAGAATAAAATGATAAGGAAGGCACACATATCACCACTGGCCGAATCACCAATGGCCAAGAGGATAAGGTCTCCATAAATGCATACATGAGTCACCCGCACATACCCAAGAATATAAGGACCCGTGGCCGAGAGGACAAGATACGCTTTCAGGAACCATGACCATTACGTTTTTTATGATGCTCTCAGTTCAAACACACATTATGCTTTCTGGAACCTATAGAGATAGAGGCCTTTACGATAGAGAGGCCTTGACAATAGAGACCTTGAATCACAATATAGGAGGCAGGCCTGGACACTCAATAGAGGACTGGACAGAGGTCTTGACACTTGCAAGAGGTCTGGACATAACGTTATGTATGAATTCAGTTCTTCCCATTAAGCTTTATGCAACCAATATCAAGCCCCATACCAATCCTACCAGTCTCACATTCCCCCATTTATGCATTCTACCATCCACATTCTAGCATACGCCCGCATGATGATTGCATAGATCCCCCTTTGATCTTGATCGATCGCTAACGCTTGCCCCCTGGATGATTGCGCGCTACGGTGCTAAACTGGATAGAAGCAGCTTAGAGCTTCGTTACACAAATGAGGTTACTCTCCAGTCCCTGATCCCAGCCAAGTATCCCCACCCAGCTATGACTGGACGCCACCTGGATCGAGTGTATAAACTAGTGGCTAAAGGGATCCGGTTTATAATAGATACACGACTTACAAGGAGCGAGGAGAGGAGCACGGGAGAGGGCCTATTTAAGTAAGTAGTAGAAAATCCATTTCATAGGTCCGATGAATATTATTTACTTGGCCTTCAAAGAGAAGCAATTTTATTAAATAAAAATGTAGAATGATAAGTTTTTCAAGATCTGTTGCAACAAGATTTGTGCCTGTGCCCAACAAGCAGATAGGCCATCAATAGATCAATTAATCCAAGAGCATCCCGCGCGCCTGCCTTGCCTCGTTCCGTCCGGTAACAGCAGCCCTCTAGTCAGCAGACTAACTAATCCCCCAGCGGGCAAACCCTGCTGTAACCCATTAGCAAGGGAGAGCAAGTCATCCCCGGCTCGTGTTATCCCAAATTAAATCTTACCACGAAAATACTTGTTATATACGTGTTTATATACAATTTGAGGAGCATAGTGCGATATTGACTCGCAGGTGTTTTCAATACGCCTCCTTCCTGCTTGAAATTACAATCAGCCAATTCTATTCAAATAGATAGAAGATTTACTAGAGACCCTTGCTCAGTAGGGCCCAGAGCAGAATTTAAACTTCGGGCAGTAGTGAACAGAAAGTAAACCCTATTTTAGGGGTCATTAATTCTAGATCTTACTCTTGAAGGAATACAATCCAACGGCTGTATTTACCATTGACAACGCACTGAGTCAAAAGATATAACATGGGATTCTAATTCACGACGACCTTGGTTTTGCGCATCAGGATATAATGACGAAGTTTTTGGATAGATAAAACAACGGCCAAGGCTAGCTTCTCGGCGTGGCTATAGGATAACGCAGTTCCTTAAAGGTTATTACTAACATAGTAGATGGCGTGCTCGCATTAATCCTCCGCCTGTCGTACTAACACCTCGACAACTGCAAATGGCGAAGCTAAGATGTAAAGGACAAAATCATTATTAGAGGAGGACTGATCAAAGGCGCTAATGTGAGGGCACACTTCAATGCGTCAAAAGATTGATGGGCTTTATAATCCCATACAAAGGGTATGTCGCTACATAAGAACTGCGAGAAACCATGGGCCATGGTGGAATAATCAAGAACGAAACAACGAATAAAATTGGCTTTACCTTGGAGACTTTGCAATTGGCACAAAGTACGAGGTGGAGGAATTGAAAGGATGGCTTTAACTTTGAGAGGGTCAATGGTGATACCCTTTTTGGAAACTATGAATCCCAATAAACGACCAGCGGGCACGCAGAAAACACACTTGAGAGGGGCAGAGATTCTACTTTTTACACTGGAGGAAGATGGTGCAAAGATCATCTAAGTGCTGCAATCGCTTTTTTCAACAAGCTGTGAGATCATCCAAATAGGCTAAAATAATATGGAACAAGTCATGGAAGCAGTATAACATGGCACGCTAGAATGTGGCTCCAGCGTTCTTTAACCCAAATGGCATAACGTGATAAGCAAAAGTCCCCCAAGGAGTGGTGAAGGCGGTCTTATACTGATCTTGTTGCCAGATTTGAGTTTGATTATACCCTGAAAAACCATCCATGAAAAAAAAAAGGACTTCATTACTGGCGCATTCATCAATAATCTTTTCGATAAATGGGGTAAGTTAATTGTCTTTGGGACAAGCCGGGTTAAGATCGCATAATTCAATACAGACACGAATGGTGCCTTGCTTCTTGTTCATGGGGACCGGATTAGACACCCAAGTGGCATATGTGATAGGATAGATGAATCCAGCTTTACGAAGCTTGTCGATTTCTGCCTTAATGGCTGGGGCTTTAGAGGGATGAATCGACCTTTGTTTCTGCCTTACAGGAACAACATCCGGCCATGTATCAATACGGTGTTCAACGATGGCAGGATCCAGTCCAGGAATTTCTGCATAGGACCATGCAAAAACGTCATGGAATTATTGAACAAAGCTTTATAAGCCACAACTTCCTCAGGAGAACAGTCCGCTCCAAGAAGAATGTTTTCCATGAAACTAGGGGTAACAGAAATATCCACCTTGATGGTGGGAGAAATGTTGGCCAGATTCCCTTATTCAAAAGCATCTATTATATAGGAATAGGATTCTTAAACCAGTCGACATTCCCAGGAGGGATAAAATCCTTCATTTCTACGACATACTGATCGTAGGGATTCTTAGGAAGGATCACATCCTAAGGTAGGAAATAAGACCGATGATGCATTATCATCCCACGGGTAATTAGGAGTGTTGAGGGCTTCTAGAATCTCTTCATCAGAATGGAAAATAGGGGTGCTAGAACCCGAGGGATCAGAGATCATCATTGATGTAGCAGTGGAGAAAGTGGACCCACATGCCGTACCATAGGTGCAAGAGGTTTGGCCTACGTAAGAGACACCTACGGATGCTAAAGTAGTAGAGGAAGGTGTCATCCTAGATGAAGTCAAGGGAACACTAGGAACTAAGGGGTTACTTATGTGAATGTCGAATGAACATGATTGGGCATCATACGACATGGAACCAACTAAAGTAGAGATGTAACAAATGGATGCAGAATTATCATTACTAGTAGGTGAAGTTGATGCCACCTTAGGGATAGCATCAATTTGATGAATGACTGCAAGCGCATCTTTCAATTTGGGAAGTTCAGGACAATGGTGAGAATAATGGCCATAAGTGTCACATAAGGCACAAGGATGATTGGTATGCAATGCCTTGTTGCGCTTTTTTGCCGAATCGGGAAGAGTGAGCTCAACTACAGGGGTATTGTCATCAAAATATTCCTCTGTGGGAGTCATGAGTTCCCACAACTCTGGGAGTGATGGGCAATTATTGGTGGTGTGGCCAGTGAGGTTGCACAGAGAAAATGGAGGTATAACTCTAGTAGGCGCATTGGTCGAGGTGGCCATAGCCTTCCTAAGAGCATTACTACCCCTAGTGTTTTTGTTTTTTCCCCCAGCCCCTTTTCCTTTGCCATACTTGGCCAGAGTAGTGGATTCCCATTAAGCTTCTGAAGTGGATGTTGAAGAAACAATCGAGGGTTGCACAGGAGTTAAGATCAATTGAGGCATCGGTGCGGAAGGCACTGGAGGGGTAATAGGATTAAGGTACCAAACGAGGATACCTAAGGTGAGGTTGGGAAGAATCAACATAGCCATCATGGGGTCCCAACCACCCTAGGTGGAGGGAAAAGGAAAGGGATCTAAGCAATGGGAGACCCAGCAAGAGGGTTCCCACCCCATGATGGCGCGGAAGAGACGGGAGCAGTTAGCTCTCCCGATGGCTGAGAGGATGAGGCACCTAAAGTGGAAGGCGGTCTATTTTAAGGTTGACTCAATGATGTTACGGTACACATAAGGGATGAACCAGAAGTTTACACTACAGGATGAGGACCATGATAAGTGTGAAGGAAAGCGGAGTTTTTGAAGACTCCAGGACAAACATCAAAGAACACAGGAATGGTTGAATTACCTGAAAGGGTAGGCAAAACATGATCCAGATTGAGTCGGGACTTAGGATCATAATAGGTCAGTTGATCAATGGGAATTATTTTCCCCTTTTGAGGGAACATCATCATTCGATAAACTATGGAGGCAATGACCTTCATAGCATACATGAAACTTCGTTCTAATAAGATGTTCTAGTCCAATGGGGCATCTACAACTTCCACATCAATGAGGACAGTCTTACCAGCTAGTTTAATGGGAACATTTTGATAGAGTCCTTGAGGTTGGGAAGGACGACCATCATAAGATCGAAGGGTGATCATCGATGGAACTAGCTCAGGGGAGCCTAGTTTTTTCCATACATCGATGGACATGACACACGTAGAAGCTCCTTCATTAATAATACATCGGTGTATGACAACATTCTTTACTGTAACCGGGATCTGAAAAGCAATCGATGGTGGAAGACGCATCTCGGCATTATCGATATTGAAAGTGATCAATCTCGCATTCGAAGGGTCAATAGCACCCAAAGCGTATAGCAAAGCCTTCCTTTGAGAAGGACATGTTTGGATGACTTCTAAAGACAACATAGCAGCAAGGGACTGAGCCAGATCATATACAATGCTCTAATGATGAGCGACCCTCACATGTGGGTTATGAGCAGTACGGCGTAATGGAACCTTTGGCACCTTAGGAGGGGGGGTAAACATTAGGCTGCAGAATCTGCAAGTGACCACTAGTTGCAGGTGGCTGGTCATTGGCTTCGGATGGCGCAATCTCTGGGGGCATTCCATATTGTTGGTTACATGTCTGAAGGTTCACTTCTGTAGAGTTCATGTAGATATGTTGGAGGGAAGGGTATCCAGTTGGGTTAGGATTGGGTGGTTGACTAGTCGATGGCGTTTCTGTACTAACCATCCCTTGATTAGGAAAAGGGTTCCCTAATACGGCTGGGGGAGAGGAAGATTTTGCTAAGCATTGGGTTGAGCTTGTGAGGCAAGAGCTTTAGCTTGATCATCCATTTCCTTCAACCGCAACAGTTCTAGGATCAGAGGATAGTGATGGGTGTAATGCACATAAACACTGCAAAGGGTACAAGGATAGTTCATCCTCATCTAAGGATTCTTCCCTTGCTTGGGTGACTTATTGGTATCCGGGGTTGGATTTGCGGCATTCTGATTGCCCCCAACATTAGCAGGTTTATTAGGGGGATTTCCCCCCTTGGTTCTGGTTTTTATCTTGGGCCTGACCCTTTCCCTTGTTCTTCTTCTTACCACCATTATTTTGTTTATTGGGCAGATTCAGAACATTTTGTTGAGCATAGACTTGGCCTTGTTGGGGAGGGGCAGGTTGAACCATGTTGGTTTGGGATTGGGGCATTTGAGTTGGAGGTATTGAGGGACTGGGCGGAGGACCAAAAAAGGGGTAATATGGGTTTTTAGACGCCCCACAAGAAGTACCATTACATGCAGGGCCATGCACAAGAGGATGTGTTGGTTGCCCAGAAGAAGATGTGCTGGCACCGGTCTTATACTGCAATCGAGAGGGATCATGTGGGGCATGAGGATGGCTATGAGGCACTGAAGGGTGCCCATAGGAAGTCGAGGTGTAATAAGTACTAGCTCCACCATAATGTTGAAGATGCATGTTGGAATTAGGGAATAATTTATTTTGACCTGACCGTTGGGAGGTTTGAGCAATTGACCCTATAACACCATCGATAGCATGGGATGCCCCCAGCATAGAAAGTTCCTTTGAATGAGAGCGAGGAGCATTAGGAAGGATTGTATATAAATACCCTTACTGGGCATAGATCAGGTCAAATTGTTGGGCTTTAAGGATGGCCTCTTCTTCGGTTGAAGGCATGGTCATGGACACATCCTTGGCTATGGGTGGAAGAAGATATTTAAAAAACCAATCCAGTATAAGTTGATCCTTAACTTCAATTTGACATAAACTACGGTGCCTACGCCACTCATGGATATGGTCTGTTATATGTGTAGCAGTAGTTTTACGAAAGTTGGTAAGGATTTTGACTCCTACGTCATGGCGGATGGGTCATTTAAAAAAGGTAATAAAAGTTTTCACTATAGACTCAAAGGAGGCATTAGAATTAGCAGGTTGATCAATGTACCACTTGGTAGCCACACTGGTTAGAGTGCATTGAAACAACCTAAGTATAATGGAATCTTTGGTAATATTCTTGGAAGATGTGCCGCTCTTCCCCAAATGAGAGAGCCGGTTTTACCACCAATCAGAACCCAAACTCTTGAATAGAAAGGCACCAGAACAGACTATATATCCCTCATCGCTGAACGGAATATGATTCCTCTTGTAGCACCCTTTGATTCCAATTCGATGATATTAGCCCAACCTGAATCAATTGAAGCTGCTGGGATTTTCTACCGCTTTCAACTGTGAATAATATTATTTCCATTCCCATTCCATAGCCAGGTTAACCCAATTCCTTTG
>Ga0316215_1000116_pt1 | contig 14226 bp, 14 predicted proteins | sample NRE5metagenome_FD_207796 | JGI IMG/M metagenome (GOLD analysis project Ga0316215, IMG submission 207796) | Spruce roots microbial communities from Maridalen valley, Oslo, Norway - NRE5 | ecosystem: Host-associated > Plants > Roots > Unclassified | place: Norway: Oslo | collected 2017-09-15
CAATTACCGAGCAAGCAGATCTGGTATCCCCCTACACTCCTGCGTTAGCTCAAACGAGCAACCGCAATGCAGTTTAGGTTTAGTTCAGGGGAGCAAGTATCGAACACCCTGTTTTATCCACAATCTTTTTTTCTCTTTCTCTTTGTTAGCTGGCTCCTGCGTTCTAGCTAGGCTAGCGGCTAGTACCATGAGAAAATGAGTCAAATCAAAATAAAGAGAGTACAACCATCCCCTCTTTTTTATCCCCGGAAAGCCATCCCCAACAATTCAGTATGGATGGATCTTTTGTTCCGATAAATCAATTAGTAGTTGATGGCGGCTCGCCTATCCATCCTATGATAGTAGGATGAGGGTGGACTCATCATCATTAGCTGCGTCGCGGGCAATAGCAATTATTTGGCAGAGTTAGACAAGAGTTTTCAAAAGTCTAGGATAACCCTTTGGATGCCGCATAGACTAAACGTTACTCGTTCTTTCCTTTTGCTTTCCGCTTTGCCTGACAAGGCGTGCTAGCTGAAGGTTGCCATTCTTTCTATCTATTGGTAGCGCTTTTATCTATGTGAAGGTAGCCAGGGGGAGGATCAATAGGGTTACTTAACCAATAACCTAGTCTAGCCGGATGTCCTCATTTATGTATTATCGGTGGATTGATCGATCGGAAAGTAAAAGATTTTCGGAGTGTTTATAATAGATGACAACTGGATCCATTAGCTACATATCTTCTCTTTCTGAAGCATTTTACAACTAGATATAGCTAGAACGCTAGCTTCCTTAGATGCAATGTGTTGGAACACTATGGCTGACTCCGAGCGAGGTGGTTTTTTGTTGCTCCGCCTACTCAGTGCTGGTCTGGCTAGAGACTGGGAAACGAAAGAGTTGTTGGATGGGGACTCACTCCTCAGGTCGGAAAGAAATGGGAGGGATCGGGAAGAATAAGAAACGATTGTCGAGCCACACCTATTGGATTGGACGTATAATTCTCGATCGATTGGGTGGGCGGGTAGTTTTCTTTTCCATTTTGATGAGTCCTTTCAAAACATTTTGAGTTAGGGTTAGAGTGTTTAGTCGAGAAAGAAAAGAGATTGCGTGAATCATTCAATTGGTTGGGTTTGAGCCCTCCCTTACCGGTCCAACAAACCGGCACAAATCCGATTTGTTCGTTCGTATCGACAGAAATCATTGTTTCGGGTAGATCTATTTCAACACAATGTCTAGCTAGCAGCAAACAAGAACCACTAAAAGAACTTCACCAGCAAATCAACTCAACCACAGAATATAGGACAGATCTATCCATGAAACCTCTTTTCCTTTCCTTCTTCTTTCAAGTATGATAGGCAGGCGTTTTAAGATTGATTGGTTTTCTGATTGGTTTACCCGCGGCTGTTCCCATCCATTCGTATCCTCCCCTCGTTATTATCCCTCGACCTCCTGATCTCCCCCGATTATTTCTTTCTCAATCGGGTCCGGAGGAGCTGTTGGGGCATTTATTCGCTTGCTTACCAATTAAGGAGAGGTTGAGGGCCGCCATCGAGCTTGAAACGTATCGAGGAATATTACTTATGTAATAATGAGGCTTCATAGCATTTATCTTTTCCCTTTCTTTATCTCTGATTTCAAAGTGATTAATTTATGCATATATCCTGGGCATTCATTAAGACATGCATGAATTTATCTTTCGTTTCATTCATTCAAATAGTGGATGAACCCTTTTCATTCCTGTGGTTGATGGCCGATCTGATCCAATCAAAGTTGTCTTATTTTAGGGTTATACCACCCTTGCGGGACCTATCTATTGCCAGGTCTATTGCCCAACTTTCAATGGCAGCCCCTGCGGGACCAGCGTGCCATTCATCGATCCCATCCATTGATCCCTATGGACTATGATGCGAAACCTGCCTAACGAACACTGACTCAATTTCAAGTTAGGCTAGCGTTTTCACCTCATCTTTTTCCATCAAAATGCGTTCTATGGCCCGGTCTCCCCCGGCATAAGGGTTTGTATCATCGGGCATAGAAATTTGATTTTTCATTTTGACAAAACTTTTCCATCGATAGCTTAAGGTCGTGTTGCTTACTTTCTTAATGCGCTGAACTGCCATGGTTTCTTAGAGGGATCCATAGCGTTTCTGCTAAGCGAACTGCGACAGGAAAATCATGTTGGGACGAGCCTATTCTTCATTCCCCATAGGACACCAACTAGTGAATTTTACTGCTACTTTGATTTTATCCATTTGAAAATAGCGTAATGACATAAGACCCAATAATACCTAATAGGGACCCTGTGACATATTGAGCTTTTTCACTTTTTTTAGAAAGTTGAGGTTCCAGAGGTTATCCCAGAACCCCCAAATAAGTATGCCCTCCAATCTGTCTGAAGGAGTTGGGTCCTCTCAAATAAAGAGGTTTACCGCACTTTTGAGGAATTAATTGGCGGGGTAGCCACTATAGACCACCCTTTCAATTGTCAATTTGACTGCTACTCGATCTAAGGGGGCCAGGTTTTAACTAGTTCATTTTACAGTCGCTCACTAAGCAGGACCAGCACCAAAGCAAGCAAGACCAGCAAAGCCAAGTGGTCCAAACAAACTTCATTATTCCCCTACAGAAACAAATGGCCCTAAAGCTATGCTATCACTGGACCGTCCCTACCTAGAGGAGCACGGGCCCTACAGACACAAATGGTTCCACAGCAATCCATGGCCCTACATCACCGGCCGATGCCCAAGGATAGACATCAATCAATGGATATACATCACCGGCTGATGCCAATGGACCCACATCACCGGTTGCATTACTTACGATCCACTAGACGTATTGAATTGCTTTTATTTAGATCACCGAAGAGAAACAGAATAGAGAACTTGCTTTAGAACCGAACCGCTAGAGATAGAGCTGGAGAGAGAGCCCGCCAAAGAGAGATATTGATAGATATAAATATTGTTCCCGCTGGAGATAGATACCGCTTAAATAACTAGAGATAGAATAAAGCCAGCCAGTCAGCAAAGCAATGGACGGGTCAGGCCGGAAAAAAGAATAAGAATTGCTTCAAAAAGCATTTGCAGTCGTTCTATGGTCACTTAATCCCCCTTCAGGTAGGATGGATCATCTAAGGTAAAAAAGTGTTTATACAGTGGAAAAAAAGGGAAAAATGGGCCATATAGCTTATAACTCCCTCTACATTCTTTTTACTCCTACTCATTGGTTTAAGTTACTCCTACTCATTGGTTTAAGAATATCTACCATTAAGCATATAAGAACAAATGTAAGAATTATCTAAAGCAAGTGTACAAATTTCATGTGTATAATGTGTATAATGGATCGTACATGGATGGTGTCTGGTGTGTGAGATTGAATGATGCGGAAACATGCTCGTAAATAGAGAGAACAAAAGGGAATGTAGTAGCGAATGTAGTAGCTAAGTGTGTACTTCAGTAAATCAGTAAAGTGGGCTAGGTTTGGGGTAAGTTCAAGCTAAGGCAGGCCTGGGAGCTAATCTGTCAATCTCTGTCAATCTCTCTCGGGTAGGTCTCTATCAGTATTGGTGGGCTTAGCAAGAAAAAGTGAGGCCAGCGTAAGAACCTCATCTGTAAAACAAAGGTAAAACCACTTCTATCGCTCTTATTCATGTTCATGGCTTGAACGTAACTTTTGGCCTGCCGATGAGAATATGTGGCCTACATCCATGCCGTAAAACGAAGTTTTGTTCAGAAAGAAGATGGGGTTCCACAAACTCGCTCGATTGGTGCTTTCCAGATTAAGCTCGTACTTCTTCTTTCTGTTGCCTATCAACCAGTTAGTTTGGTAAGTGATCCTTACCTTACCCCTTACCTTACCTTACCTCCAGCACTCACACTCATAGTTCTCGACCCAGGTGGAGATCCATATATAAATTGAAAGACCCCAAAAGCAATAGTCTGTTACAAAGGAAGTTGACCGGGTCAGTCTTTGAGGGGAAGAAATCTGAGGCTACACGTATTGAAAGCTAAGCGTAACGTATTTACTATTTTATGTAATCAAGGCTTGGTCTCCAAGCGTTCATTGGTTCTTGAACTGATCCATCCTTCCGAAGCCTTTTGTCCTACCAAGCAAGCTAGAGTTCAGGCAGGTTTCAACACCGATCAATGGAAAAGGAAAATAGTGTTGCTAACCAAAGATATAAGAAGTGGCATGCTCGTAAGTAAGAGAAAGCCCCTGCCTCTCGATAACAAATGGGAAGGCCTACCTAGTAGGAATGGCGTTTTATCAACAAATCAATAATATAAACCAGGGCAACAAATGTTGGTCGACGATGCCGTTTCCATTTCGTGGAAGTGCTCGGCAGAGGAAGGGGCTGTAGCCCCTATTGATGAAAAGGAGGAATCGCTGGGCACTCCTTTCTTTCTCTCTTATTTATTTAATAGGCAGCGGGTCCTGGACAAAGAAATCCGATGGGTTCCACTAGGTTATACCCCCTCCCTCTCTATAGATATATAGATAAAGGAATAAATGAATGATGGGAATAATCGGTTTTCTATATGACCGGGACTCAACCTGCTAAATATTATGGAGGTTCAGTAAGCACCATTCTCTTAAGTCAGGATTATTCCCATCTACTTGAAGTAGATGCTTTACCAAAAGCGCCAGATGTGAAGTCCAGCAGAAAGGTAGGTTCACTAAGAAATAGTGATAAACAATAGTGATTCTACTATAATTTATACAAATTGGGACCATAGGAACATGACACAAAAGGGAGGTCAAATTCCGGAAAGGACTTCATTATTGAGGAAACAACAAAGCTAAATAAAGGGAGGGGCACCATTCGTTTGTATACGAGATAACGCATAAATAAATTTATCATATGCTAAGCTCCGCGAAGCCCACTCTTCGGAGCTAATGTCCCAGAGAAGTGTCTTCAAATGGGGGGGCCTATCGATCGATCTTCAAGCACGATTCATCAAGCGTTTGGCGAGAAGAAGGGGTCTTCCTCAAGCTGTAAGGTGAACCGGGTAGAGATCATCGCCGATAGAGAGTAGGGGGGGTATGTACGAGCGATAGCTAGGGTTGTGAGAATGTAAATATAGAGATGGATTGAGCCGCTATATATTTGATGTCCCATCTTGCTTGACTGCGGAATGAATGCTATCGATCGTACCCTAATTTGCATAATATCGTAGAAGAAAAGCATTTGAATAAATCAGAGCTAAGATAGACGTAAAATTCTGTCCATTTAGACATCAATCCTCTTATCCGCAATCCTCTGAACTTCTTCTTATTTCTCTACCATTTAATGAATTCTCGCATTTCTCTTGTGGTTTAATGATTGCCTAGTTGTTGCTGAGCCAAGATCCCAGCATCTTGAATAGCATATAGATAGGGCCTTAACTAAGCAATGGGAAAAAGGGGGGATGCGAAGTCATGGCCATTCTGCGGTGAATCGGAGCTTTTCAAATTAGTTGCTTGAAAAAACCAATTCTACGGAAGATCATCAAGTCCCTACGGTCGACATTCATCTTTTTATTGTAAAGAAGGCTGAAGAAAGTCTCTACTGAGTTCGGTCAACGAAGCCGGGAGCTGCCTATGATGGATTAAGCCACGAACAGGAGTGCCTGTCCTTAACGAGCAAGATAGTTCTTCTCGTCGATCTGGGAAGGGGTGGAGATTGTCGGTGCGGAGGGAGCCGGAGTGGGTAGAAACATAATGATTGGTCCGGGGAGATAGGGAAGAAAAGAACCCTAGGAAAGATACCTTAAAACCTCCATGGATCCGGGAAACCATATCCAAGCTCGCCCCGCCACCTTTCAGTTGTTCAATTACCAGTCGTATTTGATCAATTCTGAAATAGCGTAATTACATATGTAACAGATTCTGAACCTACACAAATTGGGTCTATGGGCTAGGCGCTCTTAAAAGCTCTTTTTGTAAGACCAATATAAAATATTCTCCGGCGAATGATCTATATCTATCTATCTATCTAAAGGTGGGGAATTTCGTTTTCGTCTCTCTATAATCATCTCGGAAAAGGGATCATATCATAAGGTCTTGCCTGCCTATATAATCTTCTTCATTCCCTGCCTGGTGGGGTGGAAGCATTCTTGATGGGCAATTTCCCCTTACCCATGCATGTCAGTCAACAGTCTATCCTTCCTTCACACACAAAGGCTATCCATGTCAAAAATAAGTATGTATCTCTGCTCTTCACTAAGGGCTTGGTTGGCTGGACAGAAGGATCTTTGGCGGGAAAGGAAGGCGACAGATGATCATTGTGATTGAGGGGAAGGAAGGAAATGGAAGATCATCTTGCTCGCAGCCAGCCAAACAGACAGATTGGGAGAAATTCCCATCCGGCTAGTTGTTCGGTGAACGAGAGAGATTTTAGGTGAACGGAACGAGAAAGATGTGAAGAGAGCGCCTAAACATGTACATACATGCCTGTGCTTGGCTCAATTGGTTTTTCTCCCGCAGATGCGCTAGGATGAAGTGATGATCGTGAGCGAATCTCAAAATAACTTGTTGAAGAGAATGAGTCGTATCGGAGGAATGAAATGAATCTCTTAAGGAAGTCCGTGAATAAAGCTAGCTAATTCATTCATCTGTTCTGTATAGTATATGAGCATTAGATTAGCAAGTTACTTCGATCTATCCCGTTCGGAGAGAGATTCAGTCTAGGTCCTCCAGCCAGCCTAGCAAGCACTCTTCGAACACCTCCTCCTTTCTTACTTTACCCGACGAAGATGGACAACACACAGCCTCCATCTATGACCTAGAGGGCCCCGCCCGCATCTATCTCCAGTCTTGCGGCTCCAGGCAGTCTTGGCAAAGCCGTGCAGTTACACTTCGTTCGCTAACGAAATAAAGAGGGAATTGAAGTTGTAAACTAATTCTATTTCTTTAAGCATTCACTCATAAATTTAGTAACAGTTATTAAAAGGTTCATGGTAGCAGTCTATGGCAGCCCAAGTGCAGAGAGGAAAAGCCAAAGAACAATGAACGTTCATAATCCTCTACATGCTAAAAAGAACACATTAGATTTGCATGGCAATAAGAGACCACGTGCCTTCATGGAAAGCCCACGTATCTCCCTTTTTTGCAACTAATCTCAAGGTAGGTGAAGCAATAAATGCACATAGTATAAGGTTAAGGACTTAGGATAAAAGTGGGCAGCAATAGAATATTAATATTTTCTCTTAGGCCCCTAATCCCCCTTTCTTGCCCTCTCGTGGACTCATAGCCCCCTTTCTTTTTTTTGTTTGCAGCCATTGCATTGGTGTATTTATATTCTATTTCACTGTTCCTATTGACAAAGTCGATGGTAATTATGAGTCTTTATGGTAGTAGGCAATGCAAACTTATATGCAACGGGTCCTATCCTATCCAGGATTGAAAAAGGTCCACAATATATGGCTGCCAGCTTAGTCCAGCTCCCCAACTTGGAATTCCCTTGGTATTCTGCCTTTACCTGCTTAACTCTTTTGCCTATCATGTGCTGCCTTCAAGTTCAGCTTGATCTTGGTAACCTGTTCTTCCATTTCCTTGAGTAGCTCTGGCCCAATTACCACTCTATCAGCTGGGTTATCCCATCTTACTGGGGTGTTGCTTTTTCTGCAATACAGAGCTTCAAAAGGACTCATTTTCAGAGAGGCATGATACCCATTATTGTATGCAAACTCCACTAAATATAAAAAATCCTCCCACTTAGATGTATTGTCTATCACATAAATCTGCAACATGCCCTCAATTACTTGATTAACTCTCTCTGTTTGGCCATCAGTCTGCGGATGGTCTGTTGTACTTAAATTCAGATTTGTGCCAAAACCTTTGAATGAACCTCTCCCAAAGTGAACTTAAACCTTTTAGTTTGAGAATCAGTCTTTGTAGGCAGGTAAGGATGCCTTGTTTCAGGTTAGCCAGCTCTGGCACTTATTCCTTATCGGGCATCTTTACTGGATTTTGTGGTTTTTGTTAACCCCCAAAATATACACGTCAGCACCATGAGTCATCGTTCTTGTGCACCAAAAGTACTGGCGAAGAACAGGGGCCAATACTTGGGCAAATAACCCCTATAGCAAGTAGTTTTTGGACCATCTTTTCTATTCCTATTTTTCGATATGGGGATAATAGTAAGGCTAAATGTTAGGTGGAAAACTGCCTTGAATTAACTGGATTACATGGTCATGAAAGCATAGTGGTAGCCCATACAGTTCAACGAAGAATGAGGGATTACATATAAAGAATATATTGCAAATCCATAGGGCTAGCGGAGTGCTCTAGCTAAATAATTGAAATAGCATAGAGTTGGCTCCTTTTCATCAATTTTTCCATTCTTGGCCAGACGTACTTTCATAGGGCATGGAGCTGTAATGAGTAGCTCGGGTAGATACAACGGAAGCATAAGCATAGACATTAGCCGGGGTTGAAACAGAACCCATGGATCAAGTTTTTTCTCCACCTTACTTCCACCTTTGATAGGCTTATTAACACAACCTTGACTCATATGGCGTCCATGCTTTTAATTCCCACCTATGTGTTTAGCCTCCAGGAATAATTTTGGATGGGAAAGAAACTATAGGCACTAGATCCGAGCCATCCCCAGATTCAACGAAAAGGGCCTGCTGCTTCACAAATAATAGAAACTGCTAACACATTTATCCAAGGGATGGAGCCTAAGCCTCGAATCCTGGAGTGAATCGTGTATAAGAGACCAAACGGAGGAAGAAGAATTGAGGGACCGGTGCACGATTTACACTATCGTACAGGTCTATATAAGGGGTCATTCGAGGACAGAAATAGACCGGGGGGCGTGCGTGTGGGCGGCCCCCCGAGCGATGTGCCGATTGCCCAAAAACGAGCAATCCTCGGCAGTGCATATCGGTGGCTCTAGTAAGGTCCGGACCACTGATCTGATGAGACATGGATCTTGCCACTTTTAGGAGTCAGGGGATTGGAGGAACTCTTTGCATTTAGAACGCCTCTTATAACTTTGAACAAATGAATATCCCTCATTCCCACCTATTTCGCAACCTCACGACTTACCTTCTTACATGTCCCTTACTTATCTTAGCTTCGATACAGCCATTGCACCGGCGGCTTCACTTAGAGCATTTTCACGGGCGTTCGATAGCACTTTATTAATTAATATCTTACTTGGGTAATTGCTATTGATATCTTCCCTTTACTTACGTGCATGCTATCAACCTGTTCTATTTACCCACTTCTAGATACTGTCTGCCTTACTTACCAAATAGTGCGCCAGGAGAGCCGCCATCGTGAAAACACTTGTTCGAGGTAGGGCTGATCTCCTTCCTCTCGAAAGGTTCGTTCATGCGATAATCCAGGCTGCCTGGCCATTCATTCATTTCCCCACTATTTTACTTTACAAAGTGTGAATTTCACGTCTTGACTCATAATAAAAACACTTCTTGTCAATTTCTATGGAGTTATGGCTTGCTTCGTACCTTGGCTGGCTTCTTGACCCTGATAGCGTCCTTCATATTTATCCTGTTATTATTAGAAAGGTTATACCTTACCTACCAGAGAAGATAAGAGCTAGAAGGAATGATTCTATTTTACAAGCATGCATGAAAGCAGAGCTATAGGGTTGGTCAAGTGGAAATGACGAGTCAGAAGCGCATTTACAGGACGCTTCAGGTCGATGTGGTCTCAGATCTTTTATGGACCGAACACGACGGAACACTCATCAAGCTGATGTCTCCATTTCAGGATGACATAAAATCCAAGCCCACTAGGGAGTTTCCAGATACGGTCGCTTGCGGCGGTAGCGATCTTGGGAAACAGCTCGGATCGAGACCGATGTGGTCCATCTTCCGAATTTTGAGAGATTCAAGAAGATCTCTGCTCCATGGGAAGAGCAAAGCGAGGTGTAAGTTAAGTAAGGGCCCCCGACCTACTAAGAGCACTCAGACTCCTATCCCTCCCATATTTCTGACGCGTTCACCACCCGCGCAGTAACCACGGCGGGCTCGGCGGCGCCTATCCTTGAATGGAAGAAAGACGATTTTGAAATAGCAAGGAGAATGAGTCTTCGAATATTGGAAATGGATGGGGAGCATTAATTCCTCCTTATATAACGTGATTTCAAAATTTCATAATTTATCAAAGGCAATTGATTGAATTGAAGTGAACTATTTTCTTCCACTCCGTGGCCTTCGCATAGCGATTTGAGGGGAATAAATCAAGGGTGAGGTAACGAAACATAGAAGAATATCATATACGAGGAGGATCTATTTCATTATATATGTAATGACGCGCGCTCGAATCATCGATTGCTTCCAGTCACGACCGCCAAAGGCCTGACCGCTGGAAACAATATTTTTTATCGATTTTTATACAGAACCCAACTTCGCATCCAAAGGAACTTTTTCTTTTTGAAGAATTACATTTTCAGACGTTTAACACTAGTGACTAGGGATGAACATGCATTACATACGTTGATTCACTTTTCGATTATCCGCCAGACATAGACGCCCATAAGCACTCTCAATAGCCATTGCGGATAGAAGGTACTCACTAGAAGCTCTAGTCATTGAAGCTCTAGTAAGAAAGTGCTTTAAACTCTTGTCAGTGCAGCTCTAGTCAGTGCCAGTTGTCATTCCCGAGAGCCGCTAGTCTTAGTCCTCAGTCATAGTTCCTAGTCTTAGTCCCTAGTAATTGACAGGTGTCATTGCCAAGCATTGCTGCCAATCTTCGTAGTCCTTGCCTTCAGGTCATTGCAGAGAGCCAGTCGACAGGAGGTACTACTTGTCACAAGGGCTTTCGATGGCCGATCACATTGCCTCTGGGCTGGGATACTAGGATACTCGGATACTCAGTTGAGATACTCGACTGGGCCTACTCAACTGGGCTGGGAGCTGCTGCACTATTCGACTTGGATACTTGGCTGAGCTGGGCTACTCGGCTGGAGACAGTCATACATAGACCTCGATCTCTACCCTCGAACTCTACGGAACCATAGACCTAGAACCTAGATCGAGACCCTAGACCTCTACCGATAAGGAACCTTGGGAATGTTCTTACCTGGGATAGATGGAAGGAATGATGCTATCTTCAGTTGGTAAGAGTCCACTTCAGGATTGGTTCAAGAGGGATCTAGTTCGTGTAGCCCTACCTAATAGTAGCTCGGGCGGGCAGGAATGAGAAGGTCTAGTGCTCGAACAGGTCAGGTCGTTCCAGGCCTTCCACCTATTGATTGGATCCAAGGTACGAAGTACTTCGTTACAGGAAAGGAATACTGCTCAGTACGGCTCCAATAAGGGAAGGACGGGGGGAACTACTTGACTCTTTATTTATGGGTGGGATGGGAGGCAAGAAGGGAGGGAATACGACCGCCTCAGGGTTGACCTTGAATATATTCCCGAACTCGCTACCTACGCCTTCCCTTCGCTGCGCATGCAAAGTGACCTGAGCGCTTCTAAGGTAGGTAAGATGTGGTGTGGGACTCTACGAAGGGAAGGCAGCGGCCGGCATGGGGGTTAATTAAGAAGAACATTAAGCATCTCCATTTCTTTTATATCCCATTAAGACTTCGAACTATCCATCCATAAGGCATAGGGCGGCCCGTTCACGTTCAAGTAAGGTTTGATATGGATCTCAGGTTCTTCAACCGTATCTAGGCGGGGTAATGGCTCTATTACTACTGGAAGGTATGCTGTAGGGTACACGGGATATAGCTATGGCTATGAAACTGGATCCACACCCGGAATTGGTCCCGAGTCAACTAGCTTAGGCGCTGGATTTGGAACCACACGAAGGGAACTTTGACACCATTTTTACGTATTATAACTCGTTTTAATGGCATGGTTCTCTGTGCTATTTGAACCGCAGTGGGTGGAAAGATTCGAACCTACATAGCGCCTATGCACCCAAGTAACACGTGATCGAAGAACCGAGGGGAAATACGCACATTCCTTCCCCCCTTCAGCGGAAAGGTAAGTTCCTGATCCTTTATATATGATGCTCAAAAGTAAACAACTGAGTCAACTGGATCCACTCGGTTGACTGACTATGGCTAGCTATCTGGAATTCAATCTGCCGTGGGTGAGACTGGCTCGGACGCTTCAACTACTGGTGGAACTGCTGGTGATGCCTTTGCTCTTGCCTATGCCTATGCTTATGATGCTTTCACTTTCTCAACGGGTGCCCGATGGAAAAGGATAAGGAACTAAGGGCTATATAACAATCTATTGAAATGGAAAGGGTAACACGGGCTTTCGAATAGGCTCTGCCTCTGTAGGTTATGGTTCTTAAACAAGGACTGCTACTTGCACATTTCTTGGTGCTGGTTCTAGGTAAACATCTGGTTTTTTTACTGGCACTGTATCTGGATATGTTATTATATCTTCTACTCGATCTCAAACTCATGAAACTCCTACCTTGCTCTCCTTCCCTGCCTTACTGCTCCGCCTGCCTTACTGCCTTTACCATCCTACTGTCTTTGCCCACTGCCTTTTATTCCCTGCCTGCTGTCTCGCCTTTCCTGTCCCTTTACTGTTCTTGCCCTATTTCCCTAATATGCCTGCTCTACAGTCCTGTCCTTCCCTTGACTTTTTTCCTGTCCGGCTCCTGCTGAACTTGTAGGCTCAGGTTGATTAGTTGTGATACTGCACTGTTACTATTGCTGAGTGAGATTGCTATTGTAGTGATGACCGGGATGGTTTCTGGGCATAGGGATATGGCCTGGGCTTATATGCTCTTGCTGCTACTGCTATGCTAGGTCAATTACTGGTATTGCTACTGGTTCTCTAGGCGATCAGCGGGAAGGCATCAGTAGAAAGAAACTAGAAGCCGCGATGTGCCCATCCACCGGAAAGAAAGACCCGCGTTTAAACGACCTTTTTACACAACACACGCGGGAACCAAAAACCAGCGATGTGGCCATTTTAGGGAATAAGAGCACGTTCTGCCTTGGACTTGGGCTAAGACGGGCTAACTATTTATTTAGACATGACTCAGAAAAATTATGGGTGCAGTACCAACTTATGCTACTCGATCTGCTTATGCTTCTGTTCCAACTTATACCTTCTTTTATGCTACTGGTGCTGTAACCCGGTCACATGCCTCTGTCTGTATTATAGCCTATGCTACCCTTGCCTCTCCTGCTGTGGGAAATGGTATATAGTCTCTCCCATGTCATAAGCAAGCAAAATGAAGTAAGGGAGGGGGACTAAAAACATCAATGTATGGCATCAGTTTATGATATATATAATTTATCCATTCCCAGATCGATAGCCATATTATATAGATCCATAAGCGCAAGATCCAGTTCGATACCTAGAAGCACTAGCAGCATCTGAGCCAGGACCAGTACCCGCGGTAACCAGTGACATCCCTTACTACAGATCGAGATGCAGTGCCATACCCATAGCCTAAAGCATCAGTACACATAGCAAATACAACAGCATATCTAGCAGAGACAGTTGCTTATCCATCAGTAGTTCCAGAACCAGTAGCATATAAATATGTTCCACCATATCGAGATCCTGATGCGGAAGTTGAAGCACCAGTCAGTAGTTTCAGTAGCATAAGCTAGTTCCAGGTGCATAACCAGAATCAGTTGCTTACCTTGATCCAGTCGATGAAGTAGTTACATACCCCAGGGTTTCTCCGGTTTAACCAGTCGAAGATCCAGATCTAGGCCCATATCCATACGCAGCATAGCTTATAGCACGAGCAGTTAGAGATCCGGCAACATAGCCACTAGAATCAAAGCAAGCATACCTTCTGTTAGATCGATAGCAGCAAGCGGAAAAAGCAACGGTAGCAGAGGTGGACCCAGAACTACCTATAGCAGCTTAAGAACCAGTAGCTTAGGCATACAGAAGCAAGGGTATAGGTACCAGCACCACTACCAGTACCAGTATAAGTTTCTCAAAGCACATAAAGTGAAAAGCCATAAGCATGGGTAGTCGTTGATGCAGCAGTTGGACCAAAAGCAAAGTAAGCACCTGAGCCAGCTAGCCCTCGGTTACTACCATAAGCAAGGGCGTCAGAGGCGGAGGTTGATCCGGGTGATTAAGTCAAGTCAGTTGAATAAGCCATAGTTTCTCCGGTTGTTTACCTTGAACCAGTAGCATAAGAAGCAAAGGTAGCAGATACAGATCCAAAGCCAGATCCTGCAACAGTAGATCCATCTATAGCACCAGCATCAACAGCATAAGTAGCACCAATAGGATCAGTAGCGTACACCACCAGCATTGGTAACGTAGGCAAAGGTATAGGCACCGGTAGAGGCTA
>Ga0316215_1000117_pt1 | contig 14204 bp, 6 predicted proteins | sample NRE5metagenome_FD_207796 | JGI IMG/M metagenome (GOLD analysis project Ga0316215, IMG submission 207796) | Spruce roots microbial communities from Maridalen valley, Oslo, Norway - NRE5 | ecosystem: Host-associated > Plants > Roots > Unclassified | place: Norway: Oslo | collected 2017-09-15
GAACAGAACTTAAACCACCTCAAGCGGAACCTTCACTCTGAGCTGGGGAAGGCAATCAAGTAAGTTAAGGAAGGTCTTTAAGGCAAGCCAGAAAGAAGGGAGCTAGCAAGGAAAGGAAGGGAAGGAAGCTAGCAGGAGCCAGAATCAGACCTGTAAGCCAGACTAGTTTACGAAGGCAATCCAATCTGTTGAATCCGACTTGAAGTAAATTCCCGCAAACATGCCTACCCGCACCTGAACCAGTACCAGAACCAGAACTGAAAGCTAGTGAAGGGCATCTGACTTGTGAAGCTGACGGGGTTTCATGACACGTGCAGATTCCAATCCAGTCTGTTTACGAATTGATCAAAGCCCGCCCTTATCCCGTACCGGAACCTGTACCTGAACCAGTACCAGTACCAGAACTTCCAGCTTTTGAAGCCCACTAGAAAGCCAGAATCAGACTTGAAGGTAAATCCCTCACTCGCTGCTACTATCTCCCCCCAAGCAAGACAGAAAGACGGGAACGAGAAGGGGAAAGCATAAGAACTTAACCTTAACTGAACCTCAACCTGAAGCTGAACCTTCGCCTCCTAGGCAGGGAACCAGCACTGTAAGCTCGGGAAGAGGAAGTTGAATGTTGCTCTTTAAGCAAGGGCAGGAAAGCTAGCATCTGACTGTTTACGAAGGGTTGATAAAAGCAATGATTCATCTCATCCCTTACTTGTGAACCAGAACTGTAAGCTCGTGAAGGGCAAGCCAGTTTATGAAGCCAGTAACAGCCAGAACTGAAAGCAGAATGTAATAGCTCGGGGGAATAGCTCGACTTAAAAGGAGAGGAGGAGCAGAACAAGGGACACCGGAACTGAAAGCTCGGGCTCGGGAAGTAAATCAGACTGTAGAAGGAACTTGTCCAGCTTGTGAAGCCAACTATAAAGAAGTAGGCCCTTGTTTCATGAATTCATTTAGTAGCATCCATAAAGTCATCCCGTACTGCTGATCATGCTGCTTCAAGCTAGGGAGCTGACAAGGAAAGGAATGGAGTAACGGACACCCATTCGAGATTGAGCTTTCCAGAGGCAGAGTTCAATTTAAGCAAGGCGGTTCGAACCCCCTGTAGTTATCATGCTGTGCAGCTCTTTAAAACTGTTAGAATGCTCTGATTCGTGAAAGTGTAAGGAGCGGATAGAACACCAGAACTTGAACTGAAAGCAAGGAGCTACTCAAGGGAAGGGAATCAGACCTGTAAGGTCAATCTGTAGTCAAATAGGTGGATAAAAGCTAATAAGAATCCCCTACTGGAGCACCTTCACCTGAACCTGAACTGGAAGCTCACGAAGGGAATAAGACTTGAACTGGAAGGCCAGAAAGACTAGTTTCTTCAGCGAAGTTGCTCGTGAGGGCAAGCCAGTCTGTTTATGAGAACCCTTGAGAAAAGCCAAGAATCGTACCCGCTTCAAGCAAGGGACAGACAACCACCCGTACCAGAACTGAAAGCAAGGGATGGAAAGACACAACCAGGCAGGAAAGACACAAGCAAGCTGCAGAAGGACACACAATCACACCAGGCAAGCTACTTTAACTGAAGCCCTCCGTACTTGTGAACCAGAACCCTGTGAAGCTGACCGGGTTTCATACCCCTGTAGGACTATTATAGGAATGGAGTAAGGCCACCCTATTCTCTTTTTCGAAGTCTGTACAGAATAGGAACTGAAAGCAAGACAAGCAAGCCTCCTTTTGAGTTTCAAGAAAGCATTTAGTAGGAGTAGCATCAAGAAAGCCAGTATGCTCATGAAGCTAGTGAAGTCTGTCCAGCATCTTACTTTAACTTAAGCAGAAGCCAGCATCTGCACCAGAACCGGAACTTCACCGAAAGCGAGGGGCGAAGGTAAATCTTGAACAGGAACCAGAACCGAAAAGGAAAGGGGAGAGCGAGTCAGCTCGATTTGATACTGGTCATCCATCGGGTCGATCTCTTCTATTGAACTTACCCGCTTAGTGTGATCCTCCGTGAAAGATTAAGAAAGTAGTTCAAAGGCAGGAAATTGTCAGTGAGGAAGGGCTCTTTCATTCCGCGTAGTCAGCTTCCTCTGTTAGCCGGGTGGTAAATTGATTCACACTAGAAAGAAGGCAGCAGCTAAGCAGCACGAACCCTCAACAAGTAGGGGAACCCAATAGCGGGAGAGATATCATTGAAGGGGAGAGTGGGAACTGCCTAGTTACGACTTGCACTTGAAGCGGCTGTTGGAACAGTCCCACTTGCGCTTGAAGCTACCACAAGAAAGAAGGCACCAGCGTCTGAGGCCGGTCAACCAGTATGTAGGAATCAAATTGCTAGGGGAGAACACTTTGCAGAGTGGGAAAGCTCTTTCTTTTGCCCCTCACTCCGATATGAAGTCTTGTCTTGCTGCTCCGTTTACGTAGTTGTTTGCTTTTAGAATCTAGATTGATTTCCTGTTTCAGTCTACCGTACTGTATGGGTTGGCCAGGGATTTAATTCAGTGTAGTCAGTTTCCGTAGAATGCTCCGTTGTTGGCTTGTAGAATCGATATGGGCTTGTTGTTCCGGGTAAGGTAAGCTAAAGCTTCCTCCATGCCTTCCTGAATGGCTTGCTTTTCACTCCTAGCTTCCTTCAGTGACTGCCTTTACGGGGAAGAAGCAATTACTACTTTCACGATAAGCGCTAACCGACAGCTAAGCTGCACCCGTAAGGTCAACCCCATTAGTCTTAGTGCGGGGAAAGTTTCGGGGGGGAGGAGTGAAACTGCTCGACCATAAGGAGAGGAGTGAAACATATTGACCTAAGGGCAAGGACTTTAAGCTTCTCTTCTTGAGTTATCTTCCTGACTAACTGTAAGCAGAGGACCTTACCGTCACTCTTAGCCCTTAAGGTAAGGTTTTGTAGTTGTTAGTCTTAATTCCTACTGTTACAGAATGGGTAGTTGTTATCTTAGTTGTCTTTATTCCAATTAGCAACAGGACAGAACAATTAGGAACTATACAAGCGAAGCGGAGCGAGGGAGGACTTCTTACTAAAAGGAGTCCGACTAAGCGTAGCGTAGTGAAGCGATATTAGTATAATACTAAAACAAACAGTACTATCGCTTCAGAATCTCTTCGAGGAGGATCCCTGCTCTTCGTGCCTCTCACTCAGTCATTCAGGAAGCAGCACCTTGGGCCCGGTTCACCAAGCCCGATCTCGATGTGGAAAGTGCCTGCGAACGCTGAGCCGTCTGTCTCTAGCTGCTGGCTTGCTACGGCTGCTCCGTAGTTTGTGCTTTGCTTGTTTGCTTGGCCTCAGTTCCCAGGGCCTCCGATTGACCAGCAGAAAGAGAAGTGAGAGAGGAGGAGCCTGCCTTGTAAGCTAGGCCCCTTTAAGCTCTTTCTGAATCAAGTTCCTAGTCTGTTTCCCAAGCTCAAGCTGAAAGCCCCATCTCTTTTCCAGCAGCTTAGGCCCTTCCTGTATAGAACCAGGTGAACCGTCTCCTTCCTTTCATTGCGTCAAGCGCTTACCTTGCCTCCGGAGGAGTTGCTTCCTACCGGCTTTGGTTTGCAAGGCCTGGTACTATTGAATTCAATTCATATGATCCTATAGCAAGAACCCTAATCAAATGACTATTTGCGAATAAATCCCTACTTGACTGGTGCCGCTTAGCTGACAGTGAAAGCCGGAGTGCCCTCGCCCTAGCTTGATCACCTATTAGCCTTTCCTAATCGCCTTCCCTCCCAACCATCCAATCTCAAAAGTACTATATAAACAGAGATGCGCTTCCTCGAGTCCCATCCCAGGTCTCGTCGGGGTGCGAAAGTGCCATTCCGTTTGCCAAAGGACAAGACCTGAAGGAAGAGGTATTACAGGACCACATTCCTTGATCTTTAACTACGGATCAAACTACGCGGGCAAAGGCAAAGAGACCGCCGAATCGATCTTCGCTATCCGGTGAAAACGGGCCTAACAAGTCGCCTGACTGAGGCCACTAGTAAAAAGTAGTCCTATACGGAAGCATCTCGCCGCTATCCGCCTTAAGCTCTCAAACAGGCCTCACCAGTCTTACTGAGCCATCTAGGCAACACAACAGTAGTACGATACATCAGCTGCCTCTGACCCCGGTTCCACTGAATATGGGATTGCCACGCCTGGGCATGAAAAGCTATCTTTCTTACTGTGGGACGGAAGCAAGCCTCTCAAAAGAAAGGGGCTCCTGCTGATCAAAGTAGCTGCTAACAAACCAAGAAATTAACTTTTCCTTCTTTCCTGCCGGTGCTCATTTTGGCAAGATCAGTGGGAAGCTTCCAGCGTTGGATAAGTCAGTGTAGGTTAAACCAACTAGCCTACTATCCTACGATTTAATCAAACCCAGGTGGAACAGACAAGTGCTCTTTCCTATTGAAGAGAAAGACAGGGCGAGGAGCGAAAGCCCACTACTAAGGTAAGGGACAGTGTTGAAGTGAATGCACTTTCTCTGGTGCATGCATCTTCTAAGATGAACTAGGATCATCAAAGGTTGGCTCAAGCTGAAGTGGGGAAATTCCTTGAATCTCGATCTCTTGCCTAGTTAGACTGGAAAGCAGAAGTTGGAAATCGTCTTTCTTACCCGCTTGTCTTGTTTGGAACCCTATCTTAATCTTACTAAACTAATACTAATAATAAGAAAGGAAAGGCTAAAGTGGAAGCTATGAAGCATCTTATCTGTCAGTCTTCCATTCCCCCCTTTCTCTAAGTAGTATCGGAGAAAAGATGCACGAGCCCTCTGGATATCAATATGATCCGTGTAAAAGCAAACTCTAAAAAAAATATCTCTCCAGTGCCTTTCTTTTGTTTAGCAAACGAAGGCTTACCGATCAGACGCTAAGACGAAGACGATGAGACAATCTGATGTTATGTTATCAGATTGTCTTATCCAACATTGTCTTGTATCAAATTTAATATATTAAAACAAAGACGGAAAGACGATAAGTCAGATAGTCTGATTGTCTTCTCAACACATTGTCTTATCCAAGATTTTCTGATATAATGATAAGATTTTATTCTCACTCATATAGGATAAGATAGTATAAGTAGTAATCCCTTATATCATTCCTAAAGTAAGGAAAGTAGGGAAGGGTGGATTAGATCGATCAAGACAGGTAGCTAGGTAGTTAGTTGTTCCTATCCGACTAGTAGGAAGCGCGGCTATGGAACTAAGAGAATAGATAGAGCGGCAAGGTCCTGTCTTCCCAGGCGGGTTGGGATAACCCTCTCTCTATTTATTCCCCTCGATCTAGCTAGCTCAGGTAATACCAGGTCCTGAAAGAGCGTATATTTCTTTCCCTAAAGTTCTTTAACGAGCGTGTCAGGGCCTTGCCGTGCCTTATGGCCCACACACCGCCCATCTGACTTTACGAAGTCGTTCTTTAACAACATGCTCAATATGCCTAGCCCGCCTCCACGAGTCACTTCTTTCCATTCCATTCGGGTCAGAGAAGCCTGTCGTTGAAGAGAACCTTTTGGATGCTGCCGAAACAAGCTTTTTCTAGGGAGGTTCTCTCTTCCTCACTACTGCTATTGTCAAGTGTAGTTGAATTCCGTGTAGTCAGTGGCGAATCTCTAAAGGAAAAAAGAGAGTACCGTGGGGCCTTCTTAGAGGTAGCGGTAAGCGCAAGTGCCTAGAATGAGTTCAAAGCCTACTTATTGATCTCCTTCACCTTTCAAGTTGCTTCCTTCGCTTTAACCTATAAACTCGGTAAAGCTCCTTCGGACCCTGAACCTCTAAACTTGGTAAAGTGCCTCTCTTGACAGAGCCTCTTCTCTCTCTCTTCAATTCTCTTGCAGATCCTCATTCATTAGTTGATAAGAGGGCCGCCGCCCCCCCCATAACAGAACAGCCTTAGCGCGTAGGCCCTTACGGAACTACACCTGACGGTACGTAACTCAACTCTCTATGAAGTGTCGGCTTTTCATCCTCTGTTTTCTCCTCTGTTTGCTCCTACTGATTGAGAGTGTAGTGTAGTCAGGGCCGTAGTCCACCAGGAGGCTAAATCCTCTCCCTAGTTCCGTCTATTATGCCAGCGCCTACTTCCACTTCTTTCTCTCCTTCAGCTTTGGCTTAAGAAAGTTAAGTTGCTTCGCTCCTGAACGTGTTCGGTAAAGTTGCATCCTTCGCTTTAACCTCGTAAACTCGCTAAAGTGGCTTTTCCTCCATTTGCGTAGTCTCGCGCAGGAGCGACAGATATCAAGTGTTCCGTTCCGTTAGGCTTCCTTTTTTATGTCTAGCGGATGGTGAATCCTACTACCCTATTCTCTTCTCCTTCGGATCCTCGGTTTCCGAGAAGTGTCTTAATTGGTATACGACCGGACTCCTCTTCTCTTTCGTTTATTCTATTCTCTTTCGCTCCTCCCCTGTTACGTCAAGTTGCTTTTCGCTTCCTCTGCCTTTGGTCGAGTGTGGCTTTCTTATCTCCTCTCTTCTCTCTCCTTCGTCCTTATGAACTCAGAGCCTTCGTCTCCTTAGTGCCTATAGAACAGAGAAGAGAACTAAGCTTACTTCGTCTCCTTTGCCTTTCAAGCCATTAGCTTTGAGCAGTACTTTTCATCTCCTCGCTTTAGCTGATCTTTCTTTCATCTCCTTCCCTATAGAACTAAGTAGAAACTCTCTTCTCTTGAATCTCATCGCTTACGCTCTCTTTCAGATCCTCTCTTTCGTCTCCTTTAGTTTTTGTAGTTCCGTACCTTAAAGTTAGGTTCTGTCAGTCTTCCGAGGGTTAGGATCAAGGGCTGGTTGAGCACAGCCTGATCCAACTCCTTCACCTATTAAACTCTCAATCAAAGCCTACTTCTTTTTTATCTCCTAAAATCGGCTAAAGTTCCTTAGCTCCTTCACCTTCGGTAAAGTGGCTTCGCTCCTGACGTCCCGGACCTTTTAACTTGGCGGAACAGGCTCCGGATGGATTCACTAAATCTGTCTAGTCGGTGAGGGAGAGAGGTAAGAGCGCTTTATCAGGAGTCCTCGTCTTCTTAAGGAGAAGGAAGAGAGCTCTTACCGGGCCGGAACAACAACCGATACAATTTTTTTTAAGAACCCCTGTTTTGTCAATCCACTTCAGTTCCTGATTGATAAATAAATATATCTTCCCGTCCCCCTTACCGTAAATAGGGCAGTAGATTGATTCAAAAATACACTCCAAATGGTCAGTCGCTCAAAGGCCTGTTCGGGAAGACCATAAAATGATCCGGAAAGGATCAGTTGAAACAAACCCCCTGTTCTTAGACGGGAGTAGAAAGCTCGAAAGCTAGTCTCCGCCTCTGTATCTGGACAGCCAGCCTTTTCTCATCTCGGTGAGCCTTGCCCCTTAGAAATGAGAGAGGAGGTCAGTCGAACAAACAAAGACTATAGTTCGCGATCAAGTCGTTCGCTTCTATAGCGGTTCGGAATTATATATAAATCTGTAAAGTTGTTCAATTGATCCATCAAGGATAGAAGGGAGCAGGGGTATAAGTAGGGGCATCTTGAATGGGATGGCTTTTCTGGATGTCCCAGAAATGAGGCCTCCAACTCTATGTTATAGCCTTCATGCCCTCGATCCGACGGTCCTCATTCTCCCACTTGGCAAGCTGCTACTGTGAACAACAAAGTCAAGGATGCTTCCAGAAACCGTCTAGGTTCTTCCTAGGAAGATTTTTGCTTTCTGTCCCATTGAGAGGGTGCTCCCTGGCCATCGCCTGTGGGGTTAGATCTCGTCAAACCAGTAGCATGGGAACAGGTCTCTTAAATCCTCCGTCTCGTGGGACGGGCGCCCTTTATCTTGAAAGAAAGAGACCATGGGATATAAGCGAAGCCACTCGCACTTATTGAATATCACGTCAAAAGAATAACGTATAATATAGGTGATTGCTGTGTGGTGTTAGATCAGAAAGGTGACCACATCTAGTTCCGAGGTTGGCCTAACCTAACTTGATGACACGCTTATAGAGTTTTCCGACCTGAAATGCTGCGTAAAGCGTCTTTCTTGCTCGGTGATCAGTCAATGAAGTCATTCTGGATCCCTGACTCGTCTCATTCTTGGCCTTTGGCCTGTTTGACATTGGGTCAAATCTGTCTGGGCATCATCCCTTACCTTCCCTGAGCTATCTCGGGTAAGTATTGAGGGAAGAAAATAGGCTTTCCCGAATGAAGATTGGCTCGGGATAACTCTTTGGCGGGAGGAGAGATGAGAAAGAGAAAACATAACCCAAACTGATCTTTTAATAGACTCTGATTCTACGAAAGTTCTCTTTGAAGTGAAGTAATTACGTATAATAAAGTCACTGTGATTGAAACCGATACGCTTAGCTCGCTTGCCGAACGATATCGCACTTGGCAAACCGGACACTCACTACAGCTACGTCAATCACATGGATAAATAGCATTCCTTACCTTGCTCTTTGCAGAAGCCGAAGAATCAGCAATTCGCCTCCTCCCGGCATCATCAGCAGTCGGCTCAAGTCCTAGCCTCACTGCAGCTTCAGGATCATACCCTAACCGCAGGTCCTCCCTTTTCCCCCCAAAGGGGGAAATCGCTGCCTATTTCGGGGGGTATCAATCTTCTTATCGCCGGATCCCTCAATCAATCTTTCAGTTGACCTGAGTTGTCGGTATGGGGGGCAGGAAAATGTATATTATAATACGTTAACACACTTATTGACAAATTAGTCAATTTAACAGCACTTCATTATTGGTTTCTCTATCTAACTCTTTATACCGATTTCCTCAATTCCTGCTACTAGAGCAACTAACTAGCTTTACCGAATCAATACTACTTGCCGGCTACCACTCTGAATTCTGACCTTAGCACTGGCCTTTACTTACCACCGCTCGTGCTGGCTTTTCTCTCCTAATCCATATATTCTGGCCTTTCACCCCCACGTATTCTCGGGTTTCACCCACTAGTGATTGCTGGCCTTTCACCCCCACTCACGTAAGATAGGTAAGATTAGCTTTGTGAACCCCCATTATCCAGTCTTTTAGCACTGAGGAGACGTTCATTGAGACTGTTTGAGCGGTAGCGAGTCATGTTTGAGCGTAAGCGAGTCCATTTATCCAAGTAAATCTATCCCAGTAAATCCTCAGCTATCTATTATTTATTATTGATTTGTGTCGGTGTCGGTGTTGGTGCCGGTCCAGTAAGTAACCCTATCCAAGAAGAAAAGTAGGCGAAAACACATTATAGAAGCAGGAACCCACCGAATCCAGACCTGCCGGCCACCACAAAGACCACTCGCCGGCGCTCCTGTCCATAAATAACCCAGTCTTGTCAATACATAAATCCATCCAGTAAAGGAAGAGAAGTAGGCGAAATCACAATGCTTTTTGTAGGCGTAAATAACTATTAGCAGGCGTATCAGGCTTCGCCTTCCTCGTCCGATGTGGACGAGCCATCCTTCCTCGCCCCACTTATTGGCGAGCCATCCTTCCTCGTCTGGGGCTGAAAAAAGGCCCTTGCTTCAGTCTGTCTGCACTGAACGTTGCTTGGGTTGTGCGAAGACGGGAGTGCTTGTTGTAAAGAAAGCAAATAAGAAGATTCCTAAAGAATCTAAACAAAGAAGGTGGTGGTCTCTCTAAAGCCCGCCCACCCGATATGCCGTATCTAAATATAAAAGGTTTTATTTAGAAATAACGTATATAAAGGTCCGTCCCGCTTTCGCGCCTGTTAACTCATTTATTATTCCGGGCTCCGTATACCGGGTTGGGTTGTTCCGGTCAATCATTCCCTAAATTAATAGCTGACTGACATGCCTAGATAAGACCTTGCTGTTTGGTTTCTGAGCCTCTCCTCTATGCTAAGTAACTATCTCAATCTCTTCTTTGGTCCAAGCAAGCCTAATAATATGCTCTTCTATCCGAGCCTATCCAATAAATAATATTATAGCCTTTCATCTCCACTTCGAAAGGCCGTAGGATCAAGTGACTCTGAAGGTCCCTTAGGACCAGCCTGACCAATCAATCAATAGGACTATCTATCTATCTTTAAATGGCTAATCAATACAAATACTAATAAATGGCAGTAGGAGGTCTCTTCCTTAGGACAAGGTTACAAGTATCTAATCGTCTCTCAGGTGAAAAGTAATCAATACTAGTATCAATGCCAGGCGTACAAGTAATTAATCCAAGTCTCAATGCATAAGGTAAGGACCAGTCTACAATCCATGAATCAATACAAGTATCAATGCCATCAATACCAGACAGTAGGGAGCATCGTAATTAATGTCTCTACAGCCTAGCACTGATGAAAGATAGACAGAAGTACCTCGATCATCCCGCGACATCACTCACCTTCCTAGGTTGTCCAGTAATAACAGTGCATGAATTAGGTATCCGTGAGCCCTTCACTCGTTTTAGACCAATGTACATCCGTAATTGCTTAGCGAAATGTACAGTGATCTTATATACGATGCATGCTTGTCTCATTTCATGGTTTGATGACAGCTTGGTGAAGTTCAGAATGTCTCAATGAATCCTAGTAGAAATGTCTCAAGGAATCCTAGTTTCTTAGTTCATGATGTATAGAAATTCAGAATGCTAGTAGTTTGGTTTCTCTTTGGATTCCAATGGACAGATGTGAAAGAATCATCCCCCGTAGGGAAGACAAGCTTAGAACCGAGGGACCGAGCGAGGCATAAAGCCACAACTCTACACAAACAACTTGTATCACCTGGTTCTTCTTGACTTGCTTTGCTACTAAACCATACGCTACTTGTCTCTATCTCTTTACTTGCTGCTTTACCAGACTTACAAACCACCTTCCTAGTCTTGATACTTTACAACCAGTACTAGCTGCAACTTGTTATTCTTGATTGATGACCAATAGTTAACTTGCTATGAGATGTGTTATCCCAGCTTTATAAAGCATAATTATTGGTAAAGTTTCATAGGGAGTGTGAGCCCTAGAATGAGGGGACACTAGACTAATGAAATCTTCTTGTTGTCCTTCTTTGTTCTTGGTTTCTTAGCCCTTCCTTGTATCCAGTAACTAGATAATAATGAATATCGGGTCTTATGAATCAAGCAAGGTACAATCAAAGACTAAGGTCAGTAGGTTTATTCGGAAGGCCTAGAAGGAGGAATCTGCAAGTGCCAGTCTATCCAATCAAATAATATAACCGCCAGTTCTTCACACCACTTGTAAGTAAAGTAGTGGCTCCCTCCACTTGATGAAGTAGAAAGGTAGGTTAGTTCCTGCTCCTCCTAATGGTCCCCCGTCCAAGCTCAGCAGGTGTTCTAAGTATAAGGTGTATGTAGGTTGTTGGTCCGCTGCAACTTGACTTGGTGTCTCCTGCAAGAAGAAGTATGGCGGCTGCTTGAACACTGATTGGTCGATCTCGTAGTGGAAGGTCTAAGTGGAGATTTTATCTACACCAACACAGAGCTTCTCATACTCATGGCTCTCACACTCCTTGATCTATATGTTAGACTTAGCCCTTCAATTAAGACTATACGATGTGTACTACATTAGTAATCTTATACCTTCATCTTCTACTGAACTATAACTAGAACTCAGCTTATCTGATACTGAGCTATCACTCTATTGTTTCAGAAAACGATACACTAGTAAAACCAAGGCATAATACCAGGCACAACAATAAATCCTTAAACCAAGTTCCATACTCACTAGATAGTTAGCCCATAGACCAGTCATCATACTCACTATAGAATCACTAGGAGAGAGATCGGAAGATGGATAGAAATACATGGATAAAAAAAAGAGCATGAGATAAATACAGGAATTAGTATTTATAATAAATCTATAGATATTACTCTTCATCCTCTCCTCTACTGTAGCGTACATATTGCAATCATGCATCGAATCAGAGATTACAGCAATCCGACCCATACCTACTTCACCGTACACCAACCCTGCCAACCCAATAAACTACCATCTTGCAACTCTCACAACTAACCATGCAGAAAGACACAGAGATAATCTCTTTATATTACGATGCTATCAACCAACAACTATCGAAACTACAAGATCGAATCTACCAACCATTAAACCATCATGAGACGAAGCATGCATCATAGAATCAGAGTTAATAATTAATGTCTCTCGCTAGGCAAATCATCTCATGAAACCGAGTATGCATCATATAATAAGATAGACATATCAAAGCAAGATAAAGCATGTGCATCATCGAATCACAATCAAGGAGATGAAAGAGAGAAAGAAAAAAACCAATCTATAATACAATGCACCCTCTTATCTACTGTAGCTACTCTCATCCTATCTATACATTAACCAATCAACCAACCAATGAAACTATATACTATCATCATATAGCAACTATCTATGCAGCACTACCGAATCTACCAACTGAATCAACTTACCACAGAAACAACAAGCAGAACAACCAAGCATGCATCATAATAGAAGAGTTCCAGCATTTCTCTCTCGAAAGGTCTAAGTGGAGATTGAACATCTCCGCATTCTTTGATGGAGCAAGAAACAAGTTCAGGGAGTGGGATAAGTTCCACTAGAACTCAAGGATGGGGGAAAAAGTGATCTGAAGGAGGTACTTTATGTTCCGTTCTTAGGGACTAACCTCATTTCAGTACATCAGATAACTACCCATGGGCTCACAGTAGAGTTTGAGCGGAACAAGTGCATTATCAAGGACGTGAGGAACAAGGTGGTGTGTGATGGCTACCACGAAGGGGGCATCTACAAGCTTAACATAGCTCCATGTGTTTCTTACATTGCTTCAGAGTTGCTGATCGATTTGTGGCACCAAAGGTTCAGACATCTGAACCAAGACAGCTTGGTGAAGAACACTAGTTTGGTGGAAGGCTTACCGAGTCTTCAGAAGGGGAATGATCACGCTGAAAGCTATAGGAGAATGAAAGGGTTTATAGGGGGGTGGTAGCCCTAAGAGCTATAGGGGGATTATTGCTCTGAGAGTCATGGAGGTATGGCCGCTTACTGACTAGTGAGACGAGGTTAAGATAGCCTTCGATTGGTGAAACGAGGTTAAGATAGCTTTCAATTGGGGATAAAAATATATAGAGCTAACTAGAAGTATTTACGAGCAGCCTTTCTTTAAAGTCATCGGTGTTATAGATCTCTATCACTAAGGTAAGGACCTGAATCTGTGCTATAATACATCCTACTGCGAGCATCCCGAGACCTCCTATGAGATCATCCCGACCCGAGACCTTCCTATGATCATCCCTAGACCTATGGTTATCCCGATACCTACCGAGACCCATTATCCTGAGATATAGACCTATGATTATCCCTAGACCTATGGGTTATCCCGAGATCTACCGAGACTTCCTATGATCATCCCTAGACCTATGATCACTCCGAGCCAAGACTTATGGTTATCCCGAGCCAATACTTACAATTATCCCGATACCTCCTATGGTCATCCCGAGATCTATGGATCATCCCGAGATCATCCCGATACCTACGATTATCCCGATACCTATGATCATCCTGAGACCTATAAGCATCCCGAGATCTATGCTATGATTATCTCGAGATTTAGACCTACGATTATCCCGAAACCTATATTGTTATCCTATTGTGATATTATCCCTATATCTATAATCATCCCGAGACTTCCTATGGGCATCCCTAGACCTATGATCACCCCGAGCCGAGATCTATGGTTATCCTTAAACCGAGACCTATATCGCTATCCTATTGTGAGATTATCCCGAGACCTATACCTATGAGCATCTCGATATCTATGATAATCCTTAGACCTATCGATACCTATGATTATCCCGATACCTATACCTATGATCATTCCGAACCGATACTTATGTTTATCCCGTGACCTACCAGGACCTAAGGTTTGATCCTGAGCTGAGACCTATTATTATCCTGAGACTGAGACTCTATGGTTATCCCTGGACCTACCGAGACCGGACCTATGACTATCCCGATATCTCTGATCACCCCGAGACCTACCGAGATCTATTTCACTATCCTACTGTGATATTACCCCGATACCTATCTCACTAACCGGGAATGCTTAATGGAGCTATTTCCTTCCATAAAAACTCCGTAACACCTGATTACCGGAGCTATTTCTCTCGTAAACAACCCCGAAAACCCTCTTTGTTAGCTATTTTCGGAGCTATTTCCCTCCATAAAAACTCCGTAACACCTCCGTAACACAAGTGTCCCTGGGGAGTAAGTCAGTTCCTTAGTGCCTTTGGGTATTAAGTTAGTTTGATTCAGTCAGTTCTTTAGTGTCCCTGGGAAGT
>Ga0316215_1000118_pt1 | contig 14195 bp, 13 predicted proteins | sample NRE5metagenome_FD_207796 | JGI IMG/M metagenome (GOLD analysis project Ga0316215, IMG submission 207796) | Spruce roots microbial communities from Maridalen valley, Oslo, Norway - NRE5 | ecosystem: Host-associated > Plants > Roots > Unclassified | place: Norway: Oslo | collected 2017-09-15
GCGCCAACAGAAGGAGACACGCCCCGGAAGAAGTGGAAACCGCCCCATCAGAAGCGAATCACCCCAGAAGGATAGACGTACCACGCCTAATTCGAAGTGGGACCTGTCCCGGCGATACACGTCTCAGAATAAGTGGGAGCCCGCCCAGGAACATTGGAAGGTCCATAGCCTTAAGCCCCAGAGCCCGTCCCAGGAGCTTTGGTTCGAATAGCCAGAAGCCCAAGAGCAAGGGAATAATCCTTCCCTGGAGCATTGGAAGATACAGAGCCTTAAGCCCTGGAGCCCGTCCCAGGAGCTTTGGTTCGAATAGCCAGAAGCCTGAGAATAGCAGCATTGTGAGAATAGCCTTCCCAGGAGCATTTGAAGTGTCCTCCATATCTAGGTAAATGAAGGACTTTAGGTAAATCAGAATCGCTCATTAGAGGTAAGGGTTAAGATGCTGATGAATCAAGCTCTTTTCGTGTATATAGATAGATACACATGAAAGGTGGATCATGATGAGAAGTAGAACACTTAGACTTCGACTCGACTTAGATTTTATGATTCCCTGAAGAAGAGAAAGGTGTTCTCTTTTGATTGAGAATTCTAGTTTGTGAGTGAATCTTTCAAGAAAACCAGTTAAGATCAAGTGCTTCAAAGCCCGGTCCCGAGCAGGGGTTTTTCATGTGCTTGCTCGAACACTCTCGTCTTCAATCTTAGAACATCGAATTTTCAATTCATATCCCGTTCAATCCACTCAGTATCCACCACTTGGAAGGTGATATCAGATGAGCTGTTGAACTGCTCTCTAACAAAACTGATCAAGCTCTAGTCTACTCCTAACGAGCAAGCAGATGATATAGTCTCCAATTGCTCGATCAAATAGACAAGAACGATCACATTTGAAAAGGATAGGCCTTTTAAAGTAATGAGCTTTATTCAGATCGATTAAGTAAGCTGATCAGAGGCGGTGTTGCGTACCTCCCTACCCATACACCTTCCCACCACCCCATCTATCTCCTTCCCACCACCCCATCTATCTATAGCTGGTTCTATTATTAGCATTTTCGAGATGCCCGATCAACCCAAACAACAAGGGTGAGCACACAAGCGATGGAAGGAAGGCCCCAGCACAGGTTCATAGGGGAGGTTACATTCTATCACACAACTCCCACCTGAATTGACGACTGGACTTGACTCGCTACGGATACAGGAATGAAGGACGGCTCCAAGGAGGCGGCAACGGCTAAGGGGGGTATTCTAAAGGCTAGCGACGCCCGCCGAGGTCAATGAGGACGAGTAATGGGACGAAGAAGAAGAGAGGTGTCCGATATTGTTTGTGGTGCCATCCATCTGGGAGCAGGATAGAGATAAGGGCCTGCTGAGATGGGATGGGGGAGAGTAGGAAGAAAGGAAATAAGAATATATCAAGCTGCGAGCTAGAATCGAGAGAGGGGAGGCCGGGGTGAAGGAACTATGTATTACTCGGATTCTCTCTCTGGAACTAGGACTTAATGGGGATATGCGGGAAGTATAAACACCTTGAAGCAGCTTGCTTGAGCGGCCTTGGGAGAGATACTTCGCCAGATCCACGAATAACGCTTTCTTCCTGGGTAGGAAGGGTGGAAAGAAAAAACTAGCTTCGGAACAAGAATAGATGCTATTGAACCAGCAGCGGAGTAAGCATATCCAGTCGCAGGTGATTCTGTTGAGTAAGTACCGGTGAATGATCCGGTTGATCCATAAAAAACAAGCCAGACAGCTAAGCCAGGACCAGTAACGGATTACGTAGAGGCAAAAGTGGGGGAGACAGCCGCAGCAGTTAGTTGTTTCACCCGTTTCTCCTGTCGATGAAGCAAAAGTAGATCCAGCACAAGCAATGGAAGGTGGGTCGTAAGCATCAGTAGCACACCAGCATATTGCCCAGCAGCATCAAAGCCACCACTACCACCTTGTACAGTAGCATCTCATCCCACCCACCTCTCTCAAGTAGTTTGGCCAATAGTAGGTCAAGAAATATTGAATGGTAATGTAGGTGGAGGTTTTTGAGGGATACAAATAACCTCTGGGTTATTCCAGATTTGGCGAGCATCTGGAATAACCTAACCAGTGAATTACAACTTTACTGCACTGCAATTGGTGCATTGATCTGTGCAACGTTAATGCTTTTTGCTGGTTGGTTCCTGGATATGGACCGGAATCCGACCACCTCTGTTCCGTATGCTATCTATACGTGCAAGTGCACCATAAAATGACCTTTGCCACGCGGGAAGCTCCTGCTCAATGCTGGTTTATGCTAGGATGCTTTCTTGCTGTGGTCCGGGGGTCAGTACACTAAAAAGTATCAACATTTCCATCGCAAGTCAAAACAAAAGCTAATGTATGTGGGTAAATACTAAGCTTGCATCCAAAGTAGGAACACTTGCAGATGCCAGAACAAAAGCAGTGGGAGTGAAATTGAAATGACTTATTCGAACAAAAGGAAATGCCAGAACAATAGCTGCTTTTGCTGGTGCTGGGTAAACTGGCACCGGGTCAATAGCTGCTAGTGCTTCCGCGGGATCAATTGGCTCCGCTGTTTGCTTTGCTGCCTGTACCTATACTGCTAAAACGGTCACTGCTATTACTTAAACGGTGGTTAAACAGTTGCTCTCTTTGCTCCTACCTTTGTATCTGCTTCCGTTTATGGCTTTTATGCTGCTGAATCAACTCGGTTAGCTGGGTAAACAAAAACAATTGGTGCTGCAACCCTTACTTCTGCTCGCTTTGATGCTGAGGCTACCTTCGCCTTTGCTACCTTACACGCGGCTCTCCCCGATGCTACCTTCTCTCTCGCTACTTGATGATCTTATCATAAGACATATACATAAAGGCTCTGCGCCTAATAGATATATACGAAAGCATGCTTGTCCGTCAAGGTTGATGCTTCAAGCCGAAGTTAACGCCATCATACCAAAGTATATCTCCTTCCGATTCGATGTGATGGGCCCATCCTTCCTATATTCACTAAGCGGGGCATCCTATCTTGAATCGGTCACCTTTCCTTAAGCTACCGTCCATTCCAATAGAGGTACGGGAAATCACCATAGATCACCATTGAAAGAGACTAGGGGCACGGGTCTTCGCTAAGCTCTACTCGGTACTGTTTTGTTAAAGGTGAATCGTTGTGGTTAGCGATAGTTTAGGGTATAGGAGATTTCCATAAGTGGACCCGTGGAAAGATGGGATATTTCCATAGGCAAAACGTGTTTCTTTTCCCGAACGATGGCCCCTAATACCGTGATGGCATATGACCAGTCGGAACACGCTGAAATGGAACATAAGCGAATACCGGAACTTGTGTTCTAGGTCCATCAGGCAATACCGAAACATCAATAGTAGTAATACTAGCTTATGCCGGATCATAACTCCTAGGAACAACTGGCAATGTTGGAACTTCATGAGAAGGAACAAAGGGAATTATAGGAACAGATAAAGTAGGAACGGAAGGAAATGTTCGAACATAAAACCTGGGACCAATTGTAGGAACATAACCTCTTGGAATAGCATCTAATATAGGAACAAAGGCTGATGGGTCCTTAATCCCAGATCCGGTTGTCAGGGTTGAATCAGTCGCAGTTTCACCACCTATTGAAGCAGTTGCAGAGTAAATTATCGGCATTGAATCATCAGCAGTTGTTTAAGCACCATCAGCAGTCCGTCCTATCAACAGCATCAGCATAAACAGCGGGGTTAATACTTGCAGGAACACGACTCCTTGGAACATATTATAATGTAAGAACACAAACTTCTGGGAACACTCCCAATGTTGGAACACCAACAACTAGGAAATTTCCAAATGTAGAAACAGCACTTATGGGAACAGGAAATGTAGGAACTATACTTATGGGAGCACTAGCAAATCCCGGAACACACGTAAATATAGGAACATAAAAGCACCAATGCCGGAACATGGTCATTTCGGAAAAGCAATTGGAGCTATTGTCGGAACAGCAGTTATTGGAGCGGAAATGTTGGAACACGTGCACTAGTTATAAGTGGTTATGAGGATCTCTAAGTACAAGTTCTATCATCTATTTTACACTAGTTTCTAATCCTACTACCTAAACATAAACATAAGGCTCTCTATTTCCTACATACACTTATCTTAACTTAACTTACCTATTACACTTATCTAAACTATACTTACCTATCTTATTCATAAAATATAGATTATCTAGTTCCTTATCTTCTACTCATACTTACTTAACTTCAATACATAATCTATTTATAAAGAGAAATTACTTAATTCCTCCTCTCCCGTTGGTCGAGCGTCTAAAGATTCTTTTCATCTCTGGTAGGGCTTTTCATCTCCGGTAGGGGAAGAAGTGGTTGAAGCATATTATTTTTTAATTGCTATCCGCATTGACCTTTAGCAGGTAAAGCACATTGACTCTCTCCGAGGTTTAGTTCTATCCACAGGTTGAGTTCAGCCCCCTGCCTGACTATTTATTTGTGTCGGCTCTCTTCGGTCGATCTCTTTAGAGGACCGTACCGAGAAACAGATTCTCCGGTTACATATCCAGTTCCAGGTAAAGATGCAAGGGCATAGACACAAGCAGTAGAGGTAGCGGGAGAGGCAGCAGGAGGAAAGGCAAGGGCATAGGTTTAAGCTATTGATCCAATAGAAGCAGCATCACTACCAGCAGTTGTTTCATCGGTTGACTCGTAATCCATTGAAGTTTATACCGCAGAAGCATAGGCATCAGTGGCAGGGGCACCATCGGCTGAGGTTAGCTTCGTAACTACTGCTTGCACGTGAGCTTCAGGTAACAGGTTGAATCATCATTCCTTATATATGTATATATGTTGCATCACTTTTGCCTTTTCCTCCCACTACGGCTTGAACTGAGTACCGGTTTGATTTTGAATTGAGTACGGGCCTTGGCATCTTTATAGACTTATTGGTAATGGGAAAGGAAAGACTCTATCTTCTGAGCAAAGCCACTAGCCGCTAAGATAGGTTTTCTCTACGAGCGCCTACCTTTGAGCGTACCTTTAGTTAGAGCGTACCTGACGAGTGCCTGTACCTTCCCGTAACGGAAAGCGAGAGGGAGATATAGATGCGACCCATTCCATCCATGTAGTGTAGTATTCGCATATATCATACTAATGCGCCCTATCTTAAGTAAGCTTCTTGCAGTAACATGGATGCATTCGTGACCTTCTCGTGCATTATATTATATATATGATATATTCCCCTTCAGAGCCTTTTGAAGAAGAGGATGCGCAAGCAAGCTCGACCAACGGGAGAGGAGATTTGAGCGTTTCTGTTCTGACAACTGCGATGGTCCAACTGCGATGGTTTTACGGAGGGGAAAGAACGTTTCTGTTCATACAACTGCGATGGCCAACTGCGACGCTTTTACGGAGGATGCGAAAGCACGCTCGACTGTAAGGAGAGGACAAGCTCATCGCTCGGGTTACCTTATCCTTAAAGAAATAAATCAAGTAAGCATTTAATCTTCTCCTTGTTTTCATACCTTATATCCATAAAGAAATCAAGAGAGATGTGTGACCATCTTATCAATAGCTTCCTCGGCAAGTCAGAAATCAAGAGAAGCTAGGTTACCTCGGGCTTCCTCGGCAAGCTCTTAACTCTGAACTAGCTTACCTCGGGCTTCCCGACAAGCAATGCTTACATTCCCATCCAAAGCTTTATCTCTCTAAGAATTGAAGATTCTCCCCTGATCTCTTTATTACAGCTCCTAATCCGCCCTTGGCCGCTCCCTCTGAACACAACCCCCCCCACCCGATCAGCACTTAGGAGCTACGGGACGAACCGCTTGCTCGACCAAAAAGAGAGCAAGGTGGGTTTCCCTAACAAGAAAATCCAGTGAATATGCCCCAAATATTGAAATGTAATATGCCCGGTACTATACGAATATGAGATATGAGGGGAATGCCGTGTTGCTACCCAAGTAGGTGCGCCCGACTCCCTGTTCGGCATATTTTCCTATATTAATCTGGCTCGGGACTAGGTCCATGATGGTATAGTCCGTCCTGCCTAGTAAGCATAGGCCCTCAATTTGAAAGTGACTAAGCTGCTTAAGTGACTAAGCTGCTTCTGGCTAGCGCAATAACCGGCACACACTAAAGACACAATTAGGGTGGGTTGATTAGCGATTAGGGTGGGTTGATTAGCGATTGATTTAGGGGCTGTATTATATATGAGTACATACGCATCCGCATAGTGGGTTCCGCAGTCGATAGTTGGTTCCGTAGTTCCATCAATGCTTGGCTTGGAAGCAAATTTATTAATCCGAACCAATCATAGATGAGATATATAGGTCCACGAATAGGGCATGGGTAGGTATAGTTCTTGAATCCGAGCTGTAGGGGGAGTTATCCAGTTGATCCATTTACTTATTACAAAAGTTTTTGCTATTCACGAGTTGGTGGGACGACCGGTTACTAGAGTTGACTGTGAGTCAGAGTGTTTTAGGCTTCTCCCTCCGGAACTAAGTGCATGCTTGTTTGACTCTGTCCAGTCAGTTAGTAAGTTATTGGAAAGCAGGATATATTTAGATAGCGGAAGAAACGGAATAAGGCGGTAAGGGTACAACAGGATCTAGGGAGCTGGATCTCCTGTGGGGCCTACGCGTAAAGGCCACGGGTGGGTAAGTATGGTCAAGAAAGAAAGATTAATCGATCGCTATGGGCGGCGGACACCCCTTCCCCTGGTAAGTATAGGTATTCTCACGATTTCCAGGAATGATTAAAGGCACAATAAGAGTGAATTCGTTCCATACAAGTAGTTGACCTCGTTGAAGCAGCTCCAGGACGAGATCGAGAACCAGAACCACCACCAGCAACAGAGCAAGCAGCAGCAAAGCCAGCCCCAGATACAAAGCCATCCAGCCAGCCAGCTACTACATACCACAGGCAGCCAAAGCTAGTTACCCACCAGGTCTAGATTAGTCAGTGGAACCAGTCGTTGATTCAGTCGTTTCTGTAGCTTCGGTATCATTACTAATAGATACAGATCAAGACCCATACGTGGCTTCAGTAGCATACCTAGAAGCATATCCATAAGCGAAGGCAGGTGCATCATTAGTAAGGGCAGATCCAAATCCATACTCAGGAGCAGTTCCTGGTCCAGATTAAGCAATTGATCCCGTCGATGAAGAAGTTGATCCGGGTGATTATGCCATTGATCCTGTAGACCCAGCAGCAACAGTTTACTAAGCAGCCCTCCTTGGTTTAGACCTTGGTTCAGCAGTAGATCCAGTTGAAGCACCACCACTAGTTTCAGTAGTTTATTCAGTCGATGAAGCATCTGTAAACGAAGAGACTTACTTTTGAAGCGAACCGAGGCATAGAGGCTCAGCACCAACAGACCAAGCTATTACACTGATAATAGGTGCTCACCCTCGCAACTACCACTACCTTTGCCCCTAGAACCACAGGACCAAAGCCCAACATTATAGATTCAATGGAGCCAGAAAAGGTTAGATTCGAAGTTCCCATGCTATTTTCTTTTGCTGTTCAACATTGTGCCTTCACTTTTCTCCACGGTCGTTCGCTACAGTGTTTTAGGCCTGACTCCTCGATAAGTCCTTGTGCGATCTCCCACTCGATCAGGGTCTTTCATCATCGAATCGGCGTAGAGAATCGACTGATATTGCACCTCCGAAGGAACTCACCATATATACGTATATAATATCACCATGTTGGAGGCACTAGCCTTCGCATTTGATTATATGCTCAGGGGCGCCGTCCGACCTTTGTCTTCAGAAGGAACTTCTCTTAGCATACATAGCATAGTTTACCAACCGCTCTGATACTACTTAACGCCCACCGGGCACCGGGCAAACAACACCTGAGAGACACAATGCCCCGAACTCAAGTCTTCCGAAGCCCTGCTGCGTACATGTGATATCTGTAAATTGTACTTCGCTATCTATTATCAGTCACTCCGGATCAATGTCAAGCGCCGTAGGTAGGTAGGTAAATGGGTAGGTAAATAATAAAAAGCCAACAGAGCCTTACCTGCTCTCCGTGCAGGTAAGTGTTCACCTGTAAGAGCCTGCCCATCTGCGTATCTACAGTCGAAAGCCCAAAGACCAGTCACTCCGCCATGATTCTACAGAACCAGCATCCGAATCAGTTGATCGGATTGATTCAAAAATTGATAGGCTTACTGCAAAAGAGAATAAATAGGGCGCAGTAGGCTTTATTAGGCCTGACGAGCCGTGAATGAAAGAAGACAGGGATAGGTTTAGGGTAAGGGCCGAAATCCGGAGGTTTAGGGATAAGGACGTTGTCTTCTTCGGACCCTCGACCCTTCCTTATTAACGAGTATATTAGAGAATTCTCTATTTATCCGAGAAAGAGTCAAGGTAATTTAATCTTATCGCCCCTATTATACTATACATTACCCGAGAACTGCAGGTATATCTCCTTCCTTGCTTACGCTTACCGGGACCCATTCCACCAGAGGAAGGAAGGAGGTCAGACCCATATCAATTCATAGGAGGGGAATTGAATTACCTTAATGCAAGCCGAACTTCACTTATATCTGGGCCATCCATTCCATCCATTCAGAGGAGGGCCTTAATGCAAGCCGAACTATCTGGGGGGTCCGCCCTTGCTGCCCTTGGGGGGGACCCACTGCCAGATACACCTATTGGGTTGGGTGGGGTACTTGTCCTTCTGCCTGCTCTTCCATTTACTCTTCCATTTACTCTTTTTAGAGATAACATTATTCACCGGAAAGATCTCCTAGGGGGTCGGGGCGGGGTACGGAGTAGACGAACACAAGAAAGAATACAAAGGAAGGGGTAGGAAAAAACGATGAACTATGTCCGAACCAATGAGATGATCCTCCCCCAATTATCTATTCTCCAAGCGCCTTGTCCATAACCGTCCGTAAATAGTGCGAGCAAGCATAGGGGAGCGGCCGGTGGTTGCTAGAAGGCCTTCTTTTGATCTCGTTCTATCTACATCTAGAGAGAGTTGGGTTAAGGAACGAAGCGAAGTGCAGTAAGCTATCGATCCTAAGGCAAGGAACTAACCCCACCTAAACCATAGAGTGTTAGTTCGCCGAACAAGAATTAGATAAGTAAAAACAACAACTAATGCTGTCGAGTGTTTTGCTCTCTCCCTCGACAACATGCATTAGTCGAGCGAGTGCGAACGAGAATGAAAACAAGTGGAAGAAAGAGCCTCTTTCATTTCAATAATTGGAATAGAGTAGAGTGCTCTTCTTCACAACCAAGAACAAGGAACCAGTCTTATCTTTCTTTTCACCATGAATGCGAAAGGGGCAAGAACAAAAGAAAGAGTCGGCTTAAGCAACCAATAACAACAAAAGCTCGACCTTCGCTCTAACCAACCCAACCGGAGCACCCAAGCCCACTCCCATGAATGCATTCCTATTCCGCAATAGACATCCACATGCATGAATCCGTCGTATTACATAAATGATAACATGAATGCATCTCATCCATCTAGACGGGGAAACATAAGTGAGGGAAGAGACTTGTTGTTGACGTCGCTCACCTATTGACGAAGTGCCGTTCCCCCCCCTCTATATCTCTCCTCCCCCTCAACTTATGTCGGTTGATACATAACCCTACGAATGACGAAATATCGAGTGCCTACAGAAATGCTTTCTCCCTTCAATCAAAAGAAAAAGAATAGATAAGAAAATCTATTGCTAATTGTTGCAATTCCCGAGTTAATAGATAAGAAAATCTATTGCTAATTGTTGCAATTCCCAAGTTAATAGCTGAGAAAAGATGTTGCTAATTATTGAAATTCCCAAGTTAATTACAATTAGTTGCCTACACATGTCTTCCAGTTGTTTCAATATGGGAAAACCCATATAATAGCTATATGTTTCAATTACCAAGGTAATTGTAATTAGTTGCTTATACATGTCCTTTTGTTGCAATTACCAAGTTAATTCCATTTGTTTGTGAAATAATAGAGACAGTTCATTCAGTGAATCCGCAAACCTTTTCTTGAGAAAATGCCACGGCCCCCCCATTCTTTCCTATCCCTCTTCTTCAAAAACGAAGATCTCCCGTTTGAATCAAAGAGTTTGGATTGGAAATGAGCTGCGTCTGTATTTATTCCCTCAATCAATCCGATGCACGCAACAGGGGCTTGCTTCTTATTGGATAGAGGCCCCATTTGCTAAGGATCAATTTCCGCTTGCCAATTTCCAGTGTCAGAATTTTGTATATGGTATCTGAACTACAATGCCTGGTGCGATCCCTGTCTTACTCCGAGCGCATGGTTCACAATACGGTAGTGGGTGTAGGTTGGAAGGTAGCTTTACTATTTCTATTGCTTGTTGGGGTAGGGGGAATTGACTGTCATTCAAGTTCAATTGGTAGGTTAGCTATGGATCGTTAGTTTGGATAGGTTGGTAATCAGTTGCAGTAGCAGTGAGTTAGCTTGCACTATTGTTTGTTCCTTTCACTTGCTATTGGTTTGTTCCTTTCACTTGCTATTGGGTGAGGTGGTAGCTTGCGCTATCTTTCGTTGTAAGAGCTAGCGATGGGGGTTTAGGCCACACTTGCGGGAGGTAAGGCAGTAGAATCTATCTAGCTTGGCAGGTGAGATTGATTGTTTCGATGGCTTGGATGGTTTTTTAGCTCGCGATGGTTCTGTTTCGTTAAAAGCTTTAACGGGACGAATTGCTTGGTAGGATTACAAGCCTATAGATCCAGCTAGGTCGTCAACTGCTAGCTGTGATGCTGCTTGCTTAGATGCTTATGTTAGTGATGACGCCTCTGTTTCTGTGGGTGGATTGAACTAAATTGCTTCTTCGACGGGTGTTTAATCCATGGACTCAGAAAAGATATAGGGGGGCTTGCCGAAAGGAGTGATTTAGGTTAGGCGATGAGCCCTGTGGTTAGGTTCTTGCCCAAAATATACGTAGATAGAAGCGAATGGGACCCAGTGCCCCGCATTAAGTATTAAAGCTTTTATCCAGGCATTCAGTTGGTCTATGCATATGCCGTTTTAACCATAAAGCAGCAATTAGGACAGGGAGAAGTTTAGCATTCATTTTTTCTGGGCACCTCTCAGGTAAAGCAAGCGGTGCACCTATAGGGGGAGACCCTGACACAGCCATACTAAGGAGTGGATACGGCATAAAGAAACACACGAGACACATACGGATGGAGTTGGGTTCTGTCCATCTAAGATCAATCTGCGAGGCAATGCGATGCTTAAAGGCTGATGCAAATAGCTCCTTCCTCTCCTATGCGTAACCTATGGCTATAAACCTATGGCTTGCTCTATGCTCTGATCCGTTATATAAGGGCGGGTGAACAACCTTTTCAGAATGTAATGAGGGTATACTTTTCGCTTCGCTTGTCATATTGGTGGCCTAAATGACTGACTGGCAAGATCATGGCCAAGAGCACATAATGAAGCCTGGGCTAAATGACTTCATTTTTTATATATCATCCCTCAGAAAGCGCAGAGACAGTTGAAGCTATTGATCTTATTTATTTATAAGCATCCGAATCAGATCCGGAGCCTCTATATCCAAAAGGTGGTGAATCGTATACGAATGGAGTTAATGGGTCCAGGTAGACCGCCCTTCTAAGGTAGATAAAGAATAAGGGAGGGCATTAATGCGTGGTTCTGAGAAAGCATCCGTTGAAGCAGCGGTTTCAGCAGTTGCATATCCAGTCTCCGTAGTTTAATCCATTGATCCAGTTGACCGATAGCGATACCCCACCCCAGTTCGAGCAGATCTATGAGAGCCATAGCCTATTGATGTTTCTCCATAGCCCATTGCCTCTAGGGGTGTTCCCTAGCCACCATTAGTTTCAGCACCGGTCAAAGCATCCTCGCCTGTTCGAAAGTCCATGAAAGAATAACCCATTGATTCAGTGGAACGAGTCTCACCCGTTGATTAAAAACCACCAATAGCGGTTCGATATTCTGTTGATCCATAAGCGTCTGAGCCACCAGCATATCCACCAGGAGCACCTATAGCAGTTTACCTAGTTTACCCAGTAGCTGATCCAGTTGTTTCAGCACCACTAGCAGTAGATCATCAGATCATCAAGATGCTCAAGATGGAACAAACTTCTGACACTTTTAACATACAAGATGATCATCCTGCCATCTTGTTTAGCCCACGTGTAGAGGAAAGTAGTGATGTTGATGAGGTCCCCCCTTTCTATGTCAGTCTGAAGATCCATGATATGACTCTGCACAATGCTATGTTGGATTCAGGAGCATCCCATAACCTGATGCCCAAGGTGGTCATGGACCAATTGGGCCTGACATCACAAGGCCTTACAAAGAGATTTTATCCTTTGATTCAAGGAAGGTGAAGTGTCTGGGCCTAATCAAAGATCTGGTGGTATCTTTGTCTCAAATTCCAGCAAAGAATATGGTCATGGATGTAGTGGTTGCTGATATCCCTCCCAAGTTTGGCATGTTGTTATCTAGGTCATGGGCTGCAAAGTTGAAAGGGACTCTACAAATGGATATGGCATACGCCATTATCCCTGTCTTTGGTCAAGATAGGAGATTGTACGGGGAGGTTTTGCTCAAATACATGGTCAGTAACAAGGCCCAGCCGAATAACCATCCCATTGACTCTGTGGAGACTGAGATGGGTTCTTCCATTTTCTTCAATGATTTGTGTTTTGAAGGGAAAGGGCCAGAGATTTATATGGCTGCCAAAGACCAATCTGATCAGCAGACTGAGAAAGTTTCAGAACAACAAGACAGTGCAGAGAATGAGATGTGGAACATGAGCTTCGATGGAGCTGTCAGCAGAGAAGGAGCAGGAGTTGGTGTGTGGATTAACCCCCCCAGATTGGCCACAAAACTGTGTTCTTATCAACTTTCTTTTGATTGCACAAACAACATGGCTGAATATGAGGCATTGGTGTTGGGATTGAAGACTTTGAAAGAAATGGGTGCTAGGAGGATAGTTGTTCATGGAGATTCTGAGTTGATCATAAATCAGGTGAAGGGAATATATCAAGCAAAGCACCCCGGATTAAGAGCATATAGGAATATAGTGCTTTACTTTCTTGAAGAATTTTAAGAATATAGTCTCTCAGCGATTCCAAGGGGTCAGAATCATATTGCTGATACTCTAGCTACTTCAGCCTCAGTTTTCAAAATTCCAATCTTTCCTAACAGGGGATATGAAATTGAGGTCAAGCACAGACCAACAGTGCCTTATAATATTAAGTACTGGCAGGTTTTTGAAGATGATAAACAAATTGAAAGTTTCCTCAAAATGGAGGGAAGAATGGCTCACCTGACATCGGAGGGTGAGGATGGATTTTAAAATTTAAATATTGATGAGGAATATTGTGGTGAAGAAGAAGATGCAGCTGTATTCACAAATGATGGTTATTTAAAAAATAAGATTGTTGGTAAAGATATAGTGCAGCTAAAAAGTAAGATCATTCCCAAAAGCCTGGTCCCATTGGAGAAACTCTTTTCTAATAATGATGTGGCCAGGAGTCCTAAAATTACTGTAAATGATGGAGATGTTGAAGATTGCAACATTGGGACTCAGGAAGATCCCAAGATCATTAAGTTGTCCAAGACATCAGCCCATAGGTCAAGCAAAGATATATCAATTTCATGAAAGAATTCCCTGATGTTTTTGCCTGGAGTTATGAAGATCTGAAAGTTTATGATACCAAGGTGATTCAACATGTGATTCCAATAAAAGAAGATCATAAACCTTTCAAACAGAAATTAAGAAGAATAAATCCTTCCCCTCCTAATGTCGGGAAAGCGGCTTCGCACCTTTATTGTTGCCCTTGATTGAGAAAGAGATAAAGAAGTTGTTTGAAGCCAAGATCATAGTGTCTCTGAGGTTTTCTAAGTGGGTGGAAAATCTGGTGCCTTTCAGAAAGAAGAGTGGAGAGATCAGATTATGTGTAGACTTCAGAAATATGAACAGGGTGTCTCTCAAGGACAACTACCCACTGCCTAAGATGGATCACATTCTACAAAAAGTGGTGGGTTCTCAAAAAATGTCAATGCTGGATGGTTTCTCTGGGTACAATCAAATCATGGTACACCCTGATGATTAGGAAAAGAAAGCATTTACAACACCATGGGGCACTTTCATGTATGCCAAGATTCTTTTTGGGATCATGAATGCAGGAGCAACATTTAAAAGGGCTATGGATATAGCTTTTGCGGATGAGAAAGAGAAATTTATTGTT
>Ga0316215_1000119_pt1 | contig 14174 bp, 12 predicted proteins | sample NRE5metagenome_FD_207796 | JGI IMG/M metagenome (GOLD analysis project Ga0316215, IMG submission 207796) | Spruce roots microbial communities from Maridalen valley, Oslo, Norway - NRE5 | ecosystem: Host-associated > Plants > Roots > Unclassified | place: Norway: Oslo | collected 2017-09-15
GGGCTGGTCCTCTTGTTACTCTTCTTTCGAACTCGGTTCCGGATTCTTCTTCTTTCACAACAGAACAAAAAGCCCACCATGCTGATCCTTATGATAATTTGATTGAGAAAGGTTCTTCTCAACAGGCATTTTGGTTTCGATCGTTTCGAAGCCACTTCCAACCAATTATAAGACAGGTTTCACTTCCTTTTTCTTTTATTCGCAGCGAACTTGATTTCTTTTCGAGATAATACCGACCCCGATCATTCGTTCATAAGGATCTAGCTAGCTCCATCGGCTAAGGTTAATTAGATTGGACCTAAATTGAAAGGCAAGGGCCTTGATTGATCGGTAATTAACCTCCCCGAGCTTCGCGCTTCTCCGGCTCTTGTGCGAATAGGCGCCCTATTCTTCTTATTCACTAACTAAACTAGCTGGTCGTACCGGCCGGCCCGGCTTCCCACCGATCGGATTATTACCACAAATATTGACAAGTGGATGGGATCTCCTACTCTCTCTTCTGTCCCAACGAAGATCTCATGGTCGCTTGAGGGAAGAAAATAGGGTCCTGCTATACCTACTCGTTCAGTCTGAATCAAGAAAAGAGCTTTCGAACCCATATTCTTCTACGCGAAAAGAGAATCACAAAGTATGTAGGCGTGGTTTTCCCGCTTTCTACGTGATTTCATCCCTTATTAGATTAGAATGAGATCGCTAAGACATGGTCCTCTTCGAACCGAAGGGCTGTTGCTCGCTGGGGAAATATTTCATGGTGACTAATTAAATTGTCTACCTACTTTTTCCGTCCTCCCCGGGCAGAAAGGCAAGAACCCACCCGGTTTTCACCGATTCTTCAGTTCAGTAGAGATCCCTACGGCCAGAGGTCTCAATGATTGGGGTATCCCACCGCTCGTCACACCCTGGGCTGGGACTCTGGTTTTATTTGAATGGTCTTCTCATTCTGAAGAGATGTGTGATCGGACACATTTTGCATTCCTACAAAACTAGAATATAAAGGCTCAGCTAACGCCACTTCAGTCTGGTCGTAAGACGGAAACTCAAAGGGCTCCCCATTCCCGTTGTTTTGTTGTGATTCGGGTTGGTATTGATAGACCGAAATGAGTTGATGCCCTTCTTTGGATTGCTATCCTTCCTTCGGTAGCAAGTTCCCTACTGTATGGGTTCAGTGAAGTCAGCCTACTGTATCGGTTCAGTGAAGTCAGCAGGGCGCATCGATTCAAATTACGTATATAATATCGGTGCAGGTTCAATGCCGTAGGGGAAAGAGAGATGTTGCATGATCGATACTGTATTGGAATCCCTACTGTATCGGACGGAAAGAATCAGCGCCCTACTGTACCGAAATAGTATAGTATTGGTGGAATGCGGATGGATGCCTCTCCCCGACTTTTCGAATAACTTAGAGATGGGTAGGACTTCCCCGGCCCAACCCAGTCCTTCCTCTTCGATCATGGGAAAAATGCTAGATCCCGATCCCTAATGCTTTCTACAGTATCGAAGAGAAATAGAAGAGATCAACCCGGCTCCTGTGATGAAAGGAAAGGAGAAGATCACCCTCCACCTCTACGAAAGCGGACTGACTGGATTTCTTACTACATTCCCATGGCGTACAGATCAAAGGGTCTAGAAACAAGATAAAAGCCCGGTTCCATAGTTCGCTGTCTCTCAATCCCCTTACTCCCCCATTCCATGCATGAAAGAGTAGGGGGTTTTCAAAATGAATGAGTAAACCAAAAAAGAGGGGCCGTTACTACCCAATCTTACTAGTTCCGGGGCGAGTAAACGAACGAGAACAGTTGAGAACCACTGGTTGATTCCGGGATTGCGCTTGCGGAGCTTCCTTCTGGCTGGAGTGGCGCGTGATTGGCGAGAATCAATCTGAAGGAAGGTTGGTTAGGCAATCCAAAGCAGGCCACTTCTTTCCTCTGAGAGGCAGGCGCATTCTTTGAATCTGAGCGGGTAATTACTGAATAAATAACCCAAGAATGAATAGTGTTCATAGCCCTGCGGAGTTCTGTTCATAATGTTCATATTAGCAATGGCCGGCCGGGTTATTTATCACCGCCTTTGTGTCCTTCCGTTATTAGGTACTTCAATTTACCCAAAACTTATCTTGTACATCAAGTTTGAAATCTGTCCTTCGATGCGATTCATGGTTTTCGATGCGATTCATGCGATAAAGAGGTGAAATAGATGCTCTAAATAGGGAGGGAATTACCGCAATCAATCTATTTAAGTCATAATAATGATAAATATAGTCTGGGATAATAGTCAGGGATATGATAAATATAGTCTGGGATATGATAATTATAAATATAGCTAGTTATTAAGTGAGGGATATTATCCATAGTTAGGGATATTAGAATTCTAAATTAAGAATGAGATTGAGTATGCCCCTACGGTGGACCCTTCTCACGTAACACTTACCAAATATGGATTAAGAGCCATCGTAACACTTAAGACCCTTCTCACATAACACTTACCAAATATGGGGATTATCTGTTCAAGTCTGTTCCAGTCCCGTCTGTGAGGGGCGTGCTTCTCATATAATAATAAACACATATGTGGATCTGTTAGTGCTCCTAGTGCTCCTGTAAGTCTGTTCAAGTCTCGTCTGTGGCTCTTCATGCCGGTAACTTCCCCAAACTATAAGGATAAGAAGGAGACAACTACTTAGTAGGAGGGCCGGTGGATATCTCTTTTTAGGAGGGCGAATGGAGGTATCTCTCGTTTGATCTCTTCTAGCGAACCCACCAATGTTATTAGTGACTGAACCTTTCCCCACAACTTTCCAGTCTATCCCCATCCGTTTATATTTTCCATGTTCTTTCCATTTTACATGTTCTTTCCATCAAGCCTTTTTTCCATCCATCAAGCCTTCCATCAAGCCTACCGCTCTTAGGTTTATGCCTCAAATTAACCGGTATTTCCGTGCCTATTTTATGGGATCATCCCCATCCGTTGTCAGGGTTTCCATCCTTCCTCTCTTTTATTAGGGACTTACACCGAACTTCTCGAAGTATTCTTTCTCCTGCTAGTTCAGCTAGTTCAGGCAGATAGTTCAGCAATCAATCTCCTGCCTGTCATAAGCCCGATAACCTTTCATAAGCCCGCTAACTCCGCCAGCAAGCGAGAACCCCCCCAATCCACCTGTCAATAAGAAAGAGATTTTCTGCTAGTCATAAGTTAATGAATGTAAATGAATGCTTGAATGTAAATGTGGATAAATAGTGAAAAGGTGACTTAAATAAGGCAAGTCAGTGGATAATGAATGTAAATGAATGTGGATTACTGGTTAGCAAGGCCCTGTATAGGCCCTTTTCCTAGGCCCTTTTGCCCTTATCTTATCATTCCCTAACAGAACGGATAAGAAGGAGACAACTAGCTCCGACCTTATCCTAATCAATCTGTATCCTTTCCTTATCGAGGAGAACACCTACGGAGGACGACCCTTTAATATCCCACTGCTTGACGCTTCTACGCTTCCACGCTTCTACGCTTCCACGCATAAACCCACGCTGGCAAGTAATAAGGCAAGGCTACTAGCCCTATGAACCATGCCTGTAGCCCGATAACTGCTAACCATTGCTTCCTTATCTTCCTGGTATGACAGATAAGAATAAGATGACCTGCTTGTCTATCTCTATTTCTTTCTTTCCTATCCACTATCAGCAGAGGAAAAGAGGTGGCCTATTTCAATCAATTTTCCGGGAAACCAACCCAGAAAGGTCTTGATACCTTCCTTGGAAGAAAGTGGAAATGAAACGCCATGGAAATTTGACACGTTTTTGTACTGAATGAAGGAGCGCGCCTCCCTTCTTCCATCTAAGGCAAGAATCAATAGTAGGAGGGCAAGGTAATGAAAAATAGTGAATAAAGACCCCATAAGTAGCCCAAAGGCCCGAAGGGCATCTTATGGTGGAAAGTCATACGCTTATTTCAATAATCAATCTCCTTTTCTCACTGAACGGGTCAGTCAATTATCCGCTAATAACTAGGGGAGAGGGAAGCTTTCCTGTACTTGAAGGGAGGGTTTCCTTATACTTTAAGGAGAAATACCAACTTGATAAGAATGTGCATGGTTGGATATCTCAGTGCATGCATCAACGAATAGATCAGAGAATGGATCGGTTGGTCGAAACCAAGCTACCCATGCTCGAAATATCGTTACTGCCCGAACCCTACTAAAGATCATTAAACCCGGGAAGCTTGGATACGAATGATGACACTAGCCCCTCGATACACACTAGTAAAGACAATCAACCCTTAATCAAGCATGCAGTTGATACCGAGGAAGAAACTGAGACACGAGGATTGCCAAGGAAGAACAGGTCTAAGGAACTAGCAGCACTGGGATTACTAGGAACAGAAACCCAGGAGCTAAAACACTGGGATTCCATAGTAACATATATATAGAGAAACAGAGAAATTCAATCCACATCATAAGCCATCTACCGATCTAGCTCAGTAAACTAAGCGATGCTAACAAGCAGGATATAAAGAAGTGGAAACTAAAAGCAGCCACCCAGCTCTCAGTCCCGGCTGCTCCCGCCCCGTCACAGAGCCGTAGTTGCAGGTCGAACAACGCATTTCGCAGGTGCTCTACGGGTATAGATCCAGATCTAGTTGCAGGGCCTATTCATGTTCCGGGTGCACGTGTTTCAATTCCTGCTCCGTATATGGATCCCCCGGTCCCAGATTCAGTAGACCTAGTATCCTTTCGCACGGAACTCTTTCAATTTGAGATTGAGAGAAAGAGTAAAGCGCAAAGGCAGTTTACCTAGTTTAATCCATTGAATCAGCAGACCCAGTGTGATCCCGTCTCATATTCTGTTGGAAAACCTATTGAAGCATCTGTTGAATAACCAATGCTTCTGCAGGTGGTGCTTTTACTACTTATATATCGCGACTACTTAATAATTGTTAAAGTACTTCTTATTTACCTAGCTGCGTTCCTGTGAGTAATTGATCGAAACGAATCTACGTGATCTCGAAATCTGCATCGATCGATCACCGCTGAAATGGAGCCACCATTTGAATGCGTTTGATCGCCACTTTACCCCCGAATCAGGTGTTGCTTAGCTTCCTCCATAATTACATATATAATAGCGAATCTGGAGATGTTATCGAAGCTTATCGAGTTAGCTTCCTCTCCCGTTGGTCGAGAGTTCGCTGCCTCACCCTCTCCTTACAGTCGAGCCCGCTTAACGCTTCCTCTCCCGTTGGTCGAGAGTTCGCTGCCTCACCCACCATAATTACATATATAATAGCGAATCTATCGCCAACCAAGAAGCTTATTGAGTTAGCTTCCTCTCCCGTTGGTCGAGCTTGCTTGCGCATCCTCTAAGCACTATAAATTGTCGCAAGGTCTAAGTGGAGATCCTGAAAAGCTCCACCGAATTATGCCGGGGAATCAATATCATTCAATTTCCCCAACGACACTTTTCTTCCTTCTAGAGTTATAGGAGTTTAGTTTTAGGAGTTTCCTATAAATGAGTAAAGAGTATCTTCTTGCTATAATTGATGGAGTTAAAGGTTCCTTTCGTTGTGAAGGAAAGTATCTAAGCGATTCCTAAGGTCATAAAGAGAAAAGGTTGAGGTGGTAGATTCAATAGGGAATGGTTAGGTCCGATGTGTTCAATTCCTATTCTGGTTGTTAGTGTTCCTGGTTCGGGGTTGCGTAGTGTTCCTGCTGTTCCTCCGAGGGTTCGGCTTAAATATAAATATATCCTTACTTCTTATTTTATAGTTGAAGATTCCTATATAAATAATTCTAAAGCCTATCTTAATCTCTTTGTCAGAGGAGAACCTTTCTTTCCCTTTGTTTCTACCTGAATTCTAAGACGAAGAATCCCTTCTTCCTGAATTATATACAATACCGAATCCCTTTATTATACCTTTATTAATCTTACCTAATACCATTTAACTATAAACCAGAAGACTCCTTACTTTCGTATAGCATTTAACCCTCTACTATATTAGGGTTTTATTTTACTATAAGCTAGCAGCTCTATTTATCCCTGATGTAAGAATACTCTAATTATTATAATACCATACTAATACCTTGATCGAGGGGTTTGGGGCTCTCCCCAAGAGTCTTCCAATGACTGACGGGTATGAGTTGTCACACGGAGCTCACTCACACGGCTCACACGGAGATGAGTTGACACGCGGGGGGGGTATGAGTTGACTGACGGGGATGAGTTTGCACATGGAGGTGTGTTGTCTCCGTCTCGGGTTCTCCTGTCTCCGTCTCCGGTTCGAGGGTTCGTAAGGTGTTCTAAGGTGTTATGTTCCTATTGAGCCCTCGTATGGAGAGAAGGAACGTGGCTAATCCCGACCTCACGGTCGGCTTCCTCCTAATCTAAAGAATATATGTGGTTCTGTTTCTAATGTCCGAAAGCTCCTTCTTCACTAGCTTATTGAGATAGAAGAGTGGTAATGACTAGTAATTAAACCTAAGAATATTCCTATCCTTTTAGTCGAGAGTTCGCTGCCTCACCCTAATGTTGTAGCTACTAATGAAGAAGTATCTAGGGTTTGATGCTCTAAAGAATCTAACTAAGGTAAGTAGAGAGTTGCTGAGCTAGTTGTAGGTTCAATGATCTATTCAACCAGGGTTCAATGCTGTAGTCTCCCTAAGCAAGTGTCCTAGGGCGAGGTGAAAGTGAAATGGGATCAGGTCTTAGGGGGTTTCCTCGTTGCAAGTTGGGCTAGGTCGGTTGAAAAGAGTTGGTGTAAGAGGTAGGAGCGGTTCCTTGGTCTTGGTTCAAACCGTTACAGTGTAGTCTCCCCTGTCCGCTTGTTGCTCGCCGGCCGCTTGTTCCCGACCCGAAGTCGGGGCCCGACCATAAGAGAGGATCAGAAGCCTATATGTTTTGTCTTTGGGTTAAGGCATTCAGTCGAGGTCATTTCAGTTGGGCACCATGATTTCTAAGGTGGTCGAACCCTAATATCGAAGGTGGGAAAAGCCTTATTATAAAGGTGGGCCCCTAAAATCAATGGGTTCAGCAGGTTATGTGTTTCTTCTTGATTGAAGGCATGATGTTATGTTTTTGTTTTAAGTAAAAGGTGTTCGAGGTCTGGCTCACCATCCATCTCATTGTGTTGTTGATTGTTAGAGGAATGAATCTATGTTGTTTATGATTTCATGATGTAATAACACTAATGATGTGGTGTGTTGGTTGGTGGCTTTGCTCCTGTCTCGACCAATGGTAGTTTCCTTGGTCAAAAGGGTCTAAAGGGCTGTTTCGATGGGTTGATGGGTGTTGTATCGTGGTCTGGTGTTTTCGTCTGTTGTTATTTGTGCTAGTGTATCATTTGTGGCTGGTTGTCTGTCTTTCTAGGTTCTTTCGATAGGATAGAGTGATTATCAAGGTGGGTAGAGGCCTGGGGTTTAGGGGTAGCTGCTCCCTCGATAGCCTAAGGGGTCTGGGGCTCTTCCCGTGCCGTCTAATAAATCCTTTGTTATCTAAGTTCAGTCTAAGTCTAGTCTAATGAGTAAGTATCTTCCTTCTATCTTGTTTGTTATAGTAATTGTGGACTATGAATGCTATTGTTTCTGATATACTTGCTATTGTTGGTTAGATAGTTCTAGATGTATGGTATAGATTTCCTAATGTGATTATAAGTGAGGTATTAACTTTTATGGTTCTATATTCTTAGAGGATAAAAAATGTAATAGTGTGATATGTTGGGTTGGTTCGTACCTCACCCCTAATGATGTTATATATGTATAATAATTAGTTTGTAGTTTACTAAGTAAGAGTCAATAGTATTTTTTTAAGCAAGGAGTAAGTAAATCATGAGTTAATTGGATATTCGATTTCCTTTTCTAGTTCTAGATTCCTTCTATACTTTCTATTCTTCCTTCTATAGTTTCTATTGTGAAGAGATAGTATCATAGAGTCTAAGTTGATTCCTAAGTTAGTTAGAGTGATCTAAGTTGAGTTAGAGGATCTTAGTTTTAGGGTCTAAGGTAGTATAAGTAAAGTAGAATATAATTGTTATTAAACAAGAGTAATAAAATAAGAATATTTCACTCTATTACTTTAGTAAAGGGTATAGACCATGGATGACAACCTGCTCATTCCTGTGGGTTGGGGCTTCTTGAACCACCCAGGCATAGGTCGTTATCCTGTCCAGAGTGTAGTTATATCGATATCTCGTTCAGGGGTAGGTTTGTTCATAAAACCCCCATCTATAAACCTAAATACTTATTAGTTCCAACCTACATTTTACCCTCTACTATATTAGATTAGGGTTTTATTTTAGTTACAACCTACTACTATTATTTATCCCTCTGAGAACTAGTATAGTGTTTCTATTTAAATAGTCTAATATTAATGGAGGAGTCAGTAAAAGGATAGTATATAATTCCAAGTATAGTCTATCATCGGACCTAACCATTCCCTACTTTGTCACAATCCCCTTCTAACACAGTCCACTAAGTTGCTTTGATGCCTATATAGAACACCCCTCTTCTCCTTGTTGTGTCTACCCCCTCCATTAAAATGATACATTGCTAGCCTAATCCTACTCAAGCTACTCAACCTTTCCAACAGGAGCAATCCACCTAATCCACCCATTCTCAACCACCTTCTTAAGCTACCACGTGTTAATCTTAGAAGCAACCCTCTTCTAGTTAGTCCAGTTAAAACCTCAGGTATTAACATATTATTTTTTATGGGTTTAAATTCGGCACCTATCATAATAAACCCAGTCACACTATAAAAGAGTGAATCCTATATAAGAGACTACTTCGAGAGTCAAAAACTACCCAAGCTATCACCCAAATTGTCACGCCTCTTTAACCTCAGAATGACCAACTTTAGATCTTCAAAAATCCCTTCCCATAGCATTCCTTACTAGGTGTTGGAACCTCTTCCACATCTCAACCTAAGCCTCCTTCTTCAGGCCCAACAAGAGGACCTTAAATTGTTGGGTTACTTAAATAAAATAAGTTTTCCACCCAAATGTTAATGTTAAGGTGGTAACACATAAACAAGCCACTGTTGGTCCCTCTTATTCTACTAACCCTTGATTCTCACGAGCACCATCTAGTCTAATTGTAAGCTTGACTAGTACTCCACCTGCTACTACAACAAGTGCACCCAACAATTGAACTAGTCCTTCTTAACTCATTTCTATAGTTTTTACCGTTAAGAATCTAACCTCACCTAGCTGCATTATAAAACCTTACTTCTTAATAGAAGATCTGGCCAGTACCCATGTAAATATATCTCTATTAGAGCTCATTTGTCTCTCTCCCTTACTAAGAGACCCCTTAGTCAAGAGTTTGACTTTCCAACTCTATCTTTAGAGGCTTTACAACTAACTCCTCCTACTCCTACCATGCAGTCTCACTTTGTGGGGCATATTACCAATGGGGAATAGAATAGAATGATGCCTCTTCTAGTTGTCCCATCTACATTGGGGCATTTTACTTTTGATCCTCATGCTCTCCCAGAAGAGTCTACTCTTTTGGTCGTACGTTACTCTTCTCTTGTTCTTAAGTGTTAGGTTGCACCCTATCTAGTTAAGTGTTGTCTTTTCGACTATGGTTCTAGCCTCAATATCATTTCCTATGACAATCTCCTTAACTTGTTGCATTATACAAACCAGAATATGCAGGTGACCCAATCCACCTATCATGGGTATGACTCCCACGAGACTGTCCTCATGGAAATTGTCATGCTTCCCATCGTCGTAGGACCCTACACCCTTATTACATCTTTCTTTATCCTTGACAAACCCCTCTAAAAAAAGTTGTTACATGGGCGTCCTTGGATCCACTACATGTGCACAATCCCTTCAACTCTCTTCTAAAAAGTTCTATGTATCTTCCAAGGGAATATATATATATATATATATATATATTCCCTAGTGATCCTAACCTTTATGAGTATTGCCCTGTCTAATCTACCCAAAATGAATGGGTAAATACCATCTCTTCTATGCAGGTGTCACTCCCTCATCAATGGTACCCTTGACTAATACCCACATCAGCTCTAGCACATTACCCTATACCTTCCTCCACTGGCACTCCTACCACTACATCACCAACCTTTGTTAATGCCTCTATTGTCTCACTTCCAACTACTACTACTTCCTTAACTATCCCTATGAGTGAAAAACCTGAGTTAGTGATCACCCCCGTGCTGGATAAAGGAAAGGCCGTAGTAGGCCCTACATCCCAACCTATAAAACTAGAGAAAGTTGAACATACCTTTCACGGTCCACTCTCTAAAGAAGATTTACACCTTAATTTGATATTCTCTCTTTCTGTGGCAAGAAAATACCACCTAGTAGACCCCGTGACCATATAGTTTGATACTCACTTTGTATCTAAACTTGTAACCAATATTAACCCTTTGTTCAACCAGATTTGCTTTTCATAGCCAAAGGACTTCACTACGCATTCACTTAGAGGTCCTCTACCTCAAAATCCCACATTAGCTTCACCGTCTATTGTCTGTTAAGGAATGTTTATCACACCCCCATCACCCCTAATAATCCCTCTAACAATGCTTCACCTTGCACTACCTCACTGGCCATTTACCTATACTATTTAAATTGACTACTTGCATCAACATCTTGCCCAACTTTTCCACAATCCCCACATCTAATGTTACCTCCTTCATTAGCTATCTATTTGCATTGCCTTGATTTGCTGCCATAACCCTTAGTGTAGCCACCCGTGTCCTCCCTTTATCAAGGGACTCCTAGACCATACTCAGACTCCATTTTAGGCCCTCACCCATCGATTCCTCTTGCTCTTGCTGGCTATTTACCTAACTCCCTTATCTCTTCATGTCATTCTCGCCATCATAGATATTCGCGTCGAACCTCCCAAGCCGTCAATCCACTAGACTCCTTAGTAACGATAGATTGACGTGTTACTATCCTTTATAATTATGCTGTAATAGTTTATTTCTAATACCAAATTAGCACCTTAGAGTGAAATAAAGATTCATCTCCCGTCACCTCCTAGTCTTATTCTTCAAATCTCCTTGCCAACCTTCCTTAGCACTCCTCACCCTCCTACCTTGCTACCTGATGAGGACACAAGTCCCCTTGTAATACCCTAGACACGGTAAATTCTAATTGTGATTTTATTATTCTTTATGGAGGTGTTGGTTCAAGCTTCACATTGAATTTCCCCATTCTTTCACACAGGTTGAAGCAGCAACCCAACCAGAACCATTGCCTGCTCCTTCCATCAATAAATTCACTTATTTTGAGGTGCCTGCAATTACAATAAATACATGAATTCTCAATTAGGGGGGCATATCAAAATGAACTTACTATTAGGCTATTAGGGGGGGGAATGCTGTTGAGCCCCCATATAGGCGGTCTGGTCTTCTCCTAACATCCAGCATTGTCCCCACTTTGAACTCCGATAGAAACTTCCAGCCCTAAAATCCATGAACTTACTATGAGGGGGGGATGCCGTTGAGCAAAGCGAGCCCCCCGAATAGTGTGCCTTCACCATATGCCTACCCTTTTACAACTCTCTAGTTCCACTATCTATGCTCATCTATACATACATTTTATTTATGCACGAATTTGCCACACACATTGGACCAGGAAGGTCAAAGGTGCAGGTAGGTCACCAATTCCCTAAGGGATAACCTACTCTCCCCTGCATCAAGTGCCCTTATCATTGGGTTCTTTGGCGGGGGGTAATCATAGGAAGGGGTGCCGTGGCTATGGCCATTACTCTTCTGCTAGTGGGTCATCTTCGCGTCTACAAGGTGGATATACTACTGGTGGATATGATGGTGGCGCTAGTTCAACCAGTGCTTCTACAACGGGTGCCTTTTATATTTGTTGTCGTAAAGCAGGACCAGGTCGCCTTTGTAAAATTATTTCCTCTTGATGTGGCGATCATGCCATGCTTTCTGGGGTGACTTCCCGATCGTTTGATGGTACTGGGCTAAGAATTTGTCTTCCTCTAACCCCATAAATTCTGCAAGACGACTCTTGATCGACCCTTCCTCTTACATTTTAGTAGCTTGGGGCACGAGCAGACTCGGTATCACGAATTACAATGGTAGCTATTTTAGCTGGGTCTACTAGCACTCCTTCCTTACAAACAACATTTCCCAGCAGCGTCCCAAATGGCGTGCAGAATATGCATTTATTTAGGTTAAGGGAGATCTGCATTTGTCGGCACCTCTCGAACATCAGCCGAAACACTGCAACATGGTCCTTCAGGAGACTGTAAACGGTCCAGTCGTCCAAATAAACTTCTAGGAACTTATGGATGTATTCCCTGAAGGCTGCTATGACTATCCTGGAGAAGGCTGCTGGGGCGTTCTTCAGACTGAACGGCATGACATTGTAAGCATAGGAATCCCACTCCGTTGCGAAAGTTGTCGTCTTTTTCTCTTCGGTGATTCGCGCCGGATGGTATCCTGAGAATCCGTCAGTGAACGAATAGGCCTACTTCCCTGCAACCTGATCCAATACTTCGTCATTTAAAGGGGTGGGGAAGGGACGCGGTAAATCTAGTCTGAAATTATAGACAGAACTAATTCCACCCGACCAGTGCAGTGGAACCGGGCCCTACTATCATTCCAGAACGAAAGTGATCTGACTGATCTTTTTTTATTGGGTAAATACAAGTGAAAGGCGTGCCCAAGAAGAAGTACTATTGCTGGCCTCTCTGGCTTGGCTAGATGGGCGGTCTTATGCATGCCTATCTGGCGGCTGGGGTGGGGTTTTAAGGCCCAGAATCATGACTCCTATACGGACGGGTGGGGTTCTCCTATTTTTTCCCTTCAAAATCTTGGGATAGTGACGCTTTCAATAATGTGTTTTGTTACGCGCACCTACACTTCTCTAACCTGTATCTCACTTCTCTAACCTGTATCTAAAGTAGATAAATTAGGATTATGCAATTTTGCCTGACTGATGGGTCCTCTGCTTTCCCAATAAGTAATTTGGCATGCCCCAGAAGAATTAGTAGTACTCTTGCCTGCCTGCGGGGATCAGAGCTATAGACTTTCCTAGAGCCGTTTTGGGCCTTAGTTTTAGAAGGATACAGGACCTGATGAGAAATAAGGTAAGGGAGGGGCTAGGCGCTATATGACTTGGGCCTACCATGCTATCTATAGGCAGGCGCGCGTGCTGCCCTTCTTTTACCCTATGGGCGAAGCCTTTACATGCCTTCCCTCAAGCAGGGTATGATTGGGGGGCACTCATGGCATGCTCCCCCCTAGCCTAGATATCACTTGGGGTTGGAGCGGGTTATGGGGGGAACTCTGCCTTGACCTTCCCTCAAGCAGTTCATCTGGCATAGGCCCAGGAAGTGGCATGCTCGTAAGTAAGAGGCGGAGTACTTAATGATTCTTAGGCACGCCTACTTACCGATTGGGAGGAGGGGTCCCGTTCGTTGCCAAGCAAGCCAGAGAGGCCAGCCTCCTCCCGATGAGTCACTTAATGCATTTCCCCACAAGCTAGACCCCCCTCCAAGCCAAGTAAGTCAACCCAGGTGCCGGGATTGCTTCTTTCTTGGAGTGAGAAGGCAGGCACACACAGGAGTGGGAAGGCAGGCACACACAGGCATGAGTGGAAAGGCAGGCGTAGCTTTTTTTCCTGGGGCATGGGAAATGCCATGCCCGGGATGTTGCGTTTTACCGGGATTTTTGAACGGTCTTCTTGATCGGGGCATAAATAAAGCCGCATTATTAATATATGTAATTATTACGCTTTAGCATCGTACCCCACCCACCCCCAAGCAAGAGAGAATGCCTTATCGATCATAATATCTTTTATAAAGAGAGATCATTAGCAGGCATTATTCGAGGGGAAATTAATTATGTGGGAAATCTAGGTTTAGTTTATAGCTACTTGCTCATCTCATATAGATAGATAGTGAGAAAGGTTCAATAAGCTCCACCTAGCCGCGAACAAGGTCTCCAAATAAAAAAGGAGAACCCTTGCCCGCTGTCCGTAGTCACCGTCTCAAAGCCCGATATTGCCCCTGACCCAACCCTTCAAGTAAGTGCCATACCATTCTGTTACTGAGTCAGAACAAGCCGGGATAATCGACTAGACCTATTGACCGTAGTATGACCACATAAGTCACCCACGATAGACCGGTCCTCTTAAGCTAGCAGGGCACTAAACTCCATACTCGAATCGAACCAATCTTAGGGGTACTGAAT
>Ga0316215_1000121_pt1 | contig 14119 bp, 6 predicted proteins | sample NRE5metagenome_FD_207796 | JGI IMG/M metagenome (GOLD analysis project Ga0316215, IMG submission 207796) | Spruce roots microbial communities from Maridalen valley, Oslo, Norway - NRE5 | ecosystem: Host-associated > Plants > Roots > Unclassified | place: Norway: Oslo | collected 2017-09-15
ACTCCCGGCCCTGGAAGCCAAGTTCTAGATCTGTACCAAGATTCTAACGGCCACGCATGTGTATTATTCATCTTGATGGGTCTCTTCACGGCTGGCATATCAGTGCCTGGAGAAAGCCCTCCGGAACTTCCTCTGGGCAAATGCTAGCCGGGGTAAAGGCTTCCACTAAGTAAACTGGGAGTTGTGTTGCACACCGCGGGACCAAGGAGTCCTGGGTATCATCAAAACACGAATACAGGTGCAGGCTCTCTGTGCCAAGTGGGTAGTACGGGCTATCTCGGGAAAGGAGGCCTGGAAGGTGCTTCTACAACATAGAATAAGCCTAGGGATACTGCTAGGAAAACAAGGGTGCAAGGAGCTTTCATTCCAGACTATAATGACTACCCCAGCCAGGGTGAAAATTCCTGGGACTTTCATTCTGCAAAGCATCTGGACAGCTTGAGAGGCGGTAAAACCCTTCTTGTTGTGGAAGGAACCCTCCCTCAGAATAGGCCTCTCGTTCAATGACCACAGCCTCTATCCTCTGCTACTGTTTGAAGGTAAACTGTTGGCCGAGACGGCCTGGATCTCGTCCTGCAGGCTCTTTCGTCAGGGCCTATGGACGGACAATGACCTTTTTAATGGATAGACTCGCTCCTGGCTGTCTTGGCTAGAGATTCACCAGAAATTGAGTTTGGGGTGCTTAGAAAAGTTTGTGGCGGATAGAATCCACAGGTTTATACCAGATGAGATGTGGCTAAAATTGGGCCTCCAAGGCCTTAAATCTTGGTGGAGAGACTAGAAGTGGGGGTGTGCCACCGCCTTCACAAAATAGAAGCCTAAGATGGGTTACAAATGGTTATGCACAATGCTAGCTTTCGAAGGCAGGATGAATAAGTTATAGAGGGTTAAAATAAAACAGAAGACCTGTCTCTTTCAGCTACACAGCCTGTGGAAGCTTATATTAGAACCTAACACAAAAATGTTGAACTAGTTCTTTATAATGTGAGGCTTACCAGTCGAGCGAAGAGTTTCATATCTGGGAGTTCCAAACCCGCGATGCCCACACTATGGGCATGCTGAGACCCTGAAGCACATTTTATAGTTCTTCCCCCTAGCCACCTCTATTTGGGCCTGGGCGGAGGCCCTGTGCCAGTCATACCTTCCAGCCTCCCTCTCCTAGAGAGCATCTCTCTTAAGGGATAAACTCCCTTGGGCTAAAGAATTTACATCTTCCAGGATGATTTGCGAACTGAAGTTCTTTACTTTCTTTGGAAACAGTGCAATGATGTGATATTTTGCAAGCATAAACCTACCCGTTCTTTAACATGGTATGATGGGGCATTAATTCATGCCAATCTGTCCATGCATATTATTGTACAATCGTACAAAGTGAGGATGAAGATGGACCACCTGCAGAATTTGCTGGACTACTGGAGGGATATGCCATGCATGATGAGTCGGAAGCTACCCCCTATGAAATGAAGAAAGAAGATGAAAAGGTCTAGTTCTTCCCCGCCAATTCGATCAATATTCGAATATATTGGATTCAGCAGTTTTCAATCCGCAATCTGATCTATGTGAGTCTAAAATCTGATCTATGTGAGTCTAACAGTCAGGCAGGCTTAGACCATTACGCTTGCTTATTGAAAGCGCCTACCTTCGCACACCTCCATTACTCTTTAGGAGGCATCCGTGGATAACCTTCTCTTTCCTCCCCTCAAATCCATTTCTTCCCCTCGGGGAGCTAAGAAGGGAGGGTTGGTTATCCCATTATTTATTCCCCTCAATGACAAATTAGAGGGTTTATCAGGACTTGACCTTTTATTCAGGACCTGATAATACCTTTCAACCCCTACGGAGCAATGAAGAGAAGCGAGTTGGTAACAAGACGAAATCCAAACGAAGGTAGGTGAACCCGGATGCTGCACGCTATTATGTATATAAGACTCATATCTACAGCTCCGGTCGAAGATAAAGTGATGGGAAGAGCGCTTTGAATGATCTCTGTGATGATCCGGTTGACCTTGAAAGCAGAATCCATCCAGTTTATAGAATTGTTTTGAACTGCAACGGGGCGTGTGGACTTTCGAAAGTTTGGGTGAGCAGAGTGGGCGTAAGTGGTCACCTAAAAACCTGAAGCACGCTGTACACCTTGCTCGTCCAGCAACACCAAATTGAAAATCACTGGGTCTTTGAACCATTCCTATTGGTTCGTGGCCAATCCTCCTTTCCCATCAGCTTACATGTATTTCACTATTTGCACTCGGGTGACCACCGGGGATCGAACTGGTCTGCAGCTCAAACGGAAGGGTTGAACTATTTAGCTTAGCCGTTCTAATCGTTTCGTTTAGCCATTCTAATCCATGAAAGGTCGAATCATGAGGAATCCAAACAGCAAACCAGAATGAATGAATTCGGCATTCTCGTATTACTTGATCGAGACATCAGTAATGGGTTCAGTCAGGGTTTCAGAGGAAGCCAAGCGAGGTGTTTACAGCCACTCAGAATAGATTCACAAAATGAATCGCACATATTATATTGATCTCTGCCGGTAAGAGATTTGTAACGAGGTGATTCCCCACCATGAAGCATCGACCTATTCGCGCACCTGTAATCTCGATTCACTACTCCGGTTTGGGATTCGTGGTCTGTTTGCCTCTCCGAGATCCGCCTTTCCGATTTGAGATCCCTAGTTCCCCGACGCTTCGTTATGTGCCGCTAGTGAATCTCAATAGTTGCAAGTGCTCTAAGAATAACCGAATATTGAGGGTCCGACAGGTCCAACTATAATGGAGTTCAACACATCTCGATCGGGATGGGCCTGGTGGCATGATCAGCAAGTGCTAGGGCTGATGGATACCACCTAAGAGATATTAGATTGAGCACGCTGGACTTGTTTATTCAGGTTAGGTCAAGTCGGGAGAGAGTCCTTTATCTAAGTGGGTAGTCGATGATGGATTCCCCGATGTCTCTAGCGCCGAAGCTTGTGAAGTACGCACAATTATAATATACCATGCATTTGACTCTCGTAGCTACTGGCATTAATGAATGTTTGTTCGTGTCCATATGTCCTAATGGACGAGATGGATAGGATTTGACTCCTCAATTCCATCATCAATTCGAATGAAGTCAATCTAGAGAAGACACAACTCTCTAGTTACTTTATTATACGTAATTACATATATAATTCATGAACGCATAATTACATATATAATTCATGAAGCATAATTACATATATAATAGCAGCCACTTCTTTTTATTTCCTCGGCGAAGGATTGACCTTCCCATAAAGGCCAACCATTAGATCCATTAGATAAGGGGGTTTATCAGAACCTCACTGGCTGGGTTGATCGGCCAGGATCCTATATCTATTATTCTTACTTCATTGTCGAAGCACTGCATTACCTTCGGCAGGCCTTCTTTTCCAGCCAGGCCGAGCTTGCTCATGAACAATCCATACCAGTTTTACCCGGTTCCACTATCGGGCCATGTTCCATAGATTACTTTGTATACTGAGTGTATTCACAGCTACTAACCCCACAGTTACACTAAATGCCTACGCACATCCCATTCTCATTGCCAAGTATAGATCTTTCTTGGCAGGCAGCCTCATTACCTTTCTTTAGCTGTTTGTTGGCTCGCTTTCTTGTTATTCCAGAAAAAAAGGTATTTCCATCCAATGCCGCATTCATGCCCACCCAATAACAACAAACTGCCCAACATTATACTGCTAATAAAGTCTCCATCATCAGTCTCCTTACTGCCTACTCCCCAACAGCCCTGCACTACTATACTCTATTTAATTTACTGCCAGTAGGATTTATACTGCCTAACAGATAAGAATGGATCTTCTATCTACTCCCTAGTTACTTTCCAGTTCAACTATTCCATATCACTAGGTTGCAATAACAGAAGGATTTACCCACTAAAGACGATATTAGATAACAAACTCCTTTCACTATGGAAAAAGTAGTCATTTTGATGGAGGTTCCTCTATTTAGCCCACCCAACCCATATTCTTTCCACCGGACCTACCTCCATCTCCCCGAATCTCCTTCTATCTATATCCATTTCTTCCTTGCCCTCTATTTCATTCGCGTACACTTATTGATCTCAGGGGGCTATTCTCAGGATTGGTTTCTGGCCCGATCCAACCCTGGGACTATTCACTGCAATAAAGAAACTAGTGACTACAAGAGAATAACAGGGGTTAGGTTCGGTGGGTGGGAGTAGCTAAGCTCGATCGATTCATCAACCAACCCTATCTTCTCTATTTGGGGTAGGATATAAGAGTTAGTTGGATCACTCGCGGGGCCAACCTTCCCTTGTTAATAACAGGAGTGCTGGCCGGGCATAACCACTTTTCCCCACCCGGCCTTGCTTTTTAACCGGCTAGGGTTCAAGTTCCATGTTTTCATTTGCAGGCTTGTAGCAGGTGTTTTTATAAATAGGAGATCATCATATTGAAAAGGAACTAATTAGGTAAGCAACTTCCCTCCCACCATTGTATTTTTTCTGCTGGCGGCCAAATCCAAGCATTCGGACTTCCCATCCCGCTCCTGCTCTTCGGAGTTCGAGGGAGCGGGTGACACCTCCTTATCCCTTGCTCTACGCATGGGTTCATGTGGGATAAGTGGATGTAGGTCGAGTTTGTTCCAGTTGGCGGTTCAAGCCTATCGATGTATAGCCTAGTGAAGGGTTCTATCATGTCCCCATGTGGTGGCATGGTTCGCCAATTGGGAGGCTAGTGCTCTTAATCGGCGGGATAGGATAGGCGAAAACACATTATAGAAGCGGGAACCCACCGAAGAATCTATACCTGCCGGCCACCACAAATACCACATTGCCGGCGCTCGTAGCCTTACCAATCAAAATAGACTATCCAGTAGTTTAACCTTATCGTACTCAATAGACAATCCCGAATCCAGACCTGTAGACTGCTCTCGGTTTCCTCGTGAAACCGTTTTTCGCGTTAGGAAGAAACCTAATTAGAGAGATAACCTTTCATAGATGGAGTAACTCTTCATAGATAGTAGAGTAACCTTTAATAAATAGAGTAATTGGACTGATTGGATAGAGTTACTTACTGGATAAGATATATTAATTGATAAAGCCAGGAGCGTTAACGAAGCCCGTAGCTGGATATTGATGGGGTAAGGGCAAGCATCCTCGGTAAGGGCCAAGCACCTTCGGTATAGATAGTTAGGGATATTTCTTTTTTACTGGGAAGGGCACCCACACGAAGCACCACACCCACCACACTTACTATAGGGATATTTTATTTGGTCTGGGCGGGGACTAGCAACTTCCTGAAGATCAACCCACCGGGGCCCGTGCTACTTGGATAGGATATTTTGATTGGTCAGGCTACGAGCGCCGGCGAGGAGACTAGCACCCACGTATGTAACTATAAGGATTTCTTTCTTGGGGGCTTGTCGAGGTACAACTTGAACTAGCCAACTTTCTCTCACTAGCTTCCAACCTAGCCTAGCTTCCAACGTTTTTTCCTTGGGCTAGCTTCCAACTTTCACGATTCCAACTTTCTTTACCGTTGCTTTCCTTACTATTACGACTTTAACTAGCCCACCTTATTTAACTATCTAAAATACGGATTTATGGATTGACAAGACTGTCCATTACGCCTACTTCTCTTCCTTTACACCTACACCCACTTCTCCGCTTCTCCTTACTGTAAAGTAACCCGTCATAGACCATAGTAACCTTATATAAGGGTTCGGGAAGAGATTCAAGGTCAACCCTGTAAGGTCCTGATCAACCCGGATCTTCGCATAATTACATATATAATAATAGCATTGTCGTAGGTCAGGTACCCGATGGCATTAATCCCTCCTCACCTTCCGATGTCAGGTAAGCCATCCCTCCTCACCTACAATCCCTGCTTCCTTCAGTTACGAATCTACTTTGAGATCCAGGGTAAAGATCCAGGGTTACGGAGACACTGAACAGACACAGGAAGGAATTACTAAGCAGAGAGACAGAACTTCCGCACTTACCCACTTCCGCAATGCGGATAAGATATGCGGAAGAAAGCATAAGATGCGGATAAGAAGATGCCCATTATACTCTTTTTTTCATGATATTTTCATTTGCATTTTCCCTAATAATAGCTCCGAGAGAATCTAATTTTCCCTAGTAATAGCAGTAATAGCTCCGAGGACTATTTGCCGTCATAGCATCGTAAAGGCTCGCTTGCTGGCATTTAAAGATAAATAACATTAACACACTTCCCCATCACTTACCCACTTCCGCGCTTACCCACTTACCCAATGCGGATCAGAGATGCGGAGATGCGGAGATGCGGGCCTTCTCCCTCTACAAATGAACTGAATCCGATATGCGGAACAGCGATTTGCCGCATCGGAAAAGGGGAAGATGCGAATAATATTAGGCTATGGGTTGGTTACCGTATGTATCCATGTCCAGTAAAGCACGAAAGAGCTGGATAGGTTTGGGACGAAAGAGCTGCCATAGTCAAGTTTCCCAATACTCTTCGGGCGGGACAAAACTCTACATAAGGCTTGCCTCATGAACTGCCTTACTCTACAATAGGAATGGATTCTGGTAAAGACAGAACAGAACTCTACATAAGGCTTGCCTCATGAACTGACACCATGATGATAGGCAACATCGTTATTCATCAAGTCAACAGAGCAGTTCAGAAGATATAAATCTAAATTAGAAGTAGCTATAATCAACCAGGTTTGAACCAAGATGGATAAGAAGCAAGGTCGCATTCAAGACCTTCGGCAGACATACGTGCTTCTCATAAGGTCTCTATTCATTATTAAGGAAGGAACCCACCCTTGCTTGATATACTTTACCACTGACGAAGGTCTCTATTCATTAGTATTTTTCCCCGGTAAGCACATTCATATCATGAACTAAGGTAACGGGATTTAACTGTGCCTCGACCTCGATCTGAAGATATAAATAGAAGTGAGAAGTAGCTATCATGATTCATTACTGGGAGAAGTAGCTATCATGTTTATTTCCTCAACATTCTCTTCCCTCAAGTGGCAAGGAAGGAGATTCACTAAGGTAGATAATAATGGGACAAGGTAGATAATCCTTCCGTCAGGGGCAAGTGGCCATGCTCATTCCGTCAGGGGCTTTGCCATTACGTCAGGGGCTTTGCCATTCCGGGAAGGAAGGAGATTCACTGTAGTTCTCCCCGGTAAGGACATAGCGGTGGGCAGCTACTAATGATACATGAACTGGGGATTGAACTGTGCCTCGATCTAAGGTTCGTGTGCGCAAGGAACGGAACTCGGTAAAGGGGTTCGTGTTGTGGGGTGTGCCGTGCAGTGAAGAAGCTTGATTCGCCTTTCTCTTTCCTTTCGAGTAACTTGGCTACTGCCTTACTCTACATTACGGCTTGCCTCATGACAGGTTATTCCCGGTTACTTGAGCATCTATAACGGCTTGCCTAATGAACTGCCTTACTCTATCCATCATAGCCGCTTGTCTTCTCCTTACTAGTCGAGTCTTCGTTGAGGAAGATCGAGTTCTAAAGAAGAGTCTGCCCAGTCTTATCAATAGGCAAGCTTGGCTTCTCGTTACTAGTCGAGTCTTCCTTACTGCCTGATCTTTGCTTCGGGTCGTACATTCAATCGCTTCTATTAATCTATCTCACTTTGTGGGACACTGCCTAACTTTGTGGGACAAGCATCTTACTATGTTGGACAAGTGCGACAAGGATCTTACTATACAATAGGCTAACTTTGTGGGACACTGCCTATCCTTGGGTACAGGCCTTATGCACGAGCCCCACCAAGCACTACCTTTCTTCTGGAGTTACCGGTTTAGCATCAGGCAGGCCTTTATATATTATGTTCTTTACTGCTGCGCTCCTTACTTGGATTGTTTCAGAAGAAAAGGGAAGGGAAGTCGGATCACAACCTTCCGCACGTTGGATCGAATGTAAGGTGCAACCTGAAATGCGGAAAATAAGCTATTTCACTAAAGAGAAATGCCAATTCGAGACCCGGTTGGTGAATATGTATCAAACCCATGCCAACAACGGGTTAGATATAGGAAAAACAGCACCTTATAAGGACCGGAGGCGCTCTCCTGAGGTACGAGGGTGAGGTTTATTCACTTGCCGGACAGACAATACGAACCGACATAGCTTCTGATATATATTGCTTTAGGTCATTTCCTGGCTAGGAGTTTTATTATTGCTGCTGGATCGATCGGACCTGGGTCAATTGGACCTACAGCAACAGTTGTGGAATCGTTGTTAGAACTGACAGATTTAGGAACTCAAGCCAGAACTGATGAGACACGGCTGGTTGGTTGAGTAGCCAAGCACTTGTAGTAGCATGCTCCTGCGATATGATGGGCTATTAGCTTATAGGGTTTACCTTTAGCAGAGAGATCTTGTGTGGAACTCCCCCGGATAGATTATAAAAAGCCAGAACTTATGAGACATGGACATGGCTAGATGGATGGTAGAGTTGCCGAGGACTCATAGTATAGTTGCATGCTCCTGCGGGGATGGATGGATGATGGAATGGATGGAGAGTCGAGTAGCCGAGGGAGGACTTGTCCATGCTACTGCGGGATAGTTCAGTAGTCGAGAGGCTGGGTTGACTTTTAGCAGAGATCGTGGGAACTGCCCTGTTGGATGGAATACTGCCTTATGATGATATGTTAGTCTTGGGTCGGCACTTTGAACTGGACTATTTACCTTTTACTCAGCTGCCTGCCTACTTACCCTTATCTTTACTCTTACCACTAACCCTGTTCACCTATAGATACTGCCTTACTTAGACTTAATGCATTTGATCAGATGGAATGGAAGGATGGATGAGCCTCACATAGAGCAGGACCTGCTTCAACAGAGCATTCACAGGCGTTCGAGAACACTTACTAATTACATATTCTTACTTCGGGGGTACCACTATGACTTATACTCTCCCTACTTGCTTTAGACCGCTCAGTTGTGTGTGGGATCGTCGGATAGGAACTGCCCTATTCATTACTGCCAGAACTGATGAGACATAGACATGGCTGGATGGTCAATTCGCCGAGGACTTTTCGTAGCTCCCTTTGCTCCCCCGATTCTGGATGGCACAGCACAGAAGATTCTCTCATTCCCCCATCCCCTTTGCGCAGTTGGACAGCTCAGTTGTTGTGATGGTGTGGGATTGTCGGAACTTCCGGATGGATGGATTCTCTACAGCCTAGATCAGATCAGATTATGGAGTGGGGGGAGGCACTTAACCCAACAAGACTTCCCTTCAGCCAGGAAGAGGAGGGTAGGCATGGCATGATGCTATGAACCCCCTACCTTACCTTTAGTGTTACCATACAACCTACCCACCTTAAGGGAAGGAAGACCTAGACCTGCCTTCTACCTAGTACCACTTACTGAATTAATCGCTTAGTGCCTACTCACTATACCTTTTTGGGGTACCACTATTTAGCTTTTCGGAACGGGCCGACAAATACTTACTTGTTAGGAATTAAAACTACATTGCTAGCAGGAACTTTAGTTTAGATGCTTGCCTTAACTTTGAGAGTGAACGGGCTTGCTTGGGTGGGGTGATTCATCGGGAAACACGCAAACTCCCTCAATACTGGATGGTCATCCAAGGAAGGTTAATCCCCGTCCCCAATAGTGGTAACCGCATACATTTGGCATCCATGCTTCATACAGTGCTTAAGCTGCATTGCGGATATTTTTCGGGATATCGGTCCCCCAATTCCTTGGACTACTACAGGCTCACCCTTGCGGTGGGGCATTTAGGCACTTAACAGTATTCTCAAAGCTTGTAATTCATGACTGCTCTATGACTTTCTAACCGGTCCATCCATATTCTATATAAAAGGGGATACAACACTATATGTGAGTCAAATTCTATATAAAAGGGGGGCAGTACAATAGAAGTCTGCATGTAGGTTAGTAGGGGTGGTAGATTCGCCTGAGGTAAGGGAACATCCCTTCACTATAGAAGTAATGGCTTGCTTTGCAATCATAACAAAAGATTTATACTGAACCTAATCCCATTTGCTTTTCACTTGCCAGCCCACATCTATCTGAGCCCTTTATTTCTTATTAACGGGGGGAAATGAAACAACTAGTAGCCCGCCCTTGATTAATTTATTTATCTGAAATCAAGAAACGAATGGAAGAGGTTATCCCTTTCATTTCCAAAGTGTCTTAGTAACTTATGAGATTTAAGTTCCTTAGAAGTAATATATATTTATAACCTATGAAATGTTCTAAAATCCGTGAAGACACAACTCTTTAGAAAAGATACCACTATAATCTCCTAGTGATCCCTTAATTACTATTTAATGGAGTGGCTTAATGATAGAATTACACTTGACCATCTTCTACATGCCATAACGTCCTTGAGCTTTAATAAAAGTATGGCATATTATATATCGTTGGAATCATCTCGTAAACTTTGCAATGATAGAGTTAATAAGATGAGTTCGATAACCTTATAATAGGAACTAATGGGTAAACATGACACTTATAAAGGGTATAGGTTGTGCATAGGGGGCACAACATGGCATATGAGTCATGTCTTAGGGTTGCAAAGTTCACTCTATGAAAGTCTTAGGCTTGTAGGTGCAACCTAGGTATTATGTTATGGACAAGTGGGTGCTATCCAATCTCATATGTCTTCATTATTACAGTGTACTAAGAATAATTCACAATTTCTCTCCTTGCTCTCGAGAAGCACTTCTAACATTAAAGACCACAAAGAGCCGTCAATCCAGTTAAGAAATCCAGTCAATCAATCATTCTGTCCACCCCGCCCTGTTCCGCCCTGTCCCGGGGTCAACATGGGGCTTAAGGTTAACTGCGGTTGTGATGGTAACTGTGTCCTTTCGGTGAACGTCCCTTCCCTAGGTCTTGTTAGCACGTAAGTAAGCAATATCTCCTCAACGGGCAAGCAGGAGGAAGTTCGAAGCGGGTAGGTTCCACTGGTGGGCATCAGGTAAACGGCTGATTGTTGGGAACCTAGGTTGTTACATCCTGTTCCTTGCTGTGCCTTGTCCTGTTAGTTTCTCTCGGCGGGTAAGGCTCCACTGGGCTTAATGGGAACATGGGGGCTTCCTTCTTCACTTTTATCAGGTATCATGTGATGGTGGTGACCTTCTTTCTCTCGTCATCTGAAGGCAACATGGGCGGATGAGTTTGGGGAATGGGTGCTAAGGATCGATCACCTACCTCCCCTCTGCTCCGATACGGCCAGCAGCATAAGAAGAAGATTCATTTTTTTCTAAATCCGTTGAACTAAATCGATATGCTCGTAAGTAAACAACATGTCTCGATGTCTTCAGGTGTGAACGATGGGGACCTACCTTCTTCTTTTGGGTCTGATTGAACGTGACCTATTCTCGTTGTCTGTTGTCTATTGGGAATGGGTGCACCTAACCACTGGTACTACCTGACCCACCTCCCTGACGGGCACTACCTACCCGACCAGCGTGAAAGAGAAAACCTGACCAGCATTAAAGAAACGACCCTACCTGATCTGCGTGAATGGTTCTACCTAGCCCCTTTCCCTGACTCTATCCTCTCGCCAAACGTAAGCATCAAGGCTCTCAAGCTCAAAGCCAATGATTCCATCGCTCTCAAGCTCAAAGCCAATGATTCAAAGGGATTGATCTGCCTGTACTTACTTACTTGCCCCCAGCCCGATCTCTTCAACTCAATTGACTTGGAACTATCAGAGAACATATCCAATGAGGCACCTAGTATACTTCGATCTGTTAGTACCGGCGTGTGGGCCTACGTCGTTCTGTATTTGTGTCTCTCCGTTCAATGCGTAACTTGTCATACAAAGGCAGTGAATGTTGAATTGTATCTAATAAGGGGTCTAAAGACGGATCCCCGTAAGTAAAGGTAAAAGACTGGGTGAAGAAAGAGAATGAGTCAATCTCTGGTATGAATAAGTGGGAATCTGCCTCCCAGGTATTTATATAGGGTCTCCTCTCTAAGGTAGGTGGTATCTTCGATAATATATATTTATTCTCTGTGATATAAGTGAAAACGAGATGAATAAAGAATGCCCATTCATGGGATTTTTTTAGGATTGTAATTGTCCGGAATAGCAATGAAAATAGAATGTGATAATAGGAATTACTGTTTGATTAACGCCTAGATCTTGGGCTAGAAAACAATGCCAATCTCTATTCAAAGTGGAAGCGAAAGTGGACATCAAATCACGGGTAATTGAAACAAATGGCCGGGACACTTGAAACACCCTACGAACGGGGGAATTTTAGACTCTCAGATTTGGATTTCTCGGTTGGACGATCTGGATCGGTGGAATGATATTTTCGTTCGTCACTCTTTTCTTTCTTTTCTACACCATAACTCCGCAGAAAGCTGCCTTATATATATGACTGGGGCGTCGTAGATTCAGAGACTTTGGTTGGTTGGATAGACTTTCACTTTTGAAAGCCTTATATCATTCCTATCTTTTCTTTATGGATGGATCTCCTGAAACAAGTGACTACGTCCATAAAGCGACTCTCCCCGGGCCGTCTTCCATGTTGATCGTCGGGGGAGAGCGTCGTAGAGACAAGTCCCGACCTCGTTCTAAAGGTTGAGCTTTTCCATTTCTTCCCGGGGAGATAACGGAACAAAGGTGAATGCATAGACTTCATACACCTAGTAGGGTTGATCAATCGAGTACATTCCAACGAATGGGAATAATATTTTGCTGGGCATTTTTGAGCTACATTCACAGACGACCAACCGAAGAAGTTTCGCTTTACCATTTCTTGCCTGGGCCCCCTTAATAAAGAATAATTGTGGGACTTTACCGGAAGTTGCCCGGTGAAGAGCTAGCTGAAATGTGCGGTGGCGGATAAAGCTCTTATGTGGGAGAGGAGGCACTTTATCCGAAAAGTTGTTGTTCGGCTCCAAAACAGATGCGCGCTACACTCTGCTCTAACTTCGGTCGAGTGCAGAGAGTCCTATCCACAGAGTCTATTATATACGTATTAAGCACTGAACGAGCGTGGGGCAACCTTTAGGAGGTTGAAAGAAAGAATAGATCCTTTGTATCTTTTGTAAGTTAGAGGAGTTAGTTAGTTAAGGTTTCTCTTTAATTGTTAGAATAAGGTCTTATAAAGAGTAGGAATTAGATTGAATAGTTGTTTAAGGAGTAAGTTAGATAAAGTAAAGAATGTAGTTATAAATGATACGAGTCAACTATTTTGCGAATGCCGGACTTGAACTGTATCAAATAGCGCCTTTCCCGAATGGGAGGGCCTTGCTGCTATTTTTAACCCGTGTACATCTTCTGGTCTTTAGGTAGGCTCTTAATATACGACGCCCCAGATAGATGAACTGACCTGTGACTCGGAGCTATGATCTTTCGGAGCTAGAACAACCGACCAAAACACCGGACTCTCTTTCCTTTCTTTCTTTCTTTCGGATCGGCTGGACAACTGATCTTTCGATGTATCTCGAGCAACTGATGGAGCTAGGTCGGTCGAGCCATAGTTCAGATAGGCCCTCTCTAACTATATAGTAGTCAACTATACCCACAATGGATTGTTCATATATCTAGATGAAAAAGTATCTAGATGAAAAAGCGATTCGATCCAACAACAGATAGTATAGTAAGTTACACAACACCTGTATTTTGAGCCCGTAGCCCAGAAAGAAAAGGCTAAAGGTGTATACTTATAAACATAAGGCAAGGTCCTATAACGTGCGTGCCCTGTTTTCTTCCCTCAATGCTATGCCTGCTACTTTTTGTGTACACCCAGAAATTACAATGCCAAGTCTTCCCAACCCTTCTCACTTTCAATTTGACCAGCCAGGTACCAAGGCATTTCTAAAAGATAGGCCACCCTTGAACTAGTGAAATTACCAGCAGAGCAGCCATTATCACTCAAACTTAGCGTAATAAAATATACTAAGAGGGACCAGCCCTTGTCTCCGATGAATTAAAGGTAGGCCATCAGTTGGTATTGCGACCGAAGTTAGTTACCTCTGTTCCCTTCCTAAAGATTGTGGGTGCCGGAATAACACACTTAGATGGCCGCCCACTGGAAACACTCTTTTTTACCTGATAATATGATAACCTACCTCCAACAGCGACGGAAAGTGACATTTTATTTTGGAATAATGCCATTT
>Ga0316215_1000123_pt1 | contig 14061 bp, 9 predicted proteins | sample NRE5metagenome_FD_207796 | JGI IMG/M metagenome (GOLD analysis project Ga0316215, IMG submission 207796) | Spruce roots microbial communities from Maridalen valley, Oslo, Norway - NRE5 | ecosystem: Host-associated > Plants > Roots > Unclassified | place: Norway: Oslo | collected 2017-09-15
AAGATAAACTATAAAAAAAAATGATATATATATATATATAATAATGTGTAAACTAATTAAAAAAATGTTAAACCAATTAAAAAATGTTAAACCTAAACCTAGAGAATTTTATGTTACACACTTTTTTTAATGGATTCTCCTAATTTTTTTCCTTTGCTACAGATATATCTATTTCTTTCCTTTGCTACAAATATATCTATTTCTTTAGCATTACTTTTTCATGATCATTTTAGGTAATATTTTAAACACACCTCACTTTTATTTTTATACATTCTATATCAATAATATAGAATGATTTTGTTCCTCATTCTTAATTCTTCACTATATTATATTAAATGGATCATCACAAAATACATAACAAATATGCACACAATTCTACACATAAAAATACCACATTTATTCATGAAAACACAAAGCACAATATATTTGTTAGGTTTATAATTTAAAAGAAAATGGTACCACTGCAATGTATTTTTTAGGTTTATAATTTAAAAGAAAATGTCACCATTGCAAAATTAGTAGTAACAACAAAAATCCGTATATCATACTAATGTTATAATAAATTATAATGCTTATTTTTACAAAATGAATAGATATAAATTATATTTATGTTGTTAAGTGTTTATAAAATCCGTATATCATACTAATGTTTTAACAAATTATAATAAATCATAATGTTTATTTTTACAAAATGAATAGATATAAATTATATTTATGCTGTTAAGTGTTTATAGTGTGAATGCAAAGTTTACGAGATTTATTTACGTAGTAGATTAGAATATGTCATTTGGCATTGGATCTTTGTTTTTTTTTTAGCTCTCTTCAATGTCTTTATTTATGTCTCGATTTTTCATGCACACCTGCCCCTCCATCATCTTGCATGCCCCTCCAGTTTTCATAGTTATGTGTTATGTCCACCTTTGCAGTTGTTTGCAACCACCTTCGATGCAAGGACCATGAAGGGGCTTTAAATACCATGATATATCTGTTTGGATTTCCACATTAGAAATATGCTTTATTGGTCTTCATGTTCACTTACTTTAAGTGTTCATTGTTCTTTGCAAAACCACTTCCCCCAACATTATGGTAGCTATGGTTAAAAGAAGACTCAAAAATTGCAAGATGGTAAGTTATTTGGTGGACCATTTGTTTGAAGAAGTTCATGAGCTACAAATGCTTTGCTATTCAGAGTTCCATCATTTTGGACTCCTTATGTTTTGCATCTTTGCGTACTCAAGAAACCTTCTCACTGTAATCACTCTTTAATCTATCCAAATAGAAACTTTCTTCTTCTTTAAGTGTTCACACTTTAGATTCTATTCCCTCCATTTTCTCTTTGCACTTGTGAGCTTTCTTGGCTTCAAGTTGCTTCCCCCAAGTCATTTCCGTCTCCAACCAATTTCCTTCTTGTGCATTGACCATGTTTGTCGTCTCTCCAATTATTTGCATTGTTGGAAGAACAAAGGAATTTCATGCATATTCACACCTTGATCTACTACAGGTTGATGGTTCGAAGCCAAATTACTTGGATCCATAGAGGGTATTTCTATATGCAAGTTTCCTTGATTTTTTTCTTTTGCACTTACATTATTCTCACGTCTATTGTTTTGTGATATCTTGCATCCACGATGAAATAGGTGGAAGTTATGCTCAGAAACATCATTGGAGTGCTTGAAGATGGTGAAAGAGAAAGAATTATAGAAGAACACAAGGAGGATGAGGGGCTTGACTTTGATAAGGGTGAAGAATGAGGAAAGGTTTCAATTCCAAACTCATGAGTTGATTTGGCCTATTGGACATCCATGGAGGAATACATGGTGTAGGAACACCAAAAGATAAAGTAATAGGTGTATGTGTAGATGGGATGGTGAAATGAATGAAATATGGAGTTGAACTTGTGGGCATACTAAAACTAATGGGATGAGGGAACCCATGAGGCATTGCAACAATAGTTAGTAAATTATAGCTACTAGGAGTAGCCAATTGCTTTGATTTTTGCATGTATGTCTCTGCAATTATCTCCAAAATATGATCGTATTTACCTTCCTTGAATGTGTGTTACACACCAAATTCCCACACTACTAAGTGTGGATTTGTCACACTTTAGTGACGGAGTGTCTGTCATAATCCCTGGACATGTTAGGAGATAAATTTACCATATGGCGGTCAAAATACTACGTGCACATGTATTATTCATTTTTATTGAAAAAAGGAAATTAATTTAGTGTGACAATCCACCTCACATTTAGTTTCAGAGCCTTCTTAGGTCTTTGTGGTGCCTGTTGAGATTATCTGGGATGACAGGAAACTTGTTTGGAGTTGAATTTTTGGGCGGTGTCTTTCTCTTTGTTTTCTGTTTTTGATTTGTCCTTGGTAGTTGGGTTGTCTGCTTAACTGCTTGGTATTCTGCTCGAGTGATTGTTTTTATACACAGTAGAAGTTATATATCAAGTCGCTTACCAGTCCATGCATTTTCTTTTTAATACATTGAAAATACAAAAAAATAGGTATTTTGCATTGGTTGGTATTTTTGTCTTGGAACCTTTATCATTAGCTTAGCACATTTAGCAAAAGATTCCATTTTACTTCTAAGTTGCGTGGTTAAATTTGAAGATTGCACTATTTTTATTTAGCATATCATTCACTGAAAAGTTAAAGTTAGACTTTGCATTATATCTATTTTTATTTTCATGCAGAGTCATAACACCATGAGTTTCATGTCCATACATTTTTGAGTAATCACGGCCAATAAAATTTATGCTTTAAACTAAAATTGATTAGTAACGATTTTATTGTTTAGGGTGCACAAACTAGCCTAGGATTTAGCGCCTTGGAATAGGATTTTGTGAGAAAACCTCTCCAAGGAAATTAAAACAACATATGTGTGTGAGACAGGGAGTTGAGAAGTCCATTGTATAATCGGTAAGATCAAGAGGCTCCGCTCACACTAGAGTTAATCATGAGGTCGCGCAAAGTTAGTTGAAGGGATAACCCCTGGATACTCACCTAGCGTCAAATATATTTTTGAGGATTTATTCGTATTTGGGGATCTTGCTAGTACCCATACCTCTGTGAGAGGTGGTGCTTTCAAGGTTTCGGGCTTTGCTACCCTGCCCATACAGTGATCCAGACCTACGACTGCTCACCTGTGCATCGGTTATACAGTGGTTTATTAGTTACTTGACTTAGGTATCTCATAGGTTACTTGCAGGGGTTATTCTGCTTGTATCCCGAGTCAGATAGGAGTCAGACATCACACAACCTTTATGGAGGATTACCTCTCTGGGGGGATCTGACCGACTGGTTGTTAAGCCTACGAGGGCACTTATAACTAATTTTGTTACCTCCAAAGTTTAGCAGGGAGTCTCAGGTCCCTCTTGGACGAGACATACCTTCTTTAGCGAGGGAGGCCACTCAGCCACTTTAGCCCGTTTGCATGCATATTGGTCGTTTGACTTTTTGGTATGCTCTTTGATTACTAGTTGGCCTTAGGAGTCTATACTGAGTCTTCATTATCATGGACAGTGGAGTTCCTTTTGCTCCCTCATTTACTACTACCCACCCCCATGATGTCCACTCATTTCATGGGGATGGATCCTTTCGCTTCGCATTATGGTATGCAAAATTATAATACTCAGTCCACGCCTTGGGTCTCTAATAATTTTTCTCATGGTATGCTTGATATGTGTTCGCACTTGCCATCCTCTGTCTTGCCTCCTTATGCGAATACAAGTTTTGGGTCTGGGGGCATGATGCCTTCTTCTTATCCCTCTCCGTTTGGTAGGAGTCATATCCTTCAAACACCTCTTATAGTAGGAGGTTGGAATCTTCCTTCCTACGAATCCACTATGCGAGAAGTAAGTGCCCAATTAAGCAATCATTCTACTTATCACACTCCGTCCACTTATCCTTCTTCCGCTATGTCAGTTCCTACAAACACTTTTCCCATGGCAGACCTCTGTCTGTCCTCCGTTGTTTCATCCGGGGGGAGTTATTTTTATAGTATGGGCAACCCCCCTCACGGAGTTCCTTCGTCTGGGGGAAACATATATCCTCACATGAGTAACCCTTGTCATGTCGCTTTCTCTTCGCAAGCGACTTCCTCAGTGTCGATGCCCTTACAACCCTTTATGAATCAGTATGGAGGAGTATACTATCATGTTGGACAGGGATAGGGTGTAAACCAGGATCCTTCCTGGCCTGCAATTTCTCAAAACCAATCTTTCCTTGCACCTTGGACTCAAATGCCACAATTCACTACCGCCACAAGTCCAGTCACTGCGTGTCATACTGGAATTATATCACCAACCGCTGCTAGTCATGTTGGAGATTGGTCGACAACCTCTACGAGTTATGTTGAAGACCTGCAACCAGTCGTTGCAAGTCATGCTGGGGGCACAAGTCCAGTCACTGCGTGTCATACTGGCATTATATCGCCAACCGTTGCTAGTCATGTTGGAGATTGGTCGACAACCTCTGCGAGTCATGTTGAAGACCTGCAACCAGCCGCTGCAAGTCATGTTGGGGGCACAGGTCCAGTCACTGCGTGTCATACTGGCGTTATATCACCAACCTCTGTTATTCATGTTGGAGACTGGTCAACAACCTCTGCGAGTCATGTTGAAGACCTGCAACCAGTTGTTGAAAGTCATGCTAGGGGCACATGTCTGGTCACTGCTAGTCACACTGCACATCCATCACCAACCTCTGCTAGTCATGTTGGGGATTCATCACCAACCTCTGCTAGTCATGTTGGAGATTTTATACTAGCCTTTGCAAGTCATGTTGGGAGCATGTCACCAGCCACTGCAAGTCATGCTGGGGGCATTCATATGATTGAGAAGCCTAGACGTCTCAGACGTAAGCCTAGATTCCTTTGCAGGATTTGCGAAGGAAGTCACCTTACTCGTTTGTGTCTTGTTACTGCTGGGATACCAGAAGCGTGGGGCTCACCTAAGGGCCCTTCGGGTTCTGAGGCATATATGGTTTTGCAACACTCTGTTCCTTCTTTGGTTGATACAACAATCATGCCGATACAATCTTCGGCTGACACCTCTTTTCCTTTAGGGGTTGATGCGTCCTTTGACCTTGTTGTCTCACATCCCGTTCAACTTGTGACTGTGTCGATGCAATCTTCGACCGACACCTCTCCTATGTTCGGGGGTGATACGCCTCTTGACCTTGTTGTCTCGCATCTTTTTCAACCAACGATCGTGTCAATGCAATCTTCGATCGACAACACTCTTGTTTTTTGGGGTGATACACCTCTTGACCTTGTTGTCTCGCATTCTATTCAACCAATGGTTGAGGAAGTGGTCGTATCGATGCAATATTCGATCGACTCCACTCTTCTCTTGGAGAGTGATAAGTCTAAGGAAGCAGCCGCGCCAATGCAATTTTTGGTCGATCCCGTTCTTCTGGTTCTGGTTCTATACCTTCTATGCCATGTCCTTAGTAGTTCTATTACTTCACCTTCTGAGCAAGAGAGAGTTTTACTCTTCCTAAGTTCTCTCCCTCCAAGTCTTGATGAGGTTCCCTTTTATTGGGGTGGTCTCATGGGGTATCCAAGGCCTCCGCCTATGTCTTTTCTCGGAAGAGACATTATCCGATATATCACGGAGACGATAACCTTTGGTAGCAGTTTGTCCTCCTCGACTTGGAGAGCTTTGGGTCTTCCCGAGCTTGTGTCGGTTCTTCCCAAGATACCGACATTCCACAGAAGGTCCGCACGGGGGCCTTGGCCTCCCCCGTGGCTTGCCGCCTAGAATCTTCCAAACGAGCTCAGTTAAGCTCTTTTCTGACTCGTCCAAAAATTGAAAAGATCGTCGAGTGATTTGTCCCTTTCACACTCGTTAAAATTGGATTTGAAAGATCATGAGCCCTGGTTAAGCTCTTTTCCGACTCGCTATCAAAAATAGAAAAGATTGCCGAGTGAACTTGTCTTTTTCACACTCGTAAATTGGATTTGAAAAGACGTCTATTTGGCACAAGTTTACCCCTTTTTCACACCAAGTAGACTAACATATATAAAAAATGACATTTTTTGGCGTTAAATTGTGATTGCATCTCATGCCCTTGCTTGCAGTATTGAGCCTTTAGCCGGTTCTCGCATTGCGTTATAAACCATGGCCCAAGCAGTTTGCATCCTCAACCAAGCAGAGCCTTATTTATATCCTTCACAATTTGACACCCTATACCCTAGAAGGAACATCACCCCGAGTGTCCATCCCCGCATGCATTTCCTTGCATTGAGCATAGGTACGTTCCACTGTTGGAACTAGTTTTGCTTACTTGCGACACTTGTTCCCTCCTCTGTATCATAGCATTCATTTGTTATGAAAAAAACAAAAAAAGATGGGCGGCAATGGACTAATATATTGTAATTGGCAGCAGTCGTGTCGCCTTTGAACAGAGCACAAAGTTATTGAGTCCTTGCGTCATCGTAATTTTGGGTTTAGCATGGCCTTAGGAAGTTGATCTCGTTACAGAGTTTTCTCTACCGACTGGTTAATCTTCCAGTCACTATAGAAAACATTATGGATGCCTCCTGCATCTAGTTGTCACATCATTAAGTCTATGTTGCTGGAGCCCACCGTATGTCTCATGCTCTTGTTCAATGGAAGTCTATCAACCTGTGTCGGCCACTCCTCAAAAATCTTGGCTTTGCATGTCGGCCATACCCTCAGTTTGTCTCAGAATCACATGATACTTTGGTCTTATGATGCACCCTGGCCCTATTTTCATCATTGGTAGGTCACCTTGAACCCAACAATCAACATTTCATCATGGGTCGTTGACTAGGTGGTTTTCCTTGTGTTCGACGGCAAGACATCTATTCAAACTTTGAGATCGTGCAGTGTCTTGGATGCCATTAGCCTTATTGGTAGTTTCCTCGCCTTTGTCAGCAGTTTTCATCATTGGCTGCTATTGAGAGGGTCTTTTTCATGTACCGCTTGCGTTTGGCACACACGAAAGACGCACAGGGTCGTTGGTTCGTGAACATGTTCTTCCACCGATCTCCACCAAATCATGAAGCTCCTGCTTTGTTCCTCGTGCTGATTGATGAGAGATGCCTCAATGCTCTCCTTTCAACGGGTCTCCTTCCATCGACTTCAACTCATTTATTCTAGATACAAGACCTAGAGTTTTATGAGTACCTTGAGGCTTGCAGTCATTAGTGGCAGGCTCTCTCGCCATTGACCGATGGGAATACATCAATGTCTCCTGATCAATGGATCTCTCAGGTGTTCGACACCAGCTCCTTTATTCACATTTGTAGAGATGTACTTGGTGCCTTGATACCTACTTTCATCATTGGTAGGCTGTCTCGCGTTTGTTAACGGTATACCTCAATGACCGGTAATCAAACGATGTCTCATCGTGTTCGACCTCAACTCATTTATTCACATGATGTAGACTTGCACCATTGGCGGATTGTATTTAAGACTTGAAGACATCACTTTGTGGACGCAGCTTTCCTGAGCTGTTGCTTCCATTTCATTGGACCAGTACCTATTTAACTTCAGCAATCGTGGGAGATTAGATTGTACTCCATGGTATACCGCTATCTTCAGATTGATTTTGAGACTGGTTTCACTGGGCCTTGTTCGTGACTATGACAACTATTGGCATGTAACCGCATTTATAGTTGCCTACTCATGGCCATGAACACTTGTTGGTATATTTTCCACATGGATCTAGATTGTATTCTTGGCAGCCATGTATGCAAAGTCAGTACATAATGTAATGAGCAATTGAGTTCGTCCAGCTAGTTCTCTACCACTCCACTTCTAGGTTATTTATAATGTATTTCGGCCATCGCAGATACTCCTCTGACTTCACACATTAGGGGGCATCTGTTATAGCAAGATTTGCCTCACCATTGCTATCTTGCATAGAGGGCCTTTTTCCATTTCCCTATGCAGACTTATCAACCCCTTTTTGATAAATCCAGAGCCAAATATATATATTTTTCCACATATACGCTCCCTAACTGCTTTGCAAGATGCGTGTATGCTTGCCGATCCACTACAGCGCGCATATATCGAAATTTGTGCCAGAAAATACAAAATGAGGTCGGGTTTCCATGTCACGACAGAAGATCTTTGATATTTGGCCTTCCATATACTGAAAACGTTCCGACTTGGCCCTTCAGTTGCATTTTGGAGGCTATAAGAGCACAATTTCGAGCTATGGAAAAGAGAGAAAAAACATTCAACTTTGAGAGCAAAGTTACTCTGGAGAAATTACTTCATATTGAGTCTGCATCCCTTTGTCCCTCAAGTCTGAACACAATGTTCAGCCCCCAAGTTCCTTCCTTATTGTCGAGAGGACCTCATTACCTCTTTGCTGTGAGCTTGCCTTTGGTGGAGGATTGAAATGGTGGAGACCCAGTTGGAAGGAACTTGGTTTCTTAAGTTTGTAATGTTGATACTTTTGTTGATCAATTATTAATAGAAATACTCCTTTCCCGTCCTATCGATATCTTGCAAATATATGATTATTATCCATGGGCATGTTTGTAATGTTTATTAATGGATTGTGCTAACTCATTTTATATATTGTCACTATATACTTGCATCGCTTGTTTGTTGAAAACTTTTTGCAAGTGTAAAGCTTTGGGTCAAAGTGCTCAACGGTGGAACGACATCAAACGATTGAATCGAGGTAGGCTTCTTCCTTGTATTGCACATTAGTGTATATAGCACATGTTGGAATTGAGTTGATTTCTGCAGTCATACCTGTCTGTTGTGGTTTACCCTTGGCCATAAAAAGTTTTTCCCTTGTAACAGAGCCCAACAATTCTTGTATGATGAACACTATTCAAGTCAACATGTTGACAGGTTTGTTAGATTCCATAGGAAGGAAACTACTCAAATTCCATATTAAGGCAAATCAATATGCTAGAAATTTGTGAACTTCTTCAATGAATTTGGTTATAACATAATACTTGTTTGTTTGAAGTCCCAACAAAAGAAATGTGTGTCAATGTTACAATGTAATTTTGTTTCGTCTGACCGAGTCTAATAGTTTGTTAATGTTACAATGTAATTTTATTTCGTTTGACCGAATCTAATAGTTTAGGCCGGTTTAATATTTTCCGTGTACTGAGAAATAAATAACAATGGTAACACAAGTTTTAAGCTTCTAAGTTCAGTGGATTAGCTTAATTGGTTTTCCATAACGCTCTTAACACCTATTGGATTACCAATTTACCAGTTATTATTGTGACCAGCAAAAACCCAAACTGCCATAAAGTTCCTACTATCATATTTATCTCAAAAATAAATCTTATATTATTTTTGTCAATAATTATAAATAGGAGTTTAGATAATTATAAATAGGAGTTGTAAGAGTTCTACTTTTGAAGTTTTTTTTGTTTGAATCACGCAACATAAATCTAGATAAAATTACAATTTTTTGTTATTTAAATTACATTTCTGAGTGTATAAATAGATACAGCTTGCTGAAAAACCCCTAGGGCACTCAGATTATACAGACTTAGCCACTCAAATCTGCATATCCAACAATTTCTTGCCGGATTTTGGGAAAAATTAAATAGAAAATATGTCCTGAAGAAGAATCAAAACATAGAATGTTTAGACTACAGCCCATAAATATACCTATATCTATAGCAGTAGTGTTCTATGTTCCAGCCCTTTTCCGGGGATATTATCCAGTTAATTTTGTCCAAAATCTGATGAGAAATTGTTGGATCTGCGGATTTGAGTGCTTAAATCTGTATAATCCAAGTGCCCTATGATTTTTCAGGATGCTGAATCCATTTATATATTCAAAAATACAATTTAAACAATAGTAAATTGTGATTTCACCCAGATTTATATGATGAAAAATACCAAAATGTAAAATGTTTAAAGAAAACCATATCTATAGAAACGTAGTTCACTACAATCAAATCCTTGTAACACTTTCTCTGTAATGATGGTAAAGAGTTCCAGCTTCTCCTACAACGAACAAAAAACAGTATTGATTGCAATCTAATCTCACAGTTTAAAAATTCTTTCACGGCAGCTTCTCCTCACAACACCACCATGCCCACAACCTTGGCCTCCCGTTTGGTGTTGCAGTTGCTACTGTAATTATAACGTGTTTTGAAAATCTCGAAGCTTTTCAACCAAGCAAGTTGGACAGATGCCCACGTCCAATGCTGGTCTTCTTTCCTTTTTCTGTTCTTGTCGCAGGACCTTCACCACAAGCTCCCCCTCCACTAATCAGGGGAGAATATAAATTAATGCTCCACTGATTTGGGGAATATAAATTAATGTACTCAGAAACATATTTTCTAGCATAATTGCAAGAGACAAGAGGTGCGCTACAGGCTGGGATAAAAAAGTGCTTGAGTGTTCGAATTACTCTAAGCATTATAAGCAAAATAAACCAGTTCAGCATATATCCACTTTAAGCTTTTGCATCCCCGTTCAACCAATTTAGATTTAGGTTCAACTCAAGGTTGGTTTATTAAACATCGAAAGTAATAAATCTTAAATTCTTCAAAAACTTAAACTATTAGATTCTTCCTAAGCTTGATAAATCAAATTCACAAGTAGGGTGAAACATTAATCTAAGCAGTGTTATGTATATTTCATTAACACTTTATATGACAGACAACCATTACACTATAGTTAGTCACACATCTGCTTCATGTTATGTGTAACTATTTTAACTTTAGATTCAAAATGTTAACTTAGAATCTATAATTTGTAAACAGGATCAAATATAAATATAAATGTAAACAATGTTATGGAAGAGATCCTATATTAAATATGAAACTATGAGCAATGTCAACAACAACCATTTTACTCATAAAGCCACCTTAATACCTTAATGTGGAAAAGGAGAAAAATACAAAATAATAAACTAACAGTAATAAATAAACCAACTAATTAACATAAACTCATTACAAAATAGTCCAAACCTTGATTGAGGAAACATTAATTGAGTTTCCATTGAGTTTTCCAAAAAAAAATATTTGAAAATATGTGGGTAAAAGTATCTTTAAGCACTCATGTTTAGGCACAGTTTTTATCCCAAATAGAGTTTGTAAATCAAAGGCTTACCAAAGATCTTTCAGCTTAGATCTGCGGCAAAGTGCAAAGAGTGAAAAAAAATAAAATAAAAAAGGAGGTTTTGGCTTTGTAATCATTTCCAGAACGGAGCACTCAATAGATCTGAGATAATGTGGATCTATTCTATTTCATCTAAACACCAATTTGATTCTTAACCTTGCGTGTGAGCAGGATCAAGAAAAACATAATAAAATAAAGCAAAGCTAAAGAATATAAAAATAACAAATCGAAATATTTTTGATACGTCTAGACTCAGTAAATAGGAAGACGAAATCGAAAAATAAAATGGTTCATGCTCTGAAGTTGTGTGTAAAGTGCTTCTCCTGGTTTTCCCACCATTTTGAATCGGAATATCTGGTCATTTTGAATCGGCAAATCCGGTCATTTTGAATCCCCATGGAAACAGAGGCAGCCCTCGAATAACTCAAGTTCTCCCCTGCTGGTCAAGAACTACTCGCAATCCATCGAAACGAAAGCGAAGGTGCTCTTCTCGCCTGTGCCACTATGGTTTATTGATACCTGGTAAATAAACCATCGTGGCCCTGACGTGAAGACCACTTTCCCTTCCTCTCCATCCCGCTCAACCAACGCGTGTAGCAAAATGAAATAAGAGATTCGTTGATCCTCTCGTGTATAAATGTGAAATTGCAAACCCTAATTAGGGCTAGGGTTGGATCATTGGACGGTTACCTACTTTATCAATCATTATATTACCTACTTACTCTACTCTACCGATCATTAATTTTAAAGGGATATTTAAATATTAGTAATCGTTTTTAAGTTGCAAAAAGTATTTAAATTAGCACAGTAGCAAATTCGTGGCTGGTGAATCGAAAGGTTTTGGTTGGTCCAGAAAATGAAACATGGATTCACATCTCTCCACTCGGTAACAAAACCTTAATCTTTGTTAATCACTCACGTGGCAATCAACTAGCCACCATAGTAAATTTTAAATATGATCAAGTAAAAGTAAAAAAATAAACATGTAAAAAGTTAGTGGTTGAAATCACAACCATTGATTTATTGGGACGATTAAGAATATTCCATCAATATTTAATCTTGTCCATACAAAACTGATTAAACACTAAAAACATATTAAATGTGCCCATTCTGAGTATGTTTACGTCTTTCGATAATAAACAGATGTCTTTATAATAGTGAGGAAGTTGGTGGTTGAAATCACAACCATTGATTTATTGGGACGACTAAGAATATTCCATCAATACTTAATCTTGTCCATACAAAACTCATTAAGCACTAAAAACGTATTAAATGTGCCCATTGTCAATAGGTGTACGCCTTTCGGCGTAATTATAAAAAGTACTTAATTACTTTACCAATAATTAATTTTAAAGGGATATTTAAATACTAGTAATTATTTTGAAGGTGCAAAAAGTATATACAATGTAAAAAGTATATCGTTATAAGTTCTCATGAATATTTCTAGGGGTCTATGTCAACCACTTCTTATTATTATATTATTTATTTTTAATTACATAATGGGTCTATTCCATTATTATGGCCACATTATATACATTATCTCATAGCTCCGTTGGGTAGTCCAGTTGGTTGGATCCCCTGCTGCCAAGACTTTGACCCTTTGTCACGAAGTCGTGGGTTCAACTCTCTGGATCCACCGGGGTTAGGCGCAATGCTTTGTGGCCGACCGGATGTGGACAATAATTGCAAATATAAATGTAAATAAGGTAAACAAAGAACATAAAAATAATAAATAATGCTTGTTGATAAATCTAGAGGATTGAACTGAAGCTTAGTTCCCTATTTTTTAACAAAATTCCTGGATTGAGATCTACCACAATTTTAGCCCATTGATTAGCTTTTGGGTTCAAATCCCTTCTAATATGCAAAAAACTAACTTTGCCAGTTGGAGGGAGTCATCGTTTAATAATGGAGATTAAATTTTTAAGCTTATTCCCCATTGGATTAGATTGAGCTAACATTGCTTTGATGACCAACATTAAATCTCCTAAGCTCATTAAAAATTTAATACTTTCCCCTTTAATGATGGAAATGACATACCGTAAAGTATAATCTTCTACCAAATTGTTTGATACCTTTCCTAATCCCCAAACATAATGAACTAACTTATTTCTTCCAAAATCATGAAGACTCCTACTTATGTTTTTCATTCCCAAAATCATCATCTATATTATACTTAATTCCATAATTAATCATTTATAAACATATTAAAAAATATTTTTTAAATCATTCCAATGTATAGTTTTTCATGAAAAGATAAACTATAAAAAAAAATGATATATATATATATATAATAATGTGTAAACTAATTAAAAAAATGTTAAACCAATTAAAAAATGTTAAACCTAAACCTAGAGAATTTTATGTTACACACTTTTTTTAATGGATTCTCCTAATTTTTTTCCTTTGCTACAGATATATCTATTTCTTTCCTTTGCTACAAATATATCTATTTCTTTAGCATTACTTTTTCATGATCATTTTAGGTAATATTTTAAACACACCTCACTTTTATTTTTATACATTCTATATCAATAATATAGAATGATTTTGTTCCTCATTCTTAATTCTTCACTATATTATATTAAATGGATCATCACAAAATACATAACAAATATGCACACAATTCTACACATAAAAATACCACATTTATTCATGAAAACACAAAGCACAATATATTTGTTAGGTTTATAATTTAAAAGAAAATGGTACCACTGCAATGTATTTTTTAGGTTTATAATTTAAAAGAAAATGTCACCATTGCAAAATTAGTAGTAACAACAAAAATCCGTATATCATACTAATGTTATAATAAATTATAATGCTTATTTTTACAAAATGAATAGATATAAATTATATTTATGTTGTTAAGTGTTTATAAAATCCGTATATCATACTAATGTTTTAACGAATTATAATAAATCATAATGTTTATTTTTACAAAATGAATAGATATAAATTATATTTATGTTGT
>Ga0316215_1000124_pt1 | contig 14007 bp, 15 predicted proteins | sample NRE5metagenome_FD_207796 | JGI IMG/M metagenome (GOLD analysis project Ga0316215, IMG submission 207796) | Spruce roots microbial communities from Maridalen valley, Oslo, Norway - NRE5 | ecosystem: Host-associated > Plants > Roots > Unclassified | place: Norway: Oslo | collected 2017-09-15
CAGAATAATTAAAATATCGCAACAATGCTAGAGCATGAGTTGCATTGAGACCCTTTGAGCTGGATAGATAGAGATGTGCATCAAATTGAAGAAGCTTTGATGCCGGGTTCTGTGGAGCAAAGGAGCACACATTTCGATTGAGGAAGTAAACAGCGAGGTCTTAGTTAAACAAACTTAACAACCCTTCCTCTAATGTCTGAGTCAGCATTCCGTGGATCGCTTATTAATCACAAACGTGACCACTTTCTCCTTAAACTCAACCACCAAGAAAAAAATAATTGATACCTCATCCGGGCTACAAAGGAAGGCGCGGACGCGCGTCTTTATAACTTTGTAGAGAGGTTAACAACATTTTTCTTGTGGTGTATTCCTTTTTGCGTACCTTGGCAGCTTGGCTGTCTCTGCGGTGTTGGCTCCCATCGCCCTGTGCCGCGTTCTGTGTAACAGCGAACGTGTGTGCACTGGGCCACCTTGATGTTGGCTCCCCTTGCCCTGTGCCGCGTTCTGTGTAACAGCGAACCTGTGTGCACTGGGCCACCTTGATGTTGGCTCCCCTCGCCCTGTGCCGCGTTCTGTGTAACAGCGAACGTGTGTGCACTGGGCCACCTTGATGCTGGCTCCCCTCGCCCTCTGCCCTGTGATTTGTAACAGCGAACATGTGGTCGCCCTCTGCCTGGCCCAATTTCGCAGTACTATTGGCTTCAAGCCTGGTGAGTATCGACAATCATGCTAGGCATCTGTTGGTTTTGTCTGTAGGTTTTATCATTTTACGGCAGGATTTCGAGGCAGACGGGCCAGATTACCGACATCGCCTACGGTAACAAAAACAGTTCTTGATGATACCATTTACTGAAGTGACCTGGTTATTATCAGGATTGTATGATTCCTTGGGTTGCAATGTTTTCAGTAGAGTTAGATTCTCCTGATGCTTGGGTAAATGAGAGATGATGGGCGCCTCATCTTTCATTCATCCTAGTATCACTTTCAAATTTTTGTACTCGCAATTTCAATTGTATTGGAAAAACTTGTAATAATTCCTTGGATATTGGAAGTAGTGAAAACTCACGCAGATTTTGAGTGATTACATAAGCGACCCATGTCGATGTCAGTTCGTCCCTGTCGTTGTTAGATACTAAGTTAAAGGAACCTAATAGTAACAATATGAACAGCTCTGCAGTTGCTCATTCAATTGAGTTAATGAGGCAAGGAGTTCACTCTAGTAAGAGGCATTTCGCCAAATTCACTTAATGCCCTCAGCTTATCATATTCCAGGGATAAAAAATATCTTTATTTACATACTATTCAACATATTGTAGTGAGAATTGAATAACATTGTCAGTCCTGAGCAGACGGACAATGTGAGAGCTTGCAGCAACACTCCTCAGGAATTCCAGGATGAGTTCTCTTGGTCAGTCAATGGGGCAAGGAGTTCACGATGGTAACAGGCACCTCGCCAAATCCATCTATGGCCGTTTGCAATGAAGACGGCAGTAGAACATGATTTTTGTTGTATTCTAATTTATTAACCTTGTCAAGCCGAATAAATGTTGAAGGTCTGGTTTGAAACTGGTGATGTTATACATCAGGCTGACCCACACTGGCAGAGCATCCGAGGGCCTGTACTAATATGACTGTAAGGAAGGAATCGGAAGAGCTTCTTTTTATTTGGCGATGCAGTGCAAATTTTGACTAAGTTAATAAATTAGAATACAACAAAAATAATGTTCTAGTGCCATCTTCATTGCAAACAGCTGTAATGCCGTCAACTTATCATATTCCTGGGATATAAAATATCTCTATTTACAAATTCTGTTCCTGTCAATTCTTGAGGATCTAAAAAATTATTGTTTGTTGTTTAGTGAGAATTGAATAACTCACCTTGCAATTCATCGGGAACAGAAGACCGTGAGGAAGTGGAATGGATATAAACAATTTCAGTCGAATATATTGCTTGCTATCGATTGATATAGTTAACATCGACTCAGTTCATTCCCTCAGTAAACCAACTGACGGAAAGAATGAATAAACGAGATAAAAAGAAACTATATATTAGTAGGACCCATTTGATATAACAGGTTGTTCGATATTCAGCGGACCTAGCACTAATCCAATCGTATTCGACATTCATTGTGTCCTTTGACCACCTTTCGACTGATAAACTTACCCTTCCGAACATTGTCAATCCCTAGCGGACGGACCCTTTGAGAGCTCGCGGGGTCACGAGAAAAGCCAGGTCACGCGAAGATGGGGAAATTTCCCATTTTCACGTGACCTGGGCATCCTCATGACCTGGCTTACATCATCTCAGAATTCATCGAACAAACTTTAGAACTAATCTACCATTCGCCCCAGACTCGCCATCGCATATCACAATGAACACTGTCAGACAGGCCAACGGCGAAATAGTCACAGGGAAAGTATGGCGCCAGCAACATTTGTATTTCCACCGCCTGCCATTTTACTCCAACATTCCGAGGATGGACGAGATGGTCGTCCCGCTGAAGATGGCGCTGGCTAAAGTTTCTGGACATGAACGGTTCTGCGCCTTGTTACTGGTAGGATGTTTCATTTGTTTTGTTTACTTTCATATCTACTTAATTCCTGTAGAAATTGGGCCAGGGACTGGATGATGTGCATCCATTTTCCTATACCGAAGGAGTAGACAAACTCATGCGCGATGCCGAAAAAATTCTTTCCCCAGATTCAGCTTCAGTGAGCGCGAAGAATGCCAGTCGGATCTGGGCTTTCATGTCGAAGTTTGTGATGGTTGATAGATTGGCCAGAACTTTGGGAGTTGCTGAGGTCTATGGGGGGAACTCAGTTCCAAAGCAGCCCTTGTCCAGGGAAGAATTTGCAGGAGCATCATATGTGTGAATGTTCCTCTGAAATCATTACGCTTTTCTCAATCATCTTCTCAGCTCCTAGATGAAATGAACCCGCCTACAAAAATTGTACAGAAATTTCTCAAAACATGGGGAAATCGCGACCAGAACCGATCACAATATTCTAAGTCAAGTCAAGCATCTGGATCAAAGGACAGCAATGAGGATGCTGCCGGTGTCGCCCTGACGCTTTCAAGACGACTCATCGGGATAGTGAGGGTAAAACACGTCCTCAACATTGAGGCAGGTTTGGAAATGATGGCCCTGGGGATTACTTTATCATCTGAGGTATGTCAAATCTATTGGTGAATGTGTTCATATAATGATGCAGCTGTAGAATTCTGGCGTGTTCCCGGAAACAGTGAAAGAAGTCGACGCTGTTCTACGCAGGTTCATATTCATCTCATAATCCATAGCCCGTTTTTTCATTTTTCTCCAAGAATATGGTCAAATAGACTTGAGGATGAGCAACTCCAGGAGATATCGCAGCAGATGCAGTTATTGCACAGCTCGATCAAGAATATCATGGAATATGTCTTCGCCACCTCACCACTTCTAGCGTTATCAACAAACGGCTGGAAAAGACGTATCTCAGGCGCTCACCTGCTCACCGTGAGTCATCTTTCCATTCCTTTAGTGAGTTCTTGAGGCCTCATCTGTTTTCAGCTTTTCAACGCTCTGGGTAATAACCGTCCTTCAATCCTCATACGTCTCGAAGATCAAGTTCTGCAGGCCATCGTTGGCATTTCAGAAGGGAAGCCTCGGACGGAAATGATGGACGAGCTCTATTCACAAATCGGGTCATTGGAGAAGGACCTGGCTGATGATGAGGATGCCATGAACTGGTTCAACTTCACCACTGCGGCATCAATTTCATCAACCCCAGCAGCATCTGACATTCGGTCCACTCCCTTGCCAGGTGTGCCTTTTTCATTCCCTTTACTCCTCCATTTAAAGGATAAATCCTGCATCTAAAGATGATTCCGAGATACCCCCTACTCTTCATGAAAAGTTCAAAGGTTAGTCTTATTATGTATTACAGACAGGAGAGAGGATAACATGTCTTCATGTGCAGGAGGTCTAGCATCACCTCCCGAGTCCCCACAGGTTGCGTGGTCATCCCATCATGCATTGGCATTGAAGCCAATCTCCTCTCCTCAACCCATCCATAAGTCCCTGGACGTCCCCGTTGTATCATCGTCACCCACATCCTCTGCATTGCCAGCGGAGCCACCTGCGCCATTGTTCGCCGAGCCAGGCGATCGTGAAATCTCCTCTCCTCAACCTATCCACAAGTCCCCAGACGTCCCTGTTGTAGTATCATCCCCCACATCCTCTGCATTGCCGTCAGAGCCACCTACGCCGTTGTTCATCGAGCCAAGCGATCCTGATGTTGCAATGGACCTCGATACGGATGAGCTTGGAAAAGGCAAACCACAGCAGTCGACGCAGGTGCAGAGAGCCAGTCCATCTCCGTCATTCATCAAGCCCCATCCTGATGTTTCAATGGAGCTCGATGAAGCTGAGCCTACAGACGCTGAAGCCCCTCAGGGTGATCTTGTGCCTGAGTCGAAGTCGGGCAGAAGATCAAGAACTTCTTCCCTATCATCAGTGACGGATGCATCGGACATGGAGGTGGACGATCAACCAGGCACTGTCGTCCAGTTAGGTGTTGAAGAGGATTCAGACGTCAGTGAAGATGAGTCGGATTCAGAGAATGGTGAGGACAATCATATGACGCAGGAAACGGATTCATCAGATGGATGGAAGGATGAAGGCACCATCGACGACCGCTCAAATGACAACGCTTTGTCGGACCAGCTTGCTGAGGTTGGACTTCGCAGGAGTTCCCGCAACAAGCAAACCCCGCAACTTCTCACTCCCCTCTCAGCGCCAACCATTGTGGTTCAGAGGACAGCCATTGTCAGGAAGGCAAGGTCTTTGGAGCTGGTGAGTTTTTGGAATGCTGCCATGCTGCAGAAGCTAACTACCAAGTGGTTCAGGAGGACGGGCAGGAGGATGGCCTGCCAAAGCTGTCGGATGTTCGACTCGCCACGGTAGGTGTAGCTGCCTTCCTATAACTCTGGGGATCTTTTGACATCTCAGCATAGTTCCACCCGACAATGTATGCTGACATTACTGGATGGGGATCGACCATCGAGGCTGGTGCGAAGCCATATCGCCATCGCCCCGTCCAGATCACGCAGCCTGGACTTCCCTCATCAGTAAGCCAAATGTCTATTAGCTGCCTAATTGTCTGAACTGAATGTGAACAAGACCGGAGACGATACCGACACGTTGAGGAAGGTCGAGGCTCATATCAAGGCTGGATTTTGTGACGGCCTACCCCCGCACCTCCAGCCCAATGCGTCCAGTCTCGAATATACGCCGGGGTCTGAACAGTCTCGGATATTTGTTTCATCATATTCTGATTTCTCACGTTTGGATTCTGCGGATATCCAAGGTGTCCTCCGTCAGAGGCTCATCCTGGTCCATGGCCATCCATTCGATTACAACTATGGCTGGGATCTGGAAAGTATGGGCAGACTGTATGATGTTGACAAGAAGGTATCGGTGCTGGGTGAGAGGTTATCTTTCTTTGTAAACCGTTTTACTGTTAACTGCGTCCAGTCTCCTCTTTGGTTCATCCCCTCAAGCCGGACGTACGGCATCGACAGGGAACCCTAAGGGAATTTCACCGGATGACTACCCCCGTTTCAAATCAAGAGTTCCCTCCCCTCAATGCACTCTCGCTGCCCACAATGCAGAGAAATTTGTTTCTCCCCTGTCAGTTTGGGAGTCTCGGGTCACACGAGGTGGCCCAGTCACGTCTTCCTTCCGCCTATGCAACGACGTTTGGCATCCAGGACGTCAAACCACATTTGGAATGGTCTTTGGTGGGTGCAAAAGGAGCAATCAGCCCCTTTCACGTAGACTCAGAAGGTTTGGCGACATTGATAGTCATGCTCGAGGGCAGTAAGTACTGGATCGTCGCAACAAGATTGGGAGAAGATGAGACAATCTCCACTGTCGACTCCCTGGGGCCAGATTGGCACCCCTACCATGTTAACGATGGGGACAACATGGACCGTTTCCGTTTCGAGGCGGTGCATTTGCAGAAGGGGGACATGCTGTAAGTGGTTTCTAGCAAGTCAGAACATTGAATCGAGCTGATGTTATTCTAGCATCATGCCCCCAGGAGTTCCACATTGGGTGGTCAGCACCTCCAATGCTATATGTGTAGGGAGACATTTCTATGCATCGTCGACGATCCGGTTCTCCGTTGTGGGGATTGTGCACGCTTTCTTGCTAGGTGGTGCGTTGACGAACGAAGATCACCTGCAAACCAGAACCCTTCTCTATCAACTCCTGGTTTTCTGGTCTATGCGAATTGACACCACTGACATCGATGGCAAATATGATCCAACTTTTTCATTTACATGTTTCATTTACATTTGTTGTTTTCAGGTGCACATATTCCTCGGTTGTCATTTGAGGAGGAATTCCTTGATATTGTCTACCTGGGGATCTTCGTCATCCTCTCCCCTGCCTTCGATCGCCGCTTCTACTCGAAGCCTCCTCCCAGCCTCGTCGATGAGGTTTCCTATGCAATTCGCCGTTTTCATTGCCTGATGCATGTGTTTTCGCTCAGGTATATCATTATGCTTCAGGGAAAGGCAGTAGCAGCATCATATGTGGTGGACAGGATGCTGGCGGAGTTTGCTGCTGCCGCAGTGATTTTTGCAAGGGACGTCGGAAGGCCTTTCGGCGAAGGTAACGAGACTGCTGTGGTGCCCATCACTTTCCCTCAGTTCCTCCACAAACTGCAAGCTATTCTTGCAGACAGCTGCCCTGATGTGGTGCCATTCTTCTCCGCTCGTGTCCAGGCCGAACACAAAAATTTCTTCTGGACCGGACCAACCATTGGAATTGTTCCTCGGACAGAAGAAGTCCTTTCCCTGGTCATGCACCTCACAGGCACTGGCGAACTCCTCGATTACTCTGGCTGTCCCCTGTATATCCAGGAAGTTGATGACCATCCCTCTGCCCCCGCCACTCCCATTCAGAAACGCGATCGTCCTGAGGAAGGTATGAAGAGTGGAGATCAACTTCGACGGAAGCGGAAACATTAGGTTGATTTGACTCCGGGGCTCTACTCACGTCGTCGATTTCTTTTTTTTGGTATGTCTTGTTTTGTGTCCTTTTTCTCGAGCATCTAATCTAATCTTTGAGGTAATAAAGCACATTGTTCGCTGGGGCTATCATTCGTTGAGGAGATCTCTTTTTTCTTTTGCTGTATTTAGATCTCGCCATTTACTTAGTTTTAATTTGTTTTTTTTAATTTCAATAATATTATTTGTCTATATTCCTCAGGCAGTTTGTTGATCCAAGTGACATAATGATCACGTGCAATCGTGACTCGTCGTTGACCTTTCTTATCTATCATCAGCCATGGCCTTACCCAGCAAAGTCATTTTCAGCGACATGTGCCTCAACGGTTTCCTGTCATTCGATGGCGACTCGAAAAAGGAAGTGAGGGAATGCATGATATTTCAACGTGAGGCTCGGTTAGTGGTGTCACTCGCATCCCCTCCGTTTTCCTATAATCATTCTGTGAATTGCTAGTTATTTTCTGCGTATAAGCATGAACGATGACATTATGTGGGATGTGGATGTTCAAAAGTCACTCGTAGAATTCAAGGTGAGCGCTGCTGTGGCTCCTGGGTTATTTACAGCTGGCCTACTAGTTTTTTAGTATAGCAAATGGCACGGCAAAATCGAAACCGAGCCCATAATGGACTTGACCATATCTCTACGATCAATCCCAGACTTTCTGTTGCCCTATACCACTTCGCCGAAGGGCTGTCTTCAATGGATATTTGTGACGATGAAAATAACAGATTCTCGGTCAAACTACTTTGCTTTTGCAGGCGATCTTGTGTCCATGCTTTCGGCCCTGCAGCGGAAACAATTGGAGTAAGTCTCTTGCATTTTTTATATTCAAGTCGAGAAAGACAAACTGATCCGCATTTCTGCCCAGTCAAACAGAGGCCCTGGCGCTCTGGGAAAAGAGAGGCCGCCAAACGTAGGGGCTCCCAAGCACCTTCATTATTTGTTTTCTGACGTCTGAGTAAGGAAATCCACTCTGCAGGCCGTCGACATCCAGCTCCCGAACTTCCAGAGCTTTTCGTTGCCAGATTTGGATCGTTTGACAGACAATAACAGATGGCTCAGTGACTCGCACGTGACGCTTTGCCTTCAGTCTGTTCAAATCTCATTTTCTGGTTTGAATTTGACTGACATTCTTCCTTTTCACAGGGACAGTTTCCAACTACACAGCAAGCAAGATATCTGGGGCAATGTCAAGATCACGGTCTTGGACACTATTTTTTGGAGCAACATGTCCGTTGACCCAGATTCGTACCACGCCCGGTACCGAGCCAGAGTGGATCTGGTAGGTTATCACTTCGTCGTGATGCCTATGTTTGAGAAGTAAGTCTGTCTTTTATTTTGAAATTCTCGCTTATTGAGATTGTGTGCTCAGCCAACATTGGAGGCTGGGAATCATCGAGAAGCCCGGTGAGTTTCTCGAGGGCAAGACGTAAGGAATATATCGCCTATCATTCTGTTTGACAATGAACAATTACCACACAGGGTATTTCACATCCTCGACTCTCTTCCAGGTCTGGGTGGGGGCACAAAGGAGGCAGACTGCCTTCAGAGAATCTTGTTGAAGCATTTTGAAGAGGCTAGCTTTGAAAAGGGCCGGATCACGACAAATTTCGCTCAGGTCATTGGTATCATTTGTTCTTGTAATTCAGTTGTTGATTGAATTATTCAGGTGCCCCAGCAAAGGAACGGCAACGACTGTGGCTGTTTTTTGATATTCTTTGCTCAGAGCTTTCTCTCCAATCCGGAATGGGCCCTGAAGAGGATTAAGGTGATCTTGCTTCTATCTTGGTTGATTGTCATCTAATTTCCAATAATAGAGCTCCTACTCTTCTGTGGAAGATCGACTAGCTGCTTGGGGCTTGGAAACGGATGATATCTCCTCCTCCGTCCGAACCAACATGAAAGCCCTCTTGTTCAGGTACATCAAACAGGGGCAAGCAGTAGTTAAATATAAATAGATTTTGTGTTCCATAATCAGAAGCTTTGTCACGTAATGTTTATGTTGAAGGTCAACATGTTCCCAGGACCCACAGACAATAGTTTATGGTAACTTCTCTGCTCACAAAATGGCCCATGTTTCCAGAGCCACAAAAGTAAAGCCAAAAGGACGTGTAATCGAGCTAAAGGTTGTCCACTCCATCACGCGGCGAGGACTGGATACATTAACGACCGAAGAGGTCTGGACACCGCGACGCGACGGGAAAAGGGCATCTTCATCCAAAGCAAAAAGCCAATCCTCCTCTCCTGCCAAACGTCTGAAGCTGGATGGTTTTGATGCTGAACCACTGCTGTTTGATTTAGAGGGCCTTGAAGACCATGGAAAGAGGCGGACTCTGGTATTTATTCTCCTGTGAGGATCCCCATTGTTTTCTGACAATTTGAAGGGCCAAAACGACTTCCTGGAACAATTCCTCGGGCACGAGAAATCTTATTTGCAGCATCTTCTCAACCTAGAACTTCCCCCGACCGACAACAGGACTTGCACAATGTGTGGAGAAGGAGGCGGTCGGTTTCGCTGTCTGGACTGTTATGGGCCACATTGGTGGTGCAAGGCCTGCCTCATAGAATATCACCGTCATCACCCTTTTCATCGGCCTCAACAGTGGAAAGAAGGTTCCTTTGAAAGCATTTCATTGTGTGACCTGGGCTATGTTTTCGTCCTCGGCCATTCCAGCTCTGGGCTTCAATGCCCGGAGGACGACAACTTGTTTGGAGATCGACGGATGACATTGATCCATGTCAACGGTGTCTTTGAACATTGTGTGAGGTTCTGCAGATGTCAGGGTGCAATTCCGGAGCATGAGCAGTTGTTTCTGCATAGGTTGTTCTCATCGTCTTTCACCCGTCCGGAGACTGCTTTCACGTTGGATGTTTTGGATTATTACGGAATTGATGCCATGGAATGCAAAACCTCGGCTCAAAGTTTTTTCCAGAAATTGAGGAGGGTGACTAACAATGCTTTCCCAGATGAATTGCCAGTAAGTTCATCCTTTGCCCATCATTCACCAACAGTTAATTGACCTGCTCAAAAGAATAGATACATGGAATTAATTAGGGTCAGCCGAGAGATGAGAAAGCTACAAAACTCGAAACGATTTGGAGCTGTTTATAACGACAAATCTTCCCCTGCTGGAAACCTCACCATCTTCTGCCCCTCTTGTCCCCAACCTGGCATAAATCTTCCCCCGGACTGGACCAATCTCCCAGATTGGATCACACGACGAACCATCACTGTGGATGGCAATTTCCATGCTGATCATATTAAGATGCGTAGGCCTGATTTGGACATTGCATTGAGTGACGGCCAGGGATTTATGGTGGAATCCAGTCGGTTTATGGAATATTTGAATGAGGTTAAAGAACCCAGTTTTGTGGGTGGACCGCAGTTAATTGCCTGTTGTGCAAAACTGACTTTTGGATCTAGAGGCCCTCATGTCGAAACCACCGAGCAGTCAACGCAGCGAGCTCCAACAATCGGCGGAACCTGGATGTGACTGGGGTGGTGGCCTGCTGTTGCGCCAGGCATGGGTGTTTTATCCCGACATCGGTCTGTGATTTACAAAAGGGAGAACGGTAAGCAATCTCCACCCCCTCTGCTTCTTCAGGCAAAAATTAAGACAGTGACGATAGGCAGGTAAACGTAGATTATTCCGTTTGTAACGGCATGAACTTCAACAGCAGTGGCCTCCGGGAGAGTCTCCTAATTTATGATGTTTATTGCCAATATGGGGTTCATTTTGAGGAAAGAATTGAATCTGCTTCGGATTACCTGTACAAGGATCCAGACATGAAGATTATTGGTGCTATTGGAAAGTTCCACCTTGCAGATCATGTGGACAGCTGTTTTTCTAAATTTTCATTGAACTTTGTGAAGGGGGCAGGGCATATTGATGGGGAAATCATGGAGACGTTATGGGCAGGGATGAACAAAGTTTCTGCTGCTGCACGATCCATGAGCAAAGCACATCGGCAGGAGACCTTGGATGATTATATGAGGGATTCGAACTGGAAAAAGACAGTTGGAATTGGTAAGTTGGTCCCCTGTAACATGATCCTTGTTTCTAATGTTATTTTTAGTTTCCACCCTGCTGAAGAAACTGAAAAGGAGTCAGATTGGTTTGGATTCAACACGGCCTGCCTTTCAGGAGTTGACCAAAGCATGCCGGCTTCGAGGGCTTCCGGTTGATGTTTGGAAAACCGACGAACGTCTGGCGACAAAGGAAAGAGGGCAACTGTTGAACATCTTTGACCTGAATCATCAAAAATTGCCGACCCTTGCTCAGATCACTGTCCAGCTTTGTAACAATAAGGACAATCCTAATGGTACAGTGGATATGGTGCAGTGGATCGCTGATGGGATTAAGGCTGAAAATGATCAGTAAGTCTTGGCAATCTCCTCTTTGTCTCCTTTACTGAAAGAAAGCCTGCACCCAGATCAAGGCTTTTGTTTGAAATCAAAAAGTTACCTCCAAAGCCAACAATGACCCAACAGCTGAAAGTCAAATGTATGCGAGCCCGGCTGGGGAAGCAAATTAAGGATTTTTGCCAAGCTTCAACTGCGTTTCTGCCTAGTCTGGAGGAATTAAATCTTAAAACTGTGGAGTATGAAACAATCAACACACCAGAGGAAGAGTTCGTGGAACCGACAACAGACCTGGGGGATGGCCTGTTAGATGAGGATGATGTTAATGATGAAGAAGAAGAGGCTGAGGCTCTGTCCATTATCCCGGAATCCACCATTCTTCCACTCCCTTCCAACATATTCTCACCCAATAGGCAGGCTCTGGATACCCTGATATCTGTGGAGAGAGAGCTGAGAATGGGTCAGGCTAATGATGCTTTGGAGGGACTTCGAATTGGTTTGGCCAACAAATCCTTACTGCTTCTGACTGATGTCAATCAGAGCAGCTCCACAAAGCAAAGCACCAGAGCTTGGTCAAGTGTTCGGAACAGTCAAAGCCAGATTTTGTTTCATGCAAGGAGTTATCAGAGGGCCTGGGGGGCTCTTCGATATGTAGGAAGACCTGAGGATCTTCTAGTCTACCAGAAACTGGAGGAGAAGGATCTGGTTGTAGTAAAGGACATCACGATGGCGAAAAGATATGGACAGGGAAGTGAGACTCTGGCATGGTTTTGGCGGATTGGGCCAAGTAAAGATTCCATGACTAAGGAATGGATGGAGGAATGTGAGTGATGTCCAGTTGTTTTCTTTGTCCCATTTGAAATGCTTTTCTCTAGTTTTCCGAGTTAATTGGCTCAGAGCCAAGGCCCGTGTTGATAGATGGGTGGAGGAAGAACAGTTGGTCAAACACGAGATGGAGTGGACCACCATCTGGTTTAGAAACCAGGCAGAGTTATGGAAGGAAAGATCAGAGAGGAATGATCCTAACTTGCCTCCAGGACATAAATCATATGCAGCCAAACAGCACAAGCTTTGGAGTGCATTCCAGAGCAAGTCATCTGAGAGGTTTAAGCTGTATGTTTGATGTTCGTTTATAGCATGGACTTAAAAGTTGCTATAATTAAGGATTCAAAGGTTGACCTTTTGTAAGTATTTCAGTGAGGTGCTATATTTATTGTCCAATCCCTTTGAGAGGACTGGAGGAGAATTCCGTTGTCACAGAAGACAAGCTGTTTGACATAAGAGTCTTGGAGACTTTATATCTCATCTATTGCATTTCTATTCCCCTGACTGTCTGGCAGGCCCTATGTCCAAGGGCATTTATATTTCACCTGCGACTGCGGCCGACCCTATCGCAAAAGGCATTCATATTTCAGTCACTAATCCGGCCGACCCTATTATCTAGACCATTTATATTTGACCCACTGGTCCGGCCGACCCTATGCTAAAGGGCATTTATATTGCGCCTACAGGTCCGGCCGACCCTATGTTAAAGGGCATTTACATTTCCCCTATATGGTCCGGCCGACCTTATGTTAGAGGGCATTTACATTTCACCCACAGGCCCGGCCGACCCTATGTCAAAGGTGGTTTACATTTCCCAGACAGGTCCGGCCGACCCTATGTTAAAGAACAATTATATTTCACCTCCCCGCCCGGCCGACCCTGTGTTAAAGGGCAATTATATTTCATGTTCAACCGCGGCCGACCCTATGTTAAAGACCATTCCCCTGCCCGCCCGGCCGACCCTACGGTAAAGGGCAATTATATTTCACCTTCAACCCCGGCCGATCCTATGTGAAAGGGCATTTACATTTCACCTACAACCCCGGCCGACCCTCTGTAAAAGGGCATTTATATTACACCTACAGGTCCGGCCGACCCTATGCTAAAGAGCATTTATATTTCACCTACAGACCCGGCCGACTCTATGTCAAAGGGCATTTACATTTCAGTCACAGGTCCAGCCGACCCTATATTAAAGGGCATTTATATTTGACCTAACGGTCCGGCCGGCCCTATGTCAAAGAGCATGTATATTTCACCTAAAGCCCGGCCGACCCTATGTTAAAGGGCATTTATATTTCAGTCACAGGTCCGGCCGACCCTATATTAAAGGGCATTTATATTTGACCTACAGGTCCGGCCGACCCTATGCTAAAGGGCATTTATATTTGACCTCACGGTCCGGCCGACCCTATGATAAAGCGCATTTACATTTCAGTCACAGGTCCGGCCGACCCCATGTTAAAGAGCATTTATATTTCACCTACAGGTCCGGCCGACCCCATGTTAAAGGGCATTTATATTTCACCTACAGGTCCGGCCGACCCCATGTTAAAGGGCATTTATATTTCACCTACAGTTCCGGCCGACCCTATGCTAAAGGGCATTTATATTTGACCTCACGGTCCCGGCCGACCCTCTCCTACCGCTGCTTTTCCTCAACCCGGCCGGCGTCGGCTCTAGCACTACACAAGGGCATTGTGCAGTCCGGCTTTCCCTTTCCTAGTGTAATCTTTGACTAGATGGGCTGGAAAAACATCACTG
>Ga0316215_1000125_pt1 | contig 13948 bp, 8 predicted proteins | sample NRE5metagenome_FD_207796 | JGI IMG/M metagenome (GOLD analysis project Ga0316215, IMG submission 207796) | Spruce roots microbial communities from Maridalen valley, Oslo, Norway - NRE5 | ecosystem: Host-associated > Plants > Roots > Unclassified | place: Norway: Oslo | collected 2017-09-15
ACGCCATGCCATTAGGAGGAGCAGACGCAGTCTTGGGTGTTCAGTGGCTCACTACATTAAGGGATATCACCATGAATTTCCGAGATCTTTCTATTCAATTAACTTCTGAAGATGGACAACGGCATTGTATTAAAGGCCTTGTGAGACCTCCAACTCAGCTAGTGAGTTCAGCAGAAGCTCATCCGAAAAGGATCGCCAGGTGTGATCGCACAGATATTCTGTATGCAGGCATTGCCGACCATGGAACCAATTTATAGGATCTTCAGGGAATCTTGGAAGAACACCCTTATGTTTTTCAAGAAAACCCTAATGGTTGACCGCCAAAACGTGATCATGATCATGTCATCGAGCTAATTCCAGGTAGCCAACCACCTAATGTGCGACCGTATCGTTATCCATTCACGCAGAAGAATGAGGTGGAGCGGCTGGTACAGGAAATGTTGGATGCAGGTATCATTTGGCCAAGCAAGAGCTCCTTCTCGGCACCGGTTGTCCTGGTACGAAAGAAAGATTCATCTTGGAGAATGTGTGTTGATTACCGGGAACTCAACAAAGTAACTCTAAAGGCAAAATTGACTATCCCAGTCATTGAGGACCTTTTGGATGAACTTCATGGGGCAGTCTTCTTCACAAAACTGGACCTACGCTCCGGTTATCATCAAATTCGTGTCAGAGATAAGGTAAAGGAGGGCAAAAATGGATGGTGATGTAAATATGTCCTAAAAAGGTATTAATTATGCTCTGGATGTGGGGGAGGGTGTAGAATAGTCAAATGTAAGGGCTTTATTGTCCACTACAAAAGCTAGCCTAAATGAAGATGGGAGGTGCAGTGCAAAATTTGGACCAAAAGGAGAGTATCCCTCACCAGTCTGTGCCTGCTAATGAAAAGGGTAAGTTTATAAACACCTCTTTTTCTTTTATTCAGCATAATGATGGTTTCAGTATTTAAATTTAGAGGAATGGACAGAACTAGGCCTTTCTAAGCTTAGTGGGTCGGGTGGGTGGGCCTCTGGGCAAGCAAGAAGAAGAAGCCTGGGTTTTTGGGGAAGTCTCTTGAATCCTGTTGTAGTGGGAAAGAGTTAGGAGGGAGAGTATATCCAGACAGCCCTCAGGGGAATAAGGAGAATAGGGATATCTCTTGTGTAATGAACTCATCATGGGCTGACAGATATAGTCTTCTAGAGGGAAACCCTAGATACCAATCAAGACCTAGGGAATCTGTCTCAGGAAAGGGGAGTGCCAGCAGCAAAGGAAAGCGAGGGAGTGGCATCCGCGCTGGAAAGGGCGTACAAACCACACCGAAGAACAGGGAAGCCGAAGAAAGGGCATGAGGTGCATTTGTATCCATTAGTGCATAAGATCATGTACTCTACATAGCGACTACACGTCACATGTACTCCACATAACTACTCCCCGTCAGAGGTGCAATCATACATTAGCACATAAGATCAGATACTCCCCATGTCCCCGGCATCAGTCCCATTACCCGTCACCCAGAGCTAGCTACTCCCCATAAACCCATAGAGAGCTACTCCACTGCAGCAGTCTCATTAGCTCTGAAGTCCCACGAACAAGGGAGCGCAGATCTTACTGGAACACAAAGATCGATGACTGGCACGGGAACGAAGGAAGCACTATGCTCTATGACGGGCACTGAAACAACTCGGCTATCGGACTGGCACGGGAACAAATAAACTTGGGAACGAATTAACAAACAAGAGGAGGAGAGCGTAGGAGAGCTCATTATTACAAAGACAGACAGGGGATCGGCTTGGGACACTAATCGTTCATTAATTAGAATTCGGTTCGCTCCGAGCACATGGTTGGTTCCCTCCCATTTGTATCTCCCCAAATTTATGATTCAATCTTTATGCGATTTGGATTTATTTTTAATATAGAAACAAGGAGTGAAAATGCGTTAATCAGATGCACCACTCTACTCTGGAATCTTTTTTCTTCATTCCATTGTTCTCCAATGTAAAGCTCCCAGTTGGCTCGTAAGTAGCGAGGCTACCCCGGGCTGACGCGGCCTGTCTTCTGGCTCTACCAGGCGCATATATATATATATATATATATATGTATCGAACCTTGGAACGTTCGACTTACAAAAGCATGAGTGCGAAGAACAATCAGTCAAGAGGCCCCTTCGGTTGGGTAACAGCAGCCGGCTGGGTAAAGGCCCCTATTATTGATTTATTACCTCTCCAACTACGTCACACAGGTAACGAGGAATCAGAAGGTGAAATCCGGGGGACGGAAGTGAAAACCAACTGTAGTCTCATTATTGGCTAGGTTGGATCACTAAGAATGAAATGATTTGTTAAAGTTCACTATATCGGTCGAAGAACCAACTTATAAGCCTTAGTCAATCCCGGCCAATATATATAAGTGGGTAAAAAAAAGTGGAGTTAGAACAGTATGCGACTCTTTACCTCCTCACGGTGCAACTGAGCCCTGAGGCCAAGCCCTAGTCAAGCTAATACGACCTCTCCACAGACAACCAATCCAGCTCCTATTCATCATAACAATCGCCTATAATAGACCCCGTAGCAATGCCGAGGGAACTAGTAACTCCCACGTTAGGGATTAAAACCACGGACAGAACACGGTTCTCCATAAGAGCTGCGAGGTTATATTAGATTACCTTAAGCATTTCCGCCAGCCTGAACGAATATATTTCATTTGCCTAAGACAATAGGTTCATGATAGCCAAAGAGACTATATAAACTCCCGGCCACTAGGTACTGGAATAGACGTTATGCACCACGTAGGTCAGATATAAGAAAAACAAACGGACGTGCTCATAGAAGTACAACCAAAGATGGAAGTAACCACCCGCACAGTTCGGACGTTAGCCTCTGCTTATTCAGTAAGAACAGATGGAACTCAACCACGGATATCGACGCATAGGACATTGAAGCTACTAAGAATAGCTAGAACTTCCCCGTTCTACTAGGGGAATTTCATAGTATTTTCTACCCTCCCAGACGAGAGAGACGACCTTCATAGAACCAATTCCTATTTCTGTTCGAGTTGAAGAAGTCAATTCCAACCTCTGCTGTTGCTGTTTAGGCTTCCGCCCTAGCCATAGTGACAGTTGTTTCAGTTTAAGGCTCAGCTCCGGTTCCAGCTGCTGTTGCTGTTGATGCTGCAACCCTGGCCCTAGCTACAGTGACGTTGCCGGTTGCTTTTCGAGCTTCCCATTATGGTGCTGGCTGCAAGGGGGCAAGCATGAGACCCCCCGACCCCCCCAAGCCAAGCATATTTGGATACCTACCCCTACTATCCGCGCCTACAGCTACCAACCCCTACTACCCACGCCTACAACCACCAGAGAGGGGCTTACCGACCTACCTACCCCATATTCTAGTACTCAGCATCATCGTGGATGCATCGAAAGGTGTCCCTAACAAAAAGTATGCCCAATTTACTGTGTTTCAATTCCCCGGCCACCTAAGGTATGGAAATAATTGCGAAGGGAAACCCTGCCCGCTCCATATTCCTTCCGATGCATCGTATATGAGGCGGAGTTGAACCAATCCTGTACGCGCTGGGGTGGGATATCTGTTTACGCAACAAACAAGGACGAACAACAAGGATAGGTTCTTCATGGTATAGTTTCAGGCCTAGGAACGACGAGTACCATAAAACCAAACCACCTTAGCACGGATATTTGTGTTCGACTACGTCCAGGAACAAGAAAGGATTGGCCATTATCTATATATGCTGGTGGTACAAAAGTTCTGATGGTATTCCATCCTTCCTTTTTTCCTTCGTGGAAATCTGGGTGGAAATTAGGATCAGTTGAGTCCACTTAGCTACCGAACTCAATTCAATAAAGACGTTAGGTGCTGAAGGTCGTTAGACTTAATTACATATATAAACAGTATACTTTAGACTCTTCACTCCTACTTAATACGCGTTAAAGACTGCGCCAATGAACGGAACTACGATCCAATGGTCAAGCTGAGCACTCCGGCCAAGGTTGGATCCGAACCCAGACACCCAGTCCCACCCGATTCAACAGAACGCCAGCTAATCCGAAAGCACAACACCATACCATAATGACTGAGAAATGCTATGCCTCCGGTACTTATATAATACCTAAAGACGCAGACTATGCTTTGCTTTTTTCCGGGAGTTAGGGCGCCGGAGTACAACCTATAAAGCCTCTTGCGGATACGAGGGCAATTTACCAACCAGTGGACCCTAAGGTTAAGGTAACAGAGGTAAAGATAGCTACGAGAGCAGACCCAGGCAGCCCTGAGCGATTATTAAGTAGTAGTTTACGCGACCTAGTTGATCGAGTTACAAAGTAAAAGCCAGGAGCAGAGACCGGACAGAGGCATTATAAGGAAAGGCAGGTGCTCCGCATTTTCTTAATCTAAAGGGAGTTGAGCTTCTTGACCCAGGCGGATTATTTGCTCGGGATCGAGTTGAAGTTCCTGTAGGGGGTTAAGCATCCCCGCCATCCATCTGTCCAATTCCAATTCGAGACCAGCTATTGCGCTTGACCTTACCTATAAGCACCAGCGGCGGGCGGTAGCAACACCAGCATCATTGGCATCTGACTGAGCAAGCATCCGTTTCATCACCTATGTCGGAAGCATCAGTGACTGTTTAACCACCAACAATTCTTGTTGGGCCATTGCCCGTTTCATATCCACTTCCATAGCCGCCGGCTGACCGTAAGCACCAATAACGGATACATAGGCGGGCAGCTTATGATTTATATACAAAGCGGGTTCCCCATTATAGGTTTTTATCCCACGAGGTTATTACTTTTCCTATGCTTATAAAAGTCTCATATATAAAACAAATTGGACGAGTCCAATGATTTTTGTCTGAGTGCAAGAGGATAAAAAGAATCAACTGAATAAACTAGATCAAAGTAAGATGCTGGATCAACGGAAAGAGCTGGATCTCGATCTCGTCCTGGAACATCTGGAGCGGAACATCTGGATCTGGTTTTGCAAGCTCTCGATCTGGAACTAATGAATATGGCTCGCCGTGCGTGTCTCCCTGCTACAACTGCGTATAGTGATAGTGCTGATGGATCTGGTACTGATGCCATTGGTGGTGCTGGTTCAACTGGTTCAACTGCTGCAACTCCCTTTAGATTAAGAAAATCGGGTCATAACCTAGTTCTTCGACAGGTGCTTCAACTGGATCATTCACCGGTGCTGGGTCTTGATCACAAACACGAAGGTCAGTAACTGGGTCAAGCTAATCAGCTCAGTCAACTAGTAGATCTGCCCTAGCTTATGCTGTCTCTACCGCTACTTACTAGTGCTTCATAAACTGCTTAACTATATGACTTGGGAACCGGTGCATCTGGATATGGAACCTTGCCAAGCTGGGTCTACTGCTTAAACTACTGGATATGCTTATGGTGCTGCTCCTGCTTCTTATGCTTCTGGATTTGTATCTGTATCTGGAACAGGATATGCTGCTACTGGAGCGTGCTCCTGGATATGGATAATTGACTTAACTACCCGGATCATCTGCTTACTCAGTTGCTGGATATGTTACTGGATAAGCTGCTAGTCCAACTGAATCGACTGCTTAACCTATTGCTTAATCAACAGGATCAACCACTACAACTATTGGTGCTTCACCGACGGCGGAGAGACTGGATCGACTGAGTCAACTGAATAATCTACATATACTAGCTTGGATGCTGCTGATGGTTCAAGGTCAACTACTGGTAGTGCTGCTTCAAGCTCTCGATCTGGTCCTTCTTCAACGTATGCTTAATTATGTGCTATAGCTGGTGCTGCTACTCGTGCTTATGGGTATGGGTATGAGTCAATAGCTGCTACTAGTAATGCCTACGCCTTCGCTCCGTATACTCCTGCTTGCTTTGGATAAGGGTCTCGATCTTCTATATCCGTACCTGGAACTGCTGCTTATGCTGGATCTACTGACTCCACTGGAAGGCCGGGTCTTCTAAGAAGGGCACTGGGTCTAGATCACGATCACGAGCATAAACGGAGCAAGGACTGGTTCAACTGACTAATCTAGATACGTAACCGGGTATCAATCTCGATCAAATGGATCAACGACGGCTAATGCTATTGGCCGGGATGCTTGCTTTCCAGGTCAGGCTATCTCCATGCTCTCCAACCAAGCTCTATAGCTGGCTGCCGGGCAAAGGAGCTGGAACTGAGCCATTGAGCAATACTGCTACGGATACACCTTATTGGCGATCAACCGGTACCAAGCTAGCTATAAACACGGATACTGAGGAACCCTGCAATGAACACTGATCTACAACGAGGAATACGCTGGGATTACCAAGCGAGGGCAATACATATCAATTGGTCTACCTGGACTAAGGATTTCAATAGTTTAGCGGTCTTCTCCCGTAACCTATGCCTATTATATACTAGCTGCGGGCTATTTAATTGGTGCTGGGACGGGTGCTTATGGCAGCGGGGAAACTCCGGCCTTTATAGTGACTGCCTCTGCCTCTACTGCAATTGGCTTCGCCCTTGGAGCTTATGGATATGGGTAGGAAACATATTATTTGACTGGATCAAATGAGTCAATTGGCGCTTTTCCTGCTTGCTTCGTTGCTTAATCAACGGCTGCTACTGAAAGAGCAACTACTCGCTTTGGAACTGCAGCTTTCCTTCGCCTATATCCTTAGGCCGCAGCAGATCTCGTCTCATCTGGGCTGCTTGTGTATAGGTGCCGGGCGGGAGTGCCTTCGCCTGCCATCGCTCTCTCTATCTTTTCCAAGGCCCCAGGTGAGGTGTTCACCTTCGGGAATATGTACCAACCCTCCCTTCGCCTGCCTGATTGGATTCGGGGAGGGGGTAGGAGCTTGGATTCGGGTAGGATTGGATTCAATTCTTTCCACTGATGAGCTGAGCCTAAAGGCGGTTCTTTCTCGCCCAAAAAACGAGTAGTCCAGTATCTTATTGGATTGGTTGGATCTCGATAAAGACTGGCATGCCTGTCAATTACCTTAGCTTAGCTTATCTTACCACTTAGCTTAGCGGAGCTAACCAGTTCCAGTTGTTAATAGACTATGGAATGCTATTGGCTCGTTGAGTGCTAAGTGATTGCCTGTATGAATCCCCAGTGAGTGGGTGCAAGCAGGCTGCTGAGTGCGTGCAACCAGTAATTGGATGCGGAGTGCGTGGAACGAGGAAGATGTCCTTCGTTCATTGATGTGTTCGTATTGGGATTTCCAGGATAATGACTGGCATTCCCAGGAATAATGTGCATTACCTTTTACTCTTCCAAGAACTACTTACTATAGATACCTTCCTTTGGTCGGATAACAACCAGTAATATACCTTTCTTCGTTGGGTAACAATGACTCTATCCCGCTTACGGCTTTCCAGCAAAAAAACTAGGTTGCGTATAGGAAGAAGCCAAACCACTTAATAATGCAGGGCTTATCAGCTCGACGACCAGCTAGTGAGGGGATCCAGCCCAACAACTAGAACGAGGTCCGCAGCTTCTCATCCCAACAACAACAAGCGCAAATAGGAGGAAGACAACCCGGCCATGAGCAGCACGAGGTCCCGGTTCAAAGAGAATACGCCCACTTTCTTAGTAGGTGATTATGAGCCGGCACCAACCACTAAGCCGATAGTCGCTTTCTTTGTTGGTTGAACCGAGCGAGCGTAAGTGTAACTAAGAAATGCCGATAGTACAGGAGCTCTTATGAGCCGGCACCAGCACCAAGTAGAGGAAGCAAGCTATGTAGCCTGCACCGAACTCATTTCGTACGGGTTCAATTCAAGTAGTCTGCCTCTTAAGTGTAACCTTTGCTATTGGAAGTATGGGCAGAAGTATTGAATGCTTGGCACGGTTAATCAGTCACAATTAATCAGTCAAGGTAGGTAGGTAGGTAGGTTAGGTTGCTTCTATGTTTCAATTAGTTTCCGAGGTTAGAAAATGTGTAAGCAACTAATATAAGCAACTAATTACAATTATCAAGATAATTCTATTTGTTTGTTCAATATTAGAACAGGGTTGAAGACCTAGATTTGGTGAGTTATTGCTTTGTTGAGCGATGGATGGAAGATCTATTTCTATTGCTTGGAAGTCTTGATACTTGAGCGATGGAAGCACAGTAGACGGTGAGATAGCTTGTAAGGAAGTATGAGTGGGATAGCTTGTAAGGAAGTATGAGTGGAAGCACATTAGTAAGTGAGATAGCGATCGATGGAAGCACTAAGTGAGATAGCTAGCGCTAGAACTATTTCTATTGTAAGTAATGCTTGGCACATCAGTATCAGTTAATCAGTAAAGAGGTAAGGTTCGGGTAAGACCGCTTCTCACTTGGACGGGGCTATTTGCTTTTGCTTTGGTAACAGCCTTTGACCGGACTATTTCTTTTGAAAGCATCAACCCGACTATTGCTTGACAGCTTTGACCGGACCAATTGCTTTGTGGAGGAAGCCTAACACAGCTAGCGATAGAAGCAGCACGAGGTAGACCAGTTTCAAGAGCCTATTGTATGGTTCGGGTAGCCCACTTTGTTTGGACAACAGATTGTTTCACGAGGTACGAAACTAGATATCCTCTGGTTCAAGAACGACTATTGATCCCTGAGCAGAGCGACCTATTCCAATTCATTCACTAGAGTGATCGCTTCTAAGGTGAATCTCTCCTTATTAGATTCCGATTTATTCCTATATCTATAATATATCAGTCAGGAGAGCGAAAAGCTCATTTCCTTTTGGATTTCTGCATTCTCCTCTCCCGCCTGTAGGCTCCTCTCCCTTTCCTGTAGGCTCCTCTCCCTCCCTATCGACTAAAGAAAGAAGAGTCAAAAGCCCATGTGAGCAAAGCTAAGGTCCCACCATGTACATGTAGCTGTTCTCGACTGGCAATCGCTTGGATCATACAGCTGACATGAAGCAACGAACGACAAGGGCAGCGATGCAATCACACGTAGAGGTATGGAACTACGCATCCAGGATGGGATTTGATCATAGGACAGTGATACACGAATTCTACGTTGGAATCTAAATTACCACAGGCGGAATTAGCACATATTAACGTATATAAGGATGGATGATATTCACTTATATAAGGAAGTGACAACCCGGCCGTGCGTCTGCCCAGCTATCCAGAGAGAGAGCTCTATAGTTGGCGTAGCCTGCCATGGTGGCCTATCTTACTGAGCCTGGCATGCTCGTAAGTATTGATAGGATATAGCTAGCCTCCCTCGATAGCACAGGTTTCTCTAAGCTAATTCATAAAGAAAGACTATTAAGGAAAATAGTTGAGAAGGGTTGGGATACCGGGCTAGGCACTACTGCCATGCCTACCCTAGCATATTACTTACGAGCATGCCAGGCTGTCATTAAAGACAGGTCATCCTGAGTCATGAGTCATGAATGACGAGATCTATAGCTAATGAAATTCATAGCAATCTGAAACATCTCAAGCTAATGAAATTCCAATCTCTTGGCTGAAAGCGCCTGTACGGTAACTAGAGAGAATTCTGTTTTTGCTACGCTCAGGTATAACCCGAGAAAGCATTTCGTCCCAAGTCGCACCACCGGAACAAAAGAAATCCCTGGCCGTCCTTCCCCTCTCTACGTTCGGGCCTAAAGGTGCGTTACTTGGCCCAATCGAAGCAGGTGATCGGGTGGCACTCTTTCTTTACTTTATATACATACCGGTTCCGGCCAAGGTAATAAGTAAGTTGTTGTCCTTATTATACCTAAAGATGCAGGTTGTGGGTGGGATATATAGCATTAAGAAGGGGAAGCATTATTATATATAAATACGAAATAGAGAAGTCTAGAGAAGCGGCCTGATGAGTTTTGACGAGTCGGCCCTGATCGGATTGCTGTGATCGCCCGGGCAGGCAGTAAGGCCTTATACGATCCTAAGTGAATCTCCTGAACGTGAACGATCCGTCGTTTCGGTAATGAAGTGAGTAGGAGCTGCCCTTCTTTCAATGTCTGTGCGACTGGCGGTATCTCTATGTATGGCTGTATTATGTCTGCATCTTATTAGACTATATTCTGGTGTCGTCAAGTCCTGGTGATGCCCCCGCCTTTTATACCCATAATATCAGAAAAAAGTAGGTGTCCTGCTCAGTCTGATATTGTAGGCTCTCGTTCTGTGCCTTAGTGTAAAGTAACGCGTGTCCTCTCTTTGATTGCCGCCGTGCATCCGTCCAATTGGCCAGCCTCGTATCATTGTCCTCGTATCATTATGTGATCTGTCTCTCCTTCCTGTTTCTTATGCTGCCACCTTTGCTCTGTGACCGCGGGCTCGACCAAAGGGACGTTAAGTGACTCGACCCAAAAAGGGCGAGGTACGAAGTCGCTCATCCATCCGATGGGTGAGGTGGCATGGGTAGATGAGATAGAGTCTGAACGGCCAGTGGTAATTTCAGGTGGTAATTTCAGGAACAAAAGATGGCCTATCCAGATTATAGAGAGTCTGAACCTGGCTTTGTCAAACTGGTAAATTCAATACAGAAGAGTTAGTTCACTTAATAAGACTGGTTAGTTTCCCTAATATATGCATCATGAGTTCAAGCTGTTAGACCATGTGAATAAGCTCCGACAAGATTAGGTAAAAGGAGCATCTTTTCATCTCCAATAAGTGCTTAAAGAATATTCCTCTCCAATAGAAATGATTTGTGATAGGTGATCTAATTCCGGGATTCTGCTAAAAGCCTAAACAAACTAGGTGATAGGGGTGTTGGGACTAATTAATATTACTCTTCGCGCTGACTCTTCCTCTCCGAAGCTCCAATATACTACAGAGCTATTCCTCTCCGAAGTTCACATAGAATGGTAAAATACTAAGGCTATATTACTACAGGCAAGTAAGAGAGAGAAAGAAAGTGTCCATAGGGCAGCAGTCCAGAGGGCTAGCTAGACACTTCATCAGCTAGTCCAGTTCAGAGGGCTTGAACTCTACCAGCTTAAGACAGTTTGATGAGAGCTGATTTGATATAGGTGATCTATCTAATTCCGGGGTTCTGCTAAAAGCCTAGACAAACCAAAGTATTATTCGTGATAGGTGTCCAATACGGGTTATGCTCTAAAATAAAGTGAGCTAGGCAGATATTGGTGCGTGCTAGGATGATGTCCAGCCAGGTTGGGATGCCCAGCTGCTTAATATAAATCTCCGAACTGAGACTTGTCTTCTATTAGTAGTAGTTCTGTCTATACAACTTAAGACGATCTTCACTTCAATGGATGAGACTCTATTAAGGAGGCTTGTTTTTCTGCTGGAACCAACAAGAAGACTAAAGCTAGTGTTGTCCATAGGGGGGGCTCCAGGCGGCGGGACTAACAGGACTAGTTTCTTAAGGCTTTTTACCACAGTACCAAGGCAAGACCTTAAGGACCACCTATCCGGATGATAAATTAAGTACAGAAAGGTAGCAGGTACAGTAAAGAAAGGTGGCGTGTCAAGAGACCTATCGCAGATAATAATTCATTTGAATCTTACTCTCCGAAGCTCCAACAGCATCTGACACAATGAATTAGTGGGGTAACTTCTTTGTATGAAGCTCCCACAACATTTGCTAATAAGGCTAGTCAGTCCAGGTATAAAAGATTTTGTTTCATTGGTCATATAACTCCGATGATAGTTCATTTGAATCTTTCTCTCCGATAAGCTTTCATTTTAATATTCCTTTCCGAAGAGCTCTTCCTCTACGATTAGATCTTCCTCTCCGAGACTTGTCATAGAGTAGTTATGTCTCTACAGCTTAAGACTCCACCAACAAAGTGCATGGAAAAAGATAGTATCTTAAGGCTTGTTTCCGATGAGATATTCCTCTCCGAAGCTCCCAAAGACTGGTCAGTTCACTTAGACTGGTTAATTCACCGGCTTAAGGCATTGGACTAAGTCTAGTAGTTCTGTCAATACAGCTTAAGACTCCACCAAAGTGCATGGACTAAGCTAGTATCTTTAGTGATGATGGACTAAGCTAGCCCCTGCGGGATCTAGTTCTATACGAGCAGAGCATAGAGAAGTTTCACTTGTCTTGTCATATCCATAAATGTAAGCAAATGTAGCTTCCCCTATCCCCCATTTGAAACATCCTGAAATACAATTCCGAAATCAAACCCTAAGTTACTTATTGAGTGGGGTGAGGCGGTCTACCAGATAAGCAACTGATGAGAGGATCCTAGGGTGGGGAGGCAAGGTGATTGATGAATGGATTCTCTAAACTGATAAGTATTCTGGGAAGCTAGTTCCAACTAACACATCCCCAGTACGCGTAAGGTACCTTACCAGTATCACCCAAGGATGGCCCAGTATGCTTTCACTAATTCATTCTCATTACCCTTTAACTCAGCAACAAGGCTCTAATCATTGAAGTATACAGTCATAGCAAGCTCTAGTCAGTGCTACAAGCTCTAGTAATTGCCACGTAGTAATAGCCAGGAGTCATAGATGATAGCCGATCATAGCCGGTAGTCACCTTTTATAATTGCCTTTTCTCATTGCTCATAGACGCTAGTACTTGCCGGGAGTCTTTTCCATACTGCCAGACCCAACTGAAAAGGACCCTACGGGATGACACTTACCGCTACGGAACCTTAGTTCCTACCTCGAATGGATGCCATGACGATTATTACTTATTATGCACCTGTTGAGGGTCATACGCCAGTCATAGCCAAACACACCAGTCATTGCTGATCATTGCCAGTTGATCATAGCCAGCAGGTCATAGGAGATCATAGCTGCCCCATAGACCCAATCATAGCTGCCATATCACAATTAGCATCTGACATAGCTCCATACAAGCCAGACATTGCCAGATATCATGCGTCATATCGATATGTTACCAAGTTGGCACGGATAGAAAAACGAATCTGATGCTTATGCTGCTGGCCGGAAAGGAGCGGACAGGGGATATGAGTCTTCAACCCACCACACGTGAGAGAAGTATGCCAGACGATAGGGAGAATAAAACCATGTTACCACTAGACGGGAGAGAAACAGATTGTGTCAACAAATGATATATTGATTGAGTTACCCATCACATGATATAACCAAGAAAGAAGTTACCTTTCATATGCGATAGAGAAGGACCCCATTGTGAAACAGTTCGCTTGTCATTACACGCCCTGGGGCCCTCCCCCACGCAACACTGCTGTATGGGGCCCCAACCCCTTTTACCTGGGGAAATACCAGGAAGGCAAACACTATCCTGGCGAATCAATTATGTGAAGTGAGTGGTGAACGGCTTTATGTGTGCTGTTAGTGGCTTATGTTTGTGAATGGCTTCTGTGAACCTTTTCTGTGTTAATGGATTCTTTGTGTGAACGGCTTCGTGCATGCAGTTAATTGATGGCTTTAGTGAATGGATTCTATGTCTGGACTGGGCTCCTGGGCTACTCGGCTTGGATCCCGGGCTGCGCTGGGCTTGGTGGCTACTGGGCTCCCCGGCTGCTGGGCTGGGATAAGGAGCTGCTGATACTATACTCGGCTGGGTTGGGCTGGAAACAGTTATATCAGCACATATGACCCATGCTTGCCTGGAGAGATATTGATTCGATTGATTGATTGGATTTGATTATGGGCCAACAGATACAGAGCGGGGTGGGACTATGGACAAATGACATCTACCAAAGGAGTGGTCCAACGGACGGATCAAAACAAACCCAAGAGTGTGGTGTACCAATTTCCCTTACAACTTATACTACCAGGCATGACGTGTTCCCACCGGACCAGATTGAAGGACCCCAGCAGAAAAGAGAGATGTGAACCAATGGATAGGAGTTCAATCATTACCCCATTCAGTTCATACCCAAGAGAGTGAGTAAGGTGCACGGATACAGATTGGATTCTTCTGCTGATGTTGTTGGCCGGGAGGGAAGAGCGGCCAAAGGAGACAGAAGTGCAGGAGTGTGAGTGAGGTCACCGATTAGGAGTGAGTGATTGGATTGATTCGATTGGCGGAAAACATCTACCGCAATAGGGGGAACAACAGACA
>Ga0316215_1000126_pt1 | contig 13930 bp, 15 predicted proteins | sample NRE5metagenome_FD_207796 | JGI IMG/M metagenome (GOLD analysis project Ga0316215, IMG submission 207796) | Spruce roots microbial communities from Maridalen valley, Oslo, Norway - NRE5 | ecosystem: Host-associated > Plants > Roots > Unclassified | place: Norway: Oslo | collected 2017-09-15
AACTCTTGCGTTAAAAACCCAGTGAAAACGTCAGGCTCATGCATGAAGAAATTGCAAACTTCCCAGCCCATCACACAAATAGTGGCTAAATCCCACACAAAAAGTTAATCATTTAAACGTGGCAATCATATGATGTTATAGTAATTTCTTAATATGATTAGGTAAATGTTAAAAAGAAAACAGGATAACGGATGCAAGATCATTAATTGTGTCCATCTCCAATAGGTATACGCCTTCCTGCGTAATAAATCTTTAAATCTTAATCTACCATGATTCTCCACTAAAAAAGTGTGGTTTTCTCTTTAAAAAAAATAGTAATAGTAAGTAATCCATGAAATTGAAAAACAAATTGATTTCTAATAACCTTTTGTATAGCTTTAAAAGAACTAACAATATTGTCACCTATTCATCGGTTTCACTTCTCATTCTCTTTTATTATTAGTTTGATCAAAGATTCAAGATTTCTATTAATGATTTCTAATCATTTTTTATATAACTTTACAAGAACTAACAATATTGTCACCTATTCATCTGTGGCAGTTCTCATTCTCTTTTGTTATAAGTTTGATCATATATTCAAGCAGATATTCATCTGTACCAGGTCTCATTCTCTTCTATTCTCAATTTGATCAAGATGATATACAAGTATCAAAAACCAGCTCTTGTTAGTATTCAAGTAGATATACAAGTTGTTTGATCATATATTCAAGTAGACATATATATTCAAGTACAATACATATACCAGTATATCGAGTTAGTATAATATAAATAATAATAATAATATTCATGCAAATGTAGTTTTGTGTAAGATAGAAAGGACGGCCATGGAGTATTAATTAAACGTTGAAGGAAGAGATACATAGTTTGAGAAGATAGCAAATTTTCAGCATGCTTTCTCATCCATCATAGTTGCCTGCATAGAATGATTGTCCATCCGTCATTTTGGATGTTTATGGGAATGGGAGTGAGGTTGTTTTTCTTGTTATTTGAAAACAATTTAGTTTCTAGAAAATGTTCCTTCTCTAGGTATAAATGGATATAAAATTGTTCTGCATGCATTTCATGTGGAATGTAATTATTGAAAAAACCATGTAACAAGCATAGGGGAAATTATTGGAAAATTATATAGCATTTAATGTAAGGATAACATAAAACTTTTAAGAACTAATGTCAAGCCTAGAGATAACATTAGTTGATTTAAGGTGAAACCTCTCAACTATTTGAAATTTACCTTGAGTCTTGGCTAGTGACACCAAATAAGACCTCAAATCTAAAACTTTGGATAACAATGAAAAGGGAAATAAAAATTTATGAATTTGTCAAAAATATTAGATTAAAACAAGGAGAAATCATTGGTTTGCATGCAAGGTTAATGAAAAAAAGAAAACCCATTATTATAGTCTCTACAACCTAAAGGGAAAGAACTAATAATATGTTTCTACCATGTCTTTTGGAAAAAGGAACATTATGCAATATGAGAACTCTTTGTCAAACTTTCAACTAGTTGTGTTGTTTTTTAAGCTAAAAGTTTTACAAAACATGCAAAATAATAACAATAGAATTATATTTAAAATTATGTTATAATTGATGTATTTGTTGACCAAGTAATGTAGTGATAGAAGTGAAAAGTGGAAGTAAAATTGGTGTACCTAGAGAACATAGGTGACACACACGCATACACATATATATAATTAGCAAAATATTATGGATAAATTTGTAGCACCAGTAGATTTAAGAAAAACATTAGAAGCACATAAGTGTATCTTCATTTAGGCTTCACATACAAGTTTATCTTCATTTAGGCTTAGACTTGTAGGCAAGATGGCTTGCCCAATCTCCTTAGGTCTTTTACATCTTACAGAGGTAGTTGACCTAACTATTAAAGATTATTATTAGAAAGATTAAAAATGTTACATTATTTAGAAATTGAGATTTATTATATTTATATGTCGAGTATTTGAAGAAAATAATTTAATTAGTCTAAGTTATGGATGATCACGATAATTAATGATTAAATTTTATTAAGGTTAACTTAGTTATCAATAAATTAATGAATGATGATGATTATTTTGGAATATAGGATTTATAAAATTTAATTAATTATATTCATTGATTATATGAGTTCTTTGTTGGAATAACTTAGAAATAAATATTTTCAATTCATTTTGACTTTTATAAGTTACAATTGTTTTGAAATTTGAATTTAAAATTTGAGTGTCTTAGGTATTCCAAGAGTGTTTTTTTTTCATGTTAAGGTGTTTTAAGTCTTTCTAACTTATTGCTTCCCTATGAACCAATAAAATTGTTCTTATCTCATTCTTAAAATTATTGATATTAATCTTTGATTCTTAATTTTCATAGTAAAATTTGTAAACTTTTTCTATTTACACTAAATAAATTAAAAAATTGTTCTATATCAAATGAAGAGAAAGAGACTTCCAACATCACAAACCCCAAGATGAACAAATTTGAGCTACAACAACTTGTATAAATTATTAGTAATATTTCCTTCCGTGCAATCCATTGATTGTACGTATTAGTAATATTTCCTTCCCTATCTATTGATTGTATAAATGATTTTGTAATGCTTGATGGTTGTGCATGGTGAACTACTTTTCTCAAATAAGATAGGTCATGAGTTTTAAAATGAACCTTAATATTGGATAAGATATTAAAAGGTTGGAATTTGTGAAAATAATAAAATAAAGGATTGCAAAACATTATCTTGCAATGTATTATCATATAAATATGTGTGTTAGAACCCAAGGACACAACTTTTTTCTTTGGAATGAGATATGAGATATGTGGAGAGTGATTTCAGTAACAATGGGAAGATAAATTCATTCTTCATTTCAATTGTCCAAATTATATCTAGTTGACTACTACTAAATACAATTCAGAACACAACCCATACATAAATTCATTCATAGTTGTAAAATACATAACATGGAGATCATCATTTTCTCCATTGAAATTTATCATTACATATCATTATTCAAATAACAAAGAATCATAATCATAATATAAACAACATAGATATAATCCCTGAATCATAATCTTAATATAGACATCATAAATATAATCCATGAATAATAGAAGAAAAAAATCATAATCCTAAAATAGAAAAAAATTATAACCCCAAATTTTCATTATACAAAATCATTTGAAAGCATAAATATAATATTTTAGTTTATATCTATCTCTTTTGCTATGCAAAATCATATGAAGGTTGAGATGACTATGTAACCAGTACTTCCTACTTATTCATTAAAAATGATAACTTAGCATCATCGTGAATCTAATGTCCAACAACAATTTATGAATTAACAACTTGTTGAATACTAAAGAAAAAACATAGTGTTTTGTGTTCTAAATGGTAACCTCTAATAGTTTGTTTCTAATGGTTTGTATATATGATACAATGGTGATTTACAAGCCACCCTAAATCCATTTCATAAAATTAATTATATATATATATATATATATATATATTACATTTCAAAAATATAATTTATAATTTATTATATCATTAAAAGTATTTAACTTTAAAAACTATTTTAAAAATTTGCATAAGCAATTTCAAACAAGTTAATAAATAGCAATATATACATGAACTTTGTTTAATTGAAAAAAATGGATAATAAATAATTTAAACTCAAATAGCATAGTTTCATGTGCATAAGGATACTTTTATTTCATGTAGGGAGATTACTTTTGTTGTTTCTATAGATAATTTTGACGATTGTTTACACAGTGTATCTCCAAAAAGTTTTATGACAATTATGACTAGTGTGTGAGAATTTTGAAAACTGTCTACATAATTTATTTCCAGAAAGTTTTATGGCAATTATGACTAACTTTGAAAACATATACATTGAAATTACTTTTACTTCATGTGATGATCCTTTTATTTTAAGTTGAAAGGTCCTCACAATGATGATGATGATGATTAACGTCCACTAAGACCGAATTGGTCTATCAGACCTTAAGAGGGTAAGTGATTACTTGTAATTATTTAGAATTTTGTTTTTGTGATCGAAAAGCATTAAGAGAAGCTTTCCAAGATCATCACACTTTTGTTGAGTTAAGAGGTTAGGAAGGTGGGTAGTGCCACAAATATTTTGAAAATGAGATCTAATATGGGTATAGGCTGGACAATCTAAGAGAAATTGTTTTTCATCTTCAACCGTCTTAGAGTCACAAAGGTGACACACTCTTTCATCCCATGGTGTTTTAGGAATTGACCAATGCCTAGTTTCACTATGGAGCTTGTGAGAATTTGTTCTTATCTTAGCAATGCTTATTTTTTTCTTTACACTTGGCAAAATAGATAGATAATTTTGATATTATAGATTAGGGTTGATTGCATCCTTATAGTATCTTTATTCTGCAAAATGGTGTCTTCCATGATTCCCCAATAGTTTATCCAAGATCGGGTATCTTTATGCCATCCTCGCCTGAGTTGATGGTGGTTATGACTTGATTTTGAAGCAATTATAGGAAGCCTCTTGTCTTCCATGTTGTTTAAATTGTTCTTATACATTAGGTATCTAGTCATAGCCATGCTATCAATGGGGGAGATGCTTGTTTCCAAGAGGTGGATGGGATAGGGCGTATTTCCTTTAATTTTGAGATTATAGGTTATAAAATTCTTTTGTATTTTCTCTATCTTTCTCCAGGATTCACGAGACATACTAAAGCCCCATAATTCACATCCATAAAGAATAAAATGTGTAACAAGAGTCTCAAAGAGGAGTTTCTTCTTATCCCAACTCCAAAGATCAATTGATTTACAATTTTTTTCAAGCCCATAATAATCTTTCCATCCCCGAATAATCATTTTCTCAATGCTATAATTCCAATTGAGCTTATGGTGAATATCAATTCCAAGATATTTGTATGAAGACACTTCCTCCAAGTTGTTTTTTTCATACATGAAGGTATCATAAGGGATATTATTGGATTTAATAATCATGACCTTAGTCTTATCAGTATTAACAATCATACCCATATTGGAGATAAAATCCTTGAGGATTCTTAATTGGTTTTCAAGATCATGGGGACTCCTTGCCATAAGATCGATATCATCGAAAAAACGAAGAAGATTGATGACTACACCAGTGAGATTAGGGCCGACACAACCTCCTTTTTCTAAGCAATCTTCTAACTTGTCAATGTATATGCCAAAAAGGGTAGGGGACAAGGGACAACCTTGTTTGACTTTGATATTGCAGTTAATCTCTTTTGACCAGCCCTCAATGTTTTTAAACTTAACAATAATGTTCACATACATCCTTATTGCAATAGCCCTCAACTCGAGAGGCACTTTTATCTCTTCGAACCTATTCCAAAGGTTTTTCCTAGGAACCATGTCAAAATATTTTCTAAAGTCAACAAAACAACAAAAGATATTGGTTTTAGTATTGCGGAACTCCTCTGCAATGATCCTAAAGGTAACAAGATGGTCCACAGTTGAATGATATCTCCTAAAACCGGCATGGCCTTTAGCTCTTTTATCGTGACTTTCTAGCCAAAGGCTAATCTTCTTTTCCAAAATAAATCCATAAAGCTTTGCTAAAATTGGGCTAATCATAATGGTCCTATAATTAGAGGGAATGTTTATATCCCCATTTTTAAAAGTAGGAACAATGAGGCTTTGCGCCCAGGGTTAAGGGAAGCCCTGCTTGACTACTAAATTGAAGAGCTTATGTATGTGAGGGATAAGGATTAGCCCTCTTGTTTTAAAAATTTCAGCTTGGTATCCTTCAATGTCCTTAGCTTTCCCATTTCCAAGTCGCTTAACCTCTAACTCTATGTCATCTAAAGAAGAAACTTCTTCCTTTGTAGGGACAATAGGAATGGTGTCCATGGAATTAGGGAACTCGTAAATACTTTTAAGTTAAGAAGCCCTACACATATTATAGGTGGATATTGGTGGCCTCCCACCTAATCCAACTAGCTTATTTTGTATGTTTTCATGTCAACACATCTTGTTGTACTTCTAGGGCCATTTTGGGGCCCTAAACAATTCTTTTTGGATCGCCACATTGAAATTGTAAACAAATTTAGAGTTTTATAGTGTAATGTGTAGTTCTCTAAAAGAACTTTCCAACGGGCTATCATGTGCCTAAAACGGAGGTCGTATGCAAAAGTTACGACCCCGAGAAGTTGAGGTACCAACTTACCCATAGGGGCCCACATAACTTTTGGCGTTTCATCTCCTAGGGTTAGGTTTTTGGATGTCTAGGTTTTGGCATCATGATTAATATCAAAAATTCCTCTGGAGCCTCATTGTAATCATTATGCTCAGACAGATGCATGTAGCAGCCACATCTCTTCTCAGAGATAGCTACCACCATTCGAGCAAGTGTTTCAGTTCTGTAGTTTTACAGTTTCATCCTATTTCATTTATCCAATAGAAGATATTGTTCACTGGATATTTTTTTTGTTCTTCGTATCTGTGTGTTTATTATATTCAGTCTTTAAATCAGTTTGTTCTGCTCCTAAATCCGGATCAAGGATGTCCTTGACAAAATTGGTATCTCATCAAATTTTTAATACCTCCATGTTGATCACAAGGTTGTAAATGTACATATGTTTTATAGGATGGTGAACTAGGATGTTTTGGGGCGAACTGCCTATATGTGTGTGTGTGTGTGTGTGTGTGTTTAGGACAGAGTTCCTATGTGATTTAGGCTAGGGAGCTTATGTGTTGAATGTTCAGTGAGCTTGACAAATGTAAATTGTAATCACACTCGGATATATATTAGTAAAATGAATCATCGTTGCAGACCAAGTCAGGCATAAGAGTATATAGGGATAGGACTCCATGAGAGGTAAAGGGGGATAAGGGATTAAGAAAATGGGCTAAGTCAAGGGGGCTTAATCCAAGGGATTATTATAATATATTCCTAAAGTCTCGAGTCTTATGATATAAAGGTAGTTCCTTTAGTGCCAAGTGTCAAAAAGGGCACATGCATATTTATAAGGGGGAATTTAGTGTAATTCTCTCATTCCTTCCATCATTCTTACAATTTATTGGAGAGTGTGAGATGTGGAGCTATTGTTTCATTGTTATCTTGTGTAACCCTATACATCCTTGGTGGTTTGGATTTGAAGAAGAAAGTTTTCAGGTTTGTGGAGCATTATTTTTTGGTGAGAGACTTGTTGGGAATAGGTTTCTCCGTGTGTTGGCCTAGTGGGTGACATAAATCTTGGAGAGTATCATTGTTTTCCAAGTGCCATAACAATTTGATAATTCATAGCTAGCCTGTTGTTGAAGCCCTGTAAGGGAAGTGGGACAATCGAAGGACTATGGAGCAGTGAAGGGGTACACTTCCTTGGGTGAGATAGGTTGTGGGGAATGAGAGGCTGTGAGGTGGAATGACCACTAGATTTGATTCCATTGGCCTTGTCTCATTTTGCTGAGTGTTGTATGACCTTAGTGGGACTGGGGAGAGTACCTTTACCCCGATGGAGTCATAGTCCCAGCTCGGGGGTGACCTGTTGTTGAGAGTGAATGAAAAATATAGTCTATTTCTAGGAGGAACGTCTAAGATCTATAGCCAGTTGGTGATTCAATAAAATATAAGTGTTCTTTTATGTGTGTTATTATCCTGAATAATGCGTGTGTTTATGTATAATTCGGTTATGCTATAATTGTTATAATTATGCAAGGATTGTATGCTATTAGAGATGCATAATTGTCTCATATGCAGAGCATATTAATGTAGTTGGAATCAGAGGCATGAACATGGGTCTGGGTATGAGCCTTCAGGAAGGTTGGTTACTTTGAAGACTAATCGGTTAAGTTCATGGTATCAGAGCTAATAATTCATGGGCGATTTTATGGGGAAATTGTGAAATGTTCGAGTGGCCCATCATCCAAGCAGGAACCCTAGTAGTTGAGTACATTACAGAGTTTCACCCAAATGATATGTGGTTTGAGTATTGGAAATCTTTGCTTAATATCTCATAACTCCAAATTAGACACTAGTTTCCTTATAACTACCACTAATTAGATCCAAAAATATATCATTTTCTTTGGATGAATTTGAAAATTTTCTAGGAGACAAGGGGTGCATGATCTTTCACTTTATATGATACGATGGGGTATCCTTGGGGATGTCATTTCACCGAACACTAATAGTGCATACAGATGATAAAATAAAATAAGACTAAATGCAACCTAAAATATAAATCCATAATGCAATAATAATTTGTTGTGTGAATTCCATTGATTATTGAGTATACACTACATTATTGATATTTGATCACAACTCATTAAATACCATTAAAATCATTATAGGAAATATAGCATAATAGTTAGCCAAACTAAAAAATAACTATTTAATTTGTCTAGTTTAATTGGCTTTGATGTATTTCATGTAAAGCTCAAACTAGTGAAATCAACAAGTATTAAATCTCAACATTTGTAAACCATAATAGTAGCTATTATTTCATGTTTGATAGAATTTTGGAAGATACCACAAAATAGAAAGTCATGTTCAAAAGTTCTACTTTTCTTATCTATTGACATAGTAAAATCAGGAGTAAACAATAATTAGATTGAAATTTAAGTGGATTTCTTCACAATCTTGGAGCAATTTTCATGTTAATTTTATTAGGAGGATCAATGATAATGAAGTTGAATAAACTAGCCCTTGTTTTCTTGGGTAAACAACATAATATAAATTTTAATTTCTCATGTATACTAGAGACATGGAAAATATCTTTAAAAACTAATGTAGTTACTCTCATAGTTTTCTAGGGTAAACAACATAATATGAGTTTTAATTGCTCATGTATACTAGAGACATGGGAAACATATATCTAATGAAATAGATCAAATTCCATCACAAACACCAAGCATGGATGGTAAATAACTATTGAAGGAAATCACAAACAACTCATACATAGAAAAAATTAAATCATGAAGCAAAGGGGCAATATTGCATTAATAATTTGCATCATATCTATGTGATGATAAAAAAATGAAGTCTCCAAATGCAATGACTCAAAATAAGATATAATTTATATGGGTTTAGAAAGAAGTATAGTAGTAACACAATGTTTGGATGGTATTTAGGAGTTAGAATGGGAGAAGGGAATTTGCATGGGCTATAAGCTTGGAAACATGATATTTTTACCTTTGCAAAACATATTTAGGTGCAACACAAATGTCAATGTAACAATATTTAAAATTTCAATATTTTGTGAAAATCCTCTAATGACAAAGAAAGAAAAAAAGTACATGACTTGGACAAGTTATAGGAAATATTTCAATATCAAGCCCTAACACATGCATGAAATTCATATGTTTACCCTAAATGTATATTATAGTAATCTAATCCACACCTAGGGAAAATCATTTCCACAACAAAGTTCCCTATAACATATTCTTGAGAGCTAAGCATATTCTTGGGAGATAAACACATGTACAGTCACTAGAGGGAATATTAACATTTTTTTCACCCCGTTTACTTCTAAGTTATCATAAATATTAACTTTTATAGAAAAAATAAATCATTTTGAAAATAGAATCACACTTGGATTCTAGTAGGTAATATTATTTCCAAATTTTTGAATGGGCCCTACGGAAATTGAATTATTCAATATCACTTTCTGATGAACCTTGTGTCTTCTAGAACCTGAATATTGGTATTAATATCATAGTAGAGTACTGGGAAGTCTTCTTGTTCGTATTTTAATCCTTATTGCCATATCTGAACAAGCATTATCAATTTCTTTTTTTGTTTTCATTCTCAATAAAATCCGAACAATAAAAAAATTAGTGCATGTTATGGAGACTATTTATGTTTTGAATTTAACATTGTAATCACCCACAAGTTGTTCAAAAGTTTGGACAACTTTTACTCACATTTTCATATGTGAATAAATGTAGTGAAAATATGTATTATTAATTGTATATCATTATAAGATATCATAGGACACATAAATATTGTGTAATGTGGGAGTCGCTTCACTGAAGTGGGAATAGTTTTGTAATCTCTCTTCATTTTTCAAAATTCTTTGAATTATGATAGAGTTGGAATTATCATTGAAATACTTTACTACATCGTTTACTTGCAAGTTCACAATTTGAATACATCATTTTCCATTTATATTATTGCTCTTAAGGAAGAAACATTTATTCAGTTTGTACTTGTGCTCCCTAATATTGATTTCGATTTTGATTTTCACCTATAAATAGGGACACTCTCTAAATGACAATATACATGCTAATCCTTTCATTTTCATTTTTACTTGGAAGGGATGATTTTGATTTTGATTTTAATACATGAACGTTGTAAAAGAAGTATATTAATGGTCTAAAGGCTAGTTCAGGGACAACTAGTTTAACTATGAGTGCTCATCATACCAACAAAACAACTAACCTTGTAATTAACAAGTGGATTTTGATTTTGTTTCCCTAGTTGAGAATGTGCATCCTTTATGTTCCACTATATGGGTTATTTCCTCTTATGCACATTACATTCTAAAATCCATGGTAGTTTGTAAATTGTGCATGATCTGAATAAACTTGCAAGTTGCTTGAAAACAAAATAGCTTAATTTCAAAATGTAGAAATCAATATCGATGGGCAAGGAATTTCTTTTCTGCAGCTCCACTTGTTAAGAATGTTGATGTTACCTTATCACACTACGTATAAAAAATCCCATAGTTATAGACAACTACTTGCAACAATTTTTTTTCTCTAGAAGATGATTATGCTATTAATTAATTCAACAAAATTTTGACATTTACGTAAGAGGATATCGAAAAATGCTTGATATGGTATCCAAAGAACGAAGATATCTCTTTCATGCTTTAATAAAAATTTGGATAAAATTTTAAAGAAAGAACACATTGGTGTCACCTTCACCCCTCCTAATACTATTAAGAGAATGGTCAATTCAACAAAATATCTATTTGATCCAAGCATGTACAAAGGTATATACGCTATCCCATCTTATTTTGGGATGGTGTATATTGGTGAAGCTAATATATTGATGAAAGTGAGATTTAAAGAAAATAACATTGACTTAAGATTGAATGGAACCCATGCATCTACCTTGCTCAAGCATTCTTCAAGAACCAACCATCAAATCCTCTTGGAAAATGCTAAGGCTATCAACAAGGTTGATCATGATATGAGAAGGAAATTGATGGAGTCCCTAAAAATATAACTAAACCTGAATAATCTTAATACTCGAAGACCAATGATCCATATGATTACTAACTCTTAAATATGACTACTTATGTAAATAGTAGGCTTGTTGGCAAACATTTAACAGACAGTTAACATACAGCGAATGCTTGTCATTGATGGCAACAGTGAAGATGACATGAGAACAACAAGTTTGTAATCGACAGGCAAACAGAAGATAAGTTGAGAGAGGTGAATGATCGAAAGCAGTGAATGATCGAAGGCAACGAATGATCGAAGGCAGCGAATGAGAGAAAGTTTGAGAAGAATCTCTTGAGAAGAAGAATCTCTGATCGTTGAAGAGGGAGACAGATCTCAATCGTCATATCCAAGCACAGGGTCCGACCACTGTTGGATCGAGGAGAACCTGCACGGTATTTAAAGTGCAAGGAGAAGAGGGCGTAATAGCAATATGAAAAATCGCGATGAAATCTGAGCCGTCAGATCAAGCTTTGATCTGGATCGTTGATCCCAGTCCTTGACGGAGTTTCGGGGATCGAGAGTTGGACATGTCAAAATTTATTGACATCAGGAACCCCGAAATCGCGATGTGTGAAATCCCGACTGAACTTGAACCCAACTCACGACAGCAGACCACGTCAGCTAGGGACACGTGGCACAATCAGGCAATGACAAGTGTCAGACTGATTCAACATTTCAAGCACATGTAAGTCATGAATCAGAGTGACACGTGGCAGTATTCAACACGTGTCAATTCATGTGTGACATCAGCAGATGGACACCATATCGGAGTTTCACGGATCGCGACATCAAGAGGAATAGAAAACAAGGCAACAAGAATGCCGAAATCGCGATATGCGATATGGCGATTCAATCACAGCCGTTAAATCAAGCTTGGATCTGGACCGTTGATGTAACTCCATATCGGATTTTCGGGGATCGCGACTTGGGGAGGCAAAGAACCCAATGCATCAAGAATGTCGATTTCGCGATATGCGAAATCGCGATTTAATCGCAGCCGTTAAGTTAAGAAGTGATCTGGACCGTTGATTTTCTTCATAGAGTATTGGGGATCGGGACTTTGAAGTGACAAAAACACTTGACAACAAGAATGCCGAAATCGCGATATGAAAATTCGCGATCTAATCGCAGCCGTTAAGTTAAGAAGTGATCTGGACCGTTGATTTTCTTCATGGAGTATCGGGGATCGGGACTTTGAAGTGACGAAAACACTTGACAACAAGAGTGTCGAAATCGCGATATGTGATATCGCGATTCAATCGCAGCCATTGAATCGAGAACGAATCTAGACCGTTGATTATAGGTTGTGTCGGAGTTTCGTGAATCGCGATATCAAGAAGAAAAGAAACAAATGCAACAAGAATCTCGATTTTGCGATATGCGATATCGCGATCCAATCGTAGCCGTTGAAACAAGTTCATATCTGGACCGTTGGTTCAACTCCGTGTCGGAGTTTCACGAATCACAATATGGAGAGACAAAAGAAACAAATCAACTTGTATTACGAATTTGCGATATGTGAAATCGCGAAAGCACCTTATGCATAAGGATGTGGTCACAGCACTTGGTCACGGGAAGAGAAGGAGTCAGTCCAGATAAGCTCCATTTCGGAGTTTCAGAGATCGCGACATGAAGTGTCGAGACACTTGGGCACAGGAATGCCGAAATGCCGAAACCCGACTTAAAAAGGCAAGAATAATAAAGGTCATCCAACGGTGCGGATAAAACTTGAATGTGATCGGAGGGTTACTGCTCTTTCTCACAGATTAACTTTTCAGTTACAAATCCGTTAGTGAAATGGACTCATGATTTCCAATCATTTGGCGTTTCAGTTGCTTAGACAGTTGTCGTTGTTTTTCCTAAGGAGTTGGGAAGTTGAATCGGTGTGTTCGTGTGTATAATAGAAGATGAAACAGACTGTGTCGTGTTTTGTCGTTCTGTAAGTGAAAAAGAATGAAATTGTAACAATAGAGAAGAAGAGCATGTGCAGGAGGAGATTGAGCATATGTGAATTGTGAGATGAAATGCATAGAAGAATAACAGAACGAGTAGAATAAGAGAAGAATGAGAGCACGAGTTGATGCAGAGCATACCTGCTGAACAGACAGAGGAAGAGAAGAGCAGCAGAACAGTGTGCAGAGATCAGATTTACAGAAAAAAGAAAGATTGGTAAGAACTGATTTATCTGTAAAGTTGAATGTTTATTTAGCCATTTATATTCTAGGGAGGTTGGGAGGTGCTTGGGAGGACTGTTGTCCTCAGCGGTTCAAGTGGAAGCTTGAACACAGGAAGTTGTAGCTTCCATCTGGTTGAAGCCAGAGAAACCATGGTGGCAGGGTGGTGCTAGGGAGAACCAGTGTTCTCTGTTATACAGGTTGGAGCCTGTGTAACGGGAAGTTGGTGCTTCCATCCAGTTGGTGCTGGAACATTCAGGAAGTTGGTGCTTCCAACCAGTTAGTGCTGGAATATTCAGGGAGTTGGTGCTTCCTTCTAGTGGGTGCTAGAGAAACCAGAGAGTTGGTGCTCTCAAACAAGTTGCAGCTTGTAAAACAGAGGTTGCAGCCTCACATTGAGTTGGTGCTCAATTATAGATGATGTACAGAACTTAAAAGACTGCCTATCATTTCGAAGAAGAGGAGGTTTTCTCCCTTTATGGGTTTCCTCGTGAAACATCTGTCTCTGTGTATACTTTATGTGTGATTGTTGTTCTTTACCTTTACTGTCCATATGCTGTATATT
>Ga0316215_1000127_pt1 | contig 13886 bp, 8 predicted proteins | sample NRE5metagenome_FD_207796 | JGI IMG/M metagenome (GOLD analysis project Ga0316215, IMG submission 207796) | Spruce roots microbial communities from Maridalen valley, Oslo, Norway - NRE5 | ecosystem: Host-associated > Plants > Roots > Unclassified | place: Norway: Oslo | collected 2017-09-15
TTAGAAGTTCTCATTTCTTTTGTAACTACACGGACACATTCACTTTCTTCGCTAGGGAGGGGGACACATCCATCCAACTCAATCAACTTAATATTTTTTGTTTACAAGTGTTGTAAGGTGCCGGATTAGAACAAGGCAGCTTTAGCTCATTGGCACTTGCACTCACTAAGGTAAAAGTTTGATGCACCTCTTCGGAACCTTTCTAACAAGGCTTAAGCTGCGGTGGTCTCCTACCTACCAGCTTCGAACCTGGGGATGTAGTGGAAAAGAATCCTGGGGCAGTACTGGTTGTTGTAAATGAGGCTTAACGCACAGGTCATTATAAGTAAAGCGCCATGAATTCATTTCTTAAGAAAAAAGAAAGGACTAAAGATATGCAATTCTAACGCAGATATGGCGATACTCTGCTGGATCTTCCGCCTCCTTCCTGTGGGACTGGCTTTTTCAGAAAGGCAGTGAAAGGTTAGGGCATAACATCCGCGGCAAGGACATATTGATCGCATATCGTATGTTAAGACGTCTAGAGTGAATCATATATTGACACGTGGGGACCATATGGATTGAACGGGTATGCCATGGCTCTCTAAACCCCATTGATTTGTGAATGGACAAGTTAAAGGTATATATGCGAGTATCGGAAGACATCCTCCTACGGCTACTTTTTATTTGCCTCTTTAGATTGAGCGCATTGCACCTTTGCATTGCACCTTAGAGTCATCTTGTTCAACCACACTTTTATTTAAACCCACGCATGGAGAGCTATGGAGACCGGCGGCCTCTTCTTTTTTATTCTCTGTTGTGGAAAAGGCAGATTGCATAGATTACAAATTAATGACAATGGCAAGGACGTAGAGATGCGATCTCAGCAGAAGCAAGGACCTGCAACTTCAGAGGGAAACGAAAATAAATTCCCTATTTATTTTCAGATCAAATCCACAACACTGAACTGATGAACGACGAACTGGAGCATGACTGCAAGTAGTGTGGTTGAATCCCACCCCATATAATCTCTGCAAGTGGAAAAACAAGTTCAACTTCAACAATGAATTGACTTTTTCTTGTTTGGATGACACTACATATGAATTGTTATTAATGTTCTTTGGTGTTTATTTCAAAAAGGAAGAGTGATGTGTTTGAAACTTTTCAATTCTTTCATCATAAGGTAAAGTACCTAGCTGACGGTTCTGTTGAAAGATATAAAGCGAGACTTCTTGCTACAGGATAAACACAAGAGCAAGGTATAGACTATTCTGATACGTTTGCGCCCGTAGCAAACATGAGATCTATCAGATGTGTCCTTTCCATTGCAGCAATAAAGGGGTTGCCCCTGACTTTTTGTCAAAAATGCCTTTCTCTACGCAAGAAGAAGTGTATCAACAGCGAAACGTTCGAAAGAAGTAAGCAGGACTCGATCCGTCCTCAAGTCAGAACCGAGTCAGAGCTTCTTCCCACCTTCGAATGAATGAATAGGTGAGATAGAAGCGAGAAGACTAGCTCAACCCATAATTGACTGAATGAATGTGGAGTCTCGTCTTTTCAGTACCTCTTTCCTCTCAATGGCTTTCCCCAAGAACTAAGGTGGAAACGAGGTTATTACCCTTAGATTACCCGAGTGATGACCCGAGCGTGGCGGGGCAGTTCAGGAGGCAAGTCAGAAGGCAAGCATGTAACCCCAACGAAAGGCTGTTCATGAGGCAAGTCATAAGGGGAAGGCAACTCCACGCTTCCACGCACGCTTCTATGCTTCCACGCCGGCAAGCTCAAAAGAAGTTCCTTACCAAACCCCATAAGTAGACCAAAAGCCCGGAGGGGATCTCATGGATCCTTCCTTATCAAACTCTTTCCTCTGCTTGTCAATTTCCATCTTCTATTCTAGCATTCCACTTGATTGCCCTTACATAGAAGGGATAAGCCATAGAAAAAGATAAGCTATAGAGGGAGCCTAATAAAAGAGTAGATATCAGGAAGCCCTTCCGTTGGTGAAGTTCCGCATTGGACGAGCAACTATACTATAGAGGATCTTTAGGTAGCACGAGAGAAAACCGTTTCAATATAAAACCGTCCTTCCTTGCCCTCCTTTGTCAGGCAAGCAATTCTTCCTTACCAATGAATGTGCTTCTGGCATAGTGAATGACCGTATCAACCAGTTAGGCATAATTAGCCAACCCATTTTAGTTAGCCAACCCAAGTCTTCCAGATGACTGGCTGTTCCAGCAACCAAATGAATGTCCTTCCTTTTAGCCAACCCATGAAAGTGTTTCTACTGCTAGTTAGCCAACCCAAGTCTTCAGGCTCTAGTGAGCCAACCGAACCAAACCCCATAGATAGACCAAAGGCCCGGAGGGGATATCCTGGGTCCTTCCTTTCACTCTATATTTTATTGGCTGGATATAAGAAATATGCCTCTGAGTGTGCTCGAAGTGAGAGGCTATAGCGAGCGTGAATACCTCTCCCCCGCTCTGATTAGAACTGCAGGTTGGCGAGAATCAATCTGCTGCTCCACGGGGCCACGCCTATCCTAGACAATCGCTATGGATAGTTGGTTCCAGCCTACATAAGTTGCTTCCAGCCAGAGGAGAGCTAGCCTTGTGTTCTCGAGGGCTCAGCCCAAGCCAGGCCCATTAGTCAGCTTAGCTAACAACCTTCATTCTAAACTATATATGAGTTCATTTTTGTTTAGAGGGTCTTGCCCAAGCACAGGAAAGGCCAACACTAAAAGTTAAGGAACCATTCTTTTTGGGAACGAACGAACCCAAGTATCTCTCTTCTATAGGAAGCACATTCTATATCTCTCACCAAGGTAGGAAAGACAGACTTCTCTCTATAGAAAAAAGCTCCATAAACACCCCACGACAGGGTCGATGGTTCAGGTCTATTTATCCAGGAATAGGCTTGCTTATCAGCTTGCTGGAGGGGAGTTCGGGTACTTATCGCTTCGCTTGTTCGCGGGGTTATAGGTATCTAGGGTCTTGCTCCCGGGGTTATAGGACCCAACAACTATTATTTCATATATTTATAGTTAAGTTATGAGCTCTACTCTTTTCTTATTCATGTCCACTACCCGCTCAACGATGGTTAGGCCGCGCCGCCCCCTAATATAATATTCCGCGTTGCTTAGAACGATGGTTAGGTTGGTACGGAAAAAAAGGATATTGATTCTTGCCCCCAAAATGACAACAGACGAACCGTAATGCGACGAAGAAATCCGTAAATATAATAATCTGGACCTGGAAACAGATTCTACAAACCGCTCCACATAAATCCAGCAATATCATCATCAGACCTGAAAACGAACACTTATCTCGATCCTAGCTCTGGGAGAGGGTATCGGTCAAGAAGCGGTAACCGTAACGCTCTCTATCTATAATACTTCCAACTTCATTTTAAAGGTCGATCTCCAAACCTTAAACTACTCGATTCATAAACCGGTTTCATGATGCTTCCTTATTAAAGAGATTCATAAACCCCGAGTATAGCTCTTAAGCTCTACATCCATTTCGAGACGGGCCAATCTCCATTCCCCCCAAGCCAGCCCACCAACCCATCCCAGTTAGCCAGCTAACAAGCTAGCTTGATATTCCCACCAGTAAGCCCAGCTAGGCCATATTATTGAAAAATGTTCCCACCAGCCAGCCACAGCAAGCCAGCCAGCCACGAGGGAGGAAGTCTGCCTCATCTGACATCGGAAGTGAGTGAGCCAAGTTTGTTTTCCTCTAGCCGCATCTACAATTAAGTCCGAGTTTCTTGTGTTAGGGTCTACTAAGGCAGGGCATCTAATTGACTTGGCTTGAGTGAGGGCCAGCACTGTTAGGTTGAAAAAGACAAGTAAGGCTTCATACGCTAGGGTTAGGATTCTTAGGGTGAGGGGAGCGACGAATTGGTTGTGAAGGAAGGATGGTAGGCCTATCTTTCTTTGCCAAGGAAATAACGAACAAGAACCCCAGTAGAGAAAGAGATAAGAACCAAAGGAAAGTCTGACAAAGCCAATGCAAGTATTGACTCGTATCATTATGGATAAGGAGGCCAGCTGAACTGGAGTTCAAAAGGTGCCGATAATAAAACCCCACCCAATCCGATCCAGAAATGAAAGATCCAGAAAAGTAAAGATATCGGCCAGGGAAAGATCAAAAGCCCGACGACTTAAAGTCTGACCGGGTGAGAGGTGCTTTAAAATGCTCAATTCCTTGGAATGCAGTGAATACTAGAGCGATTTAAATGGTGGCTACTGAAGCGTAAACTGCTTTTTATCAAGTCAATTTATTCAATTCTAAATAGATGTCAAAACAGTGTATCCCCACTCAATTAGGTAACTTCACGGTCGAAGGTTTAAAGCTATGTAGCCGCCTAGTGCACTACTAACGAGACTGACTTCTACAAAGTGCTTTGGGTGGTGCCTTGGCTAACCAAGAAACTACTGCGTTATCCTTCTGAGTTAGCCGTATCCGTGGGTCATTATTTATATAATAGATTATAGCACCATCGCTTATTCATTCACTTATGATAAGGGAATAAATAAATGGATTAAGTGACCCTTCATTAAAAGAGCGGTTTCAATTACGTTATGACTTCCTTAAAAGAGCGGATGAAAGATGGGGTGATGCAACTCCAGTAGCGGAGCAGAGCATGGGGGCTAGGTGAGGCACTTACAGCATTCGTATTTACTTCTTCAGCCTACTCGATAAATGTTAGTGCAACAACCTCTTGCTACCAACCCCACCTATCCTGTTAACCACCCTTTCACTTACCTCACCAAACTTAGTTATTAGACGCTGGCTGGGTAAGCACTTATACCAGTCGTATTACCTATGCCTACTGCATTACCTTTATGTCCGACAGCTACCAATCCACAACCTGGCGGGCGTATTAACGAAGAACCTTTATAGACTTGCTCACTTACCTTTACTTTGGATATTCACGGGATTGCTTGGGTGGGCACTTTGAGCTTAGATACTTGCTCACTTAACTTAGTTATTGATTGGACAGGCTTCCTTGGGCTGGCTGGTCATTCATCAGCAGCGATCGAAGGAAGGATGTCACGCTTTGGGCGGGTCGAACCAGAGCCCCGAGCTCTAATTCACTATTGCAGGCAAGATCCATCGGCACACAAGGCTTGGATAAGTCCCTCTCTAAGAAAACCATCCTGGGACAAACCTTCGTTAGGAAGCTTGAAGCGCATTCAAACAAACGTTAAGAAGCTCGAAGCCAAGTAGGGTAAGATCAGGTCGGGACTTCAATAGCATATATTTTTTTTATTGAAAAGCCAGAGCGTGAGTCATAGGGCCACGAGTAAAGGGTGGACTGGAAGTGTTTATAAATCGTGCTAAAACGGTAATTTAAACGGTTTTCAAGACCGGATATGTGTTCTCCTTCAACCCAACCCTTCCTTCATCAATTGAGTAGGAAACCAACCACCTCGGGAACAATACTATACACTAGAAGGGAGCGGGAACAGCGCTATATTAGAAGGGAAGGTAAGGTTCATTGATCTAGGATTTCATCGAGTTAGTACTTAATTACATGGGAGGATCACTTCCAGATATTTTCTTTCTTGAAACTTGAAAAGCCGAAGCATATTATGAATGAGTCACAAGCCAACACAGCCATCCATGTCTCTTCCTTCCTCTTCCTTCCCTCCTCAGTCTAGGCCTACTCCTGAACTTTATCTTCTGCTTGGGAGAAGTGCCCCTCCTTCTTTCCTTGCATCTCTTAGGAAGGCATTGCCATCTTTCTCCTTCTTGGAGCAGCTCCAGCTTGCTTCCTAGCCATCTGACGGCTCTTTCTAGGTCTTGACCCTTTTTCCCCTTCCTCTCTCCTGTCCTGACCAGCTCTGAGTAGTATCTCCTCTCCCCTTTCCCATCGCCTTTTCTCTTCTTTCCCTTGTCCTCCAGACACTAAAGGCAAGTCACGCTCCTTGTTCCTAGCCTTTCCTTGGTAACTTGAGGTTATAATAGCCTCATAAGGTTTCTATATTTTAATATGGTTTACCAGGTTGAAGGAAGCCCTGTCTCAGAATGAGACCTTTGTAGGGCCAACCCGAGCCTTCTATGTTAGTATTCCGAGATAAATTAATAGCACTCCCATTTTGCCTCTTGGTCGATTCGTTGATGATTGGTTCCCTCTAGGACATTGTCTTGGGTAGGGCCTGATTTGAGATGACTTCTCCCTAGTTGGGGTTGGTCATTGCTTCCTTGCCTTTGGTCACTCTATAGAAGGGAAAAACATTAGTTACCTGACTGAGTGAAGGGTTATACCCTAGATTTCTTCTCACATTTTCCATTCATTCACTGCACAAGCCAAGATTGCATTATATATGTGAATATATAAAAATAAGCTAAGCACAACCTTCTCTCATGCTTTTTTTCTTCCCCCTCCCTTGAATATAATATTTGGATCGAAAGTGAAACTACCTCTTCATTATTCCAGCAAGCAAGCAAGCATCCATCCATGCAGGTCCAGCTCCCCATCCTGCCTCTCCCATGACCATTTCATGATGTTCCCCTATTATGGGCTGGATGGATGGAATCAATTGCTTTTAGCTTAAGCGCCTTGGTGCTGGCTTTTTTGGTCTGACGAAATAACCCAAGAGATGGTCGAAAGAACCCCAGGCGTAACAAAAGAACCCGCCCGACGAAGAAAGAATCATATACCTATAACTAAACCTATACCAAAGACCTAGAAATAACCGCAGCCCTCGATCTAGAACGAGACCTCTATCTCGAAATCCACCTCGACGCAACCACAGCCCTCCAACCTTACCCCCCGACGAACACAAGAAGGTTCCTACCTGGCCTGGGCTACTACTCAGCTTGCCTACTCGACTAGAAACAGGAAGAAGACATGTTGGTTACTTATGAGCATTTCATTTGAGACTGATTGGATTGGATTTTGAACTGATTAGTCTTCTTAGAGGGGCGCACAACAGGATGGCGGCCAACAGACATGTCGACGGGAAGGCTTTGATTGATTGACTTGATTGATTGATCAATGGCGGTTCGGGGCAGGCACCAAGTTTAGGTGGCCCATAGTTTCGAAAACCTCCTCCCCCTCGTACCTCGGAAGAGTCCCTCCGGGTCCTCATTTGACGTTTTCGTTCAGGCCATTTGAATCTTTTTAGGGTCCGATAGGGAATCTACATCGGCGGGAATCAAAGGGATTTTTCATTACTTAAGATTGCCTTTTAATGAAGGTTCTCTATGATTTGATGGGTGGGGAGCTAGGGCTTGGGAGCTGGGGCAGGAGCTTGTTAGCTGGAACTGGCTGTATTTATGCATGGATGGAGAGCTAACCCATCGGCTGGTTTTTTAACCCGGGGCTGGGATATGAAAGAAACGGCGGGATTATATTACTTACGTGCTTCTTGCTCGATAGATTTATCGGATTGATTTTCGATTGATCAATATACCCCATTTGAACAACAGCCCACCTACACCAGTACACCAACAGGGAGGGCCTAGGGACCTAGACACACCAGTTACGCCAGTACAAGACACCCTATACAATCAGGACAGGACAATCAGTACAATCCTACCAGTATAGGAATTCCAGTCCCACCACCAGGCAAGGTATGCCCACCAACTACTCTACAATCCGCCTCACTCCAACAGGACTGTACCACCTGTACCATCCCACCAAGACCGACTAACCTAGACCCACCTGCACTCCACCAGGGCCTAGCCAACTAACAACCAGGGAGGGAGGGGCCTAGACCCAACCGCTCACCTCCCTTACTGGCACTACATGAAATCACAATGTGTCTGGCATCCTCAAGCAGTTGCATCGTAAGTAATGCATCGTAATGGCATCCAGTTGAAGTAATAACTCGTGTTCCGTATCGGTAAGTGAGGTCGAGGTAGCAGGTCGAGGGCTTTGGAACCCCTCTCGAAGAATGTTAGTCCGTTGGAACCTCTCTCAGAAGCCTGTCCTTTTTGGCACCCCTCTCAGAAGAATGGCCCTTCGATCAATCACTATACGGGCAACACACCACCAAGCTACTTTCCTGACTGGCATTCCCTAGAAAGCCTCCCCTCAATATAATTCCTCAACCGCTAAGCTAAAACCACATGAACTATATTTACATTCCCGCCGAACCATCGAATCATTTAATTCGGTCTAGATACCCCCGCATAGCTTAAATCGAGTGGATGAACCCTTGGACCTTATGAACGGGAACTCGAAGGCAACAAACAAAGCCGACCCCCGCTGGAGAAACTCAACCTGGATAAATCTCTTCATGCTGACCTGTCACTAAACCCCACTCTTGGAGTAGAAGAGGGATTTCCTATGGCATTGACCCCCAAAAAAGTTTCTATGCATATAAAGAGCCTCAGGTCATGCCCACTCCCAATCCATGCTGTTGGTCATTCCATCATACTTCCCACTTCAGGTCATGCCCTTATATATAGAAGATTTACACAGAAGGAGATAGATATCATTCCAGATATCATTCCTACTGGCATTCTGTTAGTACCATTCCCATTCCGCCTCACAATCACAAGGGCTTTAATGAGTTCGCGGCAACCCGAATCCATTGATTTCCGAATCCATTGATTTCCGGATCCATTGATTAGCGGCATTCCCTGAAAGCTGTAAGTACCTCGACCAGAAGGGATATAGCCGCGCCCCGCCCCTATCTCTATCAGCCAGAACCCAAGCCCCTATATCTATAAGCTAAAACCCTTCAGTATGAAAGTGCTAATCCCGCCTGTGTCACCCCTTAAAAATAGAGAGCTCGGCCCTCTTTCATTTCAAAAGCTTATCTAAAAACCATCTCTATCCCGCAATCGGGGTCGATCTCGGCCCTCTTTCATTTCAAAAGCTTATCTAAAAGCTCTCCCCTTAATAAAATAAAAGCCCGTCCCTCACCCTCGAATTAATGGAAGCATTAATCACGAAACACCTCCTATCACTAATCGAATTATCACCCGCAAGACCCAACTTAGTCCGTACCTATGCGTCACTCAAGCACCGTACCCCTTCGAACCAAAAGCAATGGCACTAATTCCATTCCTAACTTGAAAACGCTCTCTCCTTCCATACGAGGATACAGATATAAAAGTGTCCCCCGGATGGCAACAGCAGCTCCCAGATAGGTACTCATCTATTGTCTACATAAAATCATATCATTCATATCATATCTCCATCACAGAGAAAGACTATCCACACACCGCTGCTGCCCTCCCTCATCCTTATCCTTCTCTTTCCCTCCTTCTTCTTGACGGGTACAACTAGATCTGGCCATACTTGCTCGCTTGCTTGCTTTCTAACCGACCTTGCTTGCTGCCTACCCACATTACGTTATTGCTCTAATTCCGCTCATTATTGCTCCCATTTCGTCGATCACGATTTCTTTTTCGCCTTATCTTGACGAATTCGACCTTGCTTGATCTACCTCCCTGAGCGAATAGAATTAGGTGATCCAGATGGAACTTAGAACATTTTATTTCATAATAAAGAGGTAGATGAGGTAGTAGTTCTCATTTTGTAAATCGTTATTTCATAAAGTAGTGATCGATTGACTCATACCCCGCCCGGGGTTATTATAACCACCCTGCTCCCCTGCTCTCCGGCTTACCTGCTCTCCGGCTTACCTGCTCCCCTGCTCCCCTGCTCCCAAGTATATCGCCTAGCTCTATTCTTTATCTGCTTTCTTCCCTATCTATCTCTATATGTATCTATGTCTCATATATATATATAAAGGGGTGGGTTGGGATAACCGTAACAAATGAACAAATGCTCTCTCAGCCATTCATTCGAAGTACTCTAAAGGACAGAATAATTCACCCCGAAAAGAGTGATCCTAAGTTTGATTCCAGTGGGGACAGCAAGGTCGGGGGTACTTATCGTTTTAGGTGGACCTATTTTAAGAAGAAAGCCCTCACGGCAGGCCAAAGAAGCGCTTCAGAGTAGGAATCTCCACAGCCCGGAGTCCCCGAACCCCAGGCCAGGAAGGCATGCGTTCTGGATTCTTAGGGGCCTATGCAACCTCCTTAAATTGGCGTTATACGTTTTTGATTCGCTTCTCCCTATGTTAGGACTATAGCATGTCTAGATAGATGGATGAGTAGATGTAGAATTCCGTATATGAAGACAGACAGAGAATGATAGATAACCGAACCAGGCTAACGGGATAGATAGATAGATGGCAGGCCATAACATAACGTCGGGCTAAAGAACGACGGGCTAAAGAGATGATCTGAGAAACATAGATAGATATACTTTATTTATAGATTTCTTCCCGGGTGACAGAGGTATTATTTTCAAGCACCCTCGCGTGCATTCTGTTATAGAAAGAATGGCCTTTCAAAGGTACGAGCTAATGTCTTTATTGGGTGGGTCTTTACTCCCGTTCTGTGCGGTAACCCAAAGAAAGATTCTCTCCTCTATCTGCCTTCCTTCTGAACTGATAGCTGCGGTAATGGGTCTTGATTCTTTCTGTGCGGTAACCCAAAGAAAGGCAGTAACAGAGACAGACAAAGCCAGCCAACGGCACTAGTTTAAGCAGTTCCAGATCCTCCAAATCCATATCCATAGCCCACTGCACCCCTTCTATTTCCAGATCGAGACCGAGACCTAGGGAGGAACCTAGACCTAGGGGAATTCGTTGGAGAAGCCCTCGGTGGAAGAATTCCATTTTTCGTCGTTGGACCACTATATGTAATTATGGAGGGTGAGGCAGCGAACTCTCGACCAACGGGAGAGGACTCGATAACATCTCCTAAAATCCCACGCGTATGCTCGTATATAATGGATCAGGACTCCACGATCGATCATGCAGTCGTGATCAGACTTACCTCATCGATGAAGCTAAGAGATGTCGAAGACGAATTGGTTGGCGATAGATTCGCTCTTATATATGTAATTACGCTTCAATCAATGATTTCTTTTCAAGCTGCAGAAAGTGCTCTGCAAAGCCCAGGCCCAAGCCCAACCCGCTTTCTCTATGGTTTCTCTATGGTCAAGTGTATCTATCCGCCCGTCTTGCCTTGTCCTTCCCTACTGCTGGATCGACTTCTGAATCTATTGGTTCTTCTGGTTCTTCTACGACTGGCTTTGTTGGCACTGGGTCTCGATCTCATCCTGGAAGGGATGGCTCTAGAAATGGAAGGGATACTGAGCGAGGTGGTGAAGCAGAGTCCTGTGTTTTTAATAAACAGTCGCAGGAAAGAGAGAAAGACAGAAAGAGAAATCTAACCAAGGTAGAGAAATGTGCATATATTTTATTATATGATGCACCCTCGCACTTGGTAGGAGCTAGATCACTTCGTCATTTCGATCAATTTTTCCCATCGATTCAGTCCCGATTCAGTAGGGGAAATACGCATATCTGTTATTACACGAGGCATACTCGCTTTTGTTCATATGAATCTATGTTAGAATGCAGATATGAATACACAGCCTCAAAAGAGAGATGTGAATCAATCTTATTATACTATGCATGGTTGGTGATTTGATGTTCACATCTCGACGAATTTGACGTGATGAATCCAATCCCCAATCTCAAAGGAGAATTGGTGAGTGAACATTATGAACGATGCACTCTTCGGTTCAATTCTGTATATGATGGATGCTCATGACAAAGCTAGGTAATTCATAGAGTCAAAAGCATGATGAATGAGCCTTCTTCATAGCCTGATTCTGAGATCAAACCCTGTGTTCAAAATACAAAATTGGAGATAAAACAATGTGGTAATCCCAAATAAAATGAAAGAGATTCCCAGGGTGGTGGGTGGGGCAGAGGATGTATCCATTCCAATGATTCCATGATGTTCTGTGTTCCTTGATTGTCGAGGTATGAATCCCTATGAATCCCAATCCCTTTGTAATTGAGATAGAGAATCCCATGATGCATGCTTCTGACAAATGATGCATAGTTATGGCCCTGTATATGAACCAATGTGTCTCGAATGTTCCTTATGTGGCTGCTAAGAAACTAATAGATGTTATGTTGTTACGAATGTCGATGAATCCCAAGTGTGAATACCAACCAGAATAAGAAGCAAGCTGTGTACCAAGTGTGAAAATCCCATGATGCACATAGCCTGATTCTGAGAGAAAAAAGCATGATTCAATTTCCCCCTTCCCACCTGGTGTTTGTGTACCCCAGCCTCCCCGTCGTACCTATAGAAATGAGCCCTTGTCACCCTACCTGGTAGCCGTAGTTTTCCCTACCTGGTAGCCGTAGTTTTCCCTATCCGGTAGCCGCATGTAAAACCGAGAATTTGTACTCCTGCTGTCTGGTTGCGTATATAAAATTAACCCCTACCGTATATCACTTTGTTACCGGTTGCTGCAGTTGAAAGAATAAATATACATCTGTGCCAAGGAAAAGGTACGTTAGACCAGTTGATCGTTGAATTATTTGAGTGCTTGTTGATAGGTTCATAAATCTAATGAGTCTAGTGAGAGGTTGCTTTTGTTGACCATAAGTCTAAGTTGTGTATACCATTTGTTCTATCCTTCTTATTTCTAAGGTCTAGCCTGTTTGTTAGGAGTTGCTAGTGATGAGTAAAGAGTCTCTTCTATTTCCTTTCCTTTGTCTTATTATTCTCTTTGTGTTGGTATTGCTCCTAATATAAGCTAATAGATAGAGTCTCTTTTTTAAGTAATAGAGTTGAAGGAGTTAGTGAAGAAGGAGTGAGGATATGAGGAATCAAAGTGAAGTCGGTTTAGGAATCCTATAAGAAAACCTGGTTTGTTGGTTGGATGAAGGGTTGATGTCTAAGGTTAGTGTTCTCGTTGATTTGATCGATGGGTTTTGTCAATGAGATCCATTGTTGTTCCTAATCTAGTCTAAGTCGAGTTCTATATAGTTAAGTAGATTGGTTTGAGTTCTAGTGGAAGATCCTTATTATCCTTTGCTTTGTGTTGGGGAGGTTCGTACCTAACCCCTATTGTTGCTAAGTAATTGCTTTGTTCCTGTGATAGTGATATGTTTCTTAGATAGTGATATATTCTTAGTAGTCCCTAAGAATGATCAAAGAGTCTATTTTTTGTATAAGTAGGGGTTGTAGGAAGATAAGTATGGTAAGGGTTCTTTTCCTAATAAAACCCTTAGTCTAAGGCGTGTTGTTGATGGCATGAAGGTGTGTAGTACTGTAGCTGCTGTTCTTGTCGATTGTTGTTAGTGGTTGTTGGAATGTTGATTAATATAGTTGTTATAGATCGAGGTTATTGTTCCTGATAGACCAAGTTCTATCTTCCTTTTCTAGTTCTAGTTTGAGTTGCTAAGGTAGAGTTCTAGTTCTATATTCCTGATTGAGTTCTAGTAGTAATTAGTAAGAAGTAAAGAGTATCTTCCTTCTATTGCAAGTAATAGGTTCCAAGTGAGGAGTGAACAAACAAGAAGATAATAGGATAGTCCTTAGCTTCCTTAATAAATAGTGTATATCGATGTATAGCTAGGTCAGGGTGCTTTTATGGGTTAAACCCCTATAAAAATCGTGTTGTAAGTGAAGCCTAAGGGTGATCAGTACTATAGCTAAGTTGATCGTTGAATTATGTTAGTGCTTATTTACTATTAATTACTCTAGTTACTAAGTTCCAGGAATCTATTTATTATTGAGTTATGTTTTATTTATTCCTAATACTTTTAAATGCCTTTATAGGATATTAGATTAGGATCGATTATTAGAGCGCCCATGCTAAAGCGTAATTACATATATAAATAATTACCAGCAGCACCCTAGACTTACTTTCTTTCCTGGCATTTGTCAAGCCAAGTAGCTAGCTATTTATGCTTTCTCTGTCAGGACTTTCCCGGATCTACCTGTCTTAGTGCCGTAACACGCTAACTCACCCTGCCTTAGTGAAAAAGGCCAAGCAAGGAATGCTCGATCTCCTTTTGAAAATGTCGTAGGTCAGTATTCTAAATCGTGAGGTGGATTTAA
>Ga0316215_1000128_pt1 | contig 13723 bp, 7 predicted proteins | sample NRE5metagenome_FD_207796 | JGI IMG/M metagenome (GOLD analysis project Ga0316215, IMG submission 207796) | Spruce roots microbial communities from Maridalen valley, Oslo, Norway - NRE5 | ecosystem: Host-associated > Plants > Roots > Unclassified | place: Norway: Oslo | collected 2017-09-15
TGAGAGGTACGTTAAGTGACTCGACCAAAAGGGGCGAGGTACGTTAAGTGACTCGACCAAAAGGGGCGAGGTACGTTAAGTGACTCGACCAAAAGGGGCGAGGAACGAAGTCGCTCATCCATTCATGGGTGAGGTGGCGTCGGGAGAATCTATAGTACGGACCTATCGAGTTATCCTCTGTTCACCTGATCTGAACTGGGAATTGAAGTCAGCAAAGTGGGGCGTATAAAGATGATTGATAGTTTGAACCTGGTCCATCGAGATGGGAATTGAAGAAAGAGAAGGTAGCGTAGAGTAGCCGCCAGTAATGTCTCCTGATCCTGGCCTTTCTTACGATAAGTGGGAATTTGAGAAAGCAAAGTGGGCGTCTTCAGATGATAGAGAGTTCGAACGTAGCCTATCCGGATGGGCAATTTAGTAATAGAAGGTAGCGTTCGAATGCTTCAGTGAATATCATCTTTGAACTTAGCAAACGACTGGTAAATTTGCGAGTGAAAGGGCGGCCTATCTATTGGTTATCCATCGCTCTGGGCTTTCATTCATTCATTCATGACCATTGCATGCTGCTTTCCTCTCCCACCCTTTATATATATGAGAGGGAGCGTTTCGGTGCTTTCCCTTCGCTACATTGGTGCTTCTCTGCCGATCAATGTGTGTGTTTCCCTCTCCCGTATGTTCGTAGATTCACAAGAAGCAAAGGTAGCTTAAAGACCAGGTTAAGTTGCAGAGCCTATTCCAGTTGCTTACTCACCGCCATTTCGCTTAGCATACCTTACAATTGAAAGCTTGCTCCAGGCATCCCTTCCCTTCCTATTCCGGCTCCTTCCCCTTCTTTCCCGGAAGACCTTCCAGTTATAAAGCCAAAGCCATATGAGATTCAGTTCCCAGCAAGAGCGTAGTGGGAGGAAAGTACATGCACTATAGGTTCGTCCGTTCATTCATTTTCTCCCCATTCAGAGGGCTAACCTACTCTTTCCTTCCTGAGCTAGATGACAGCAATGACAAAAGACGGATGTGCGAGCACCGGATCCATTGATGATGAACCACGAGTGCTACTAGGTGACCCACGGTTAGCTTAAGGCTCCTATATGTAACGGGCGACTGATCCCACGGGCCAGTGTGACCCGATTCATAGCTAGCAGCATGAAATTGATTGGGAGATCTCAGGCACAGGCAGGTGATAGCCCATTTGATTATCATAGTAGGCGCTCGGGGCATCATAAAGAAAGCTCTTCCATCTAGGGGATTGAGGGTAAGGCGAAGGTGGGGTTGGGGTCACTTTCTCGAGCGAGTGCCGTACGGCTCTTCTATTGCGCCAGAGACGAGGTAGAAAGAACATTCCCTTTCTCTTTCATAAGGGAGGTGGGGTAGGCGTTCTTCTTTCATCAAGTGGACAAATGAGCTATTCTTTCCGGCCGGGTAGACCCAATCCGTCGCAGCATCTATCTGTCCCTTAGTCGCACGCAGCATCTATCTGGCTGGGGCAGGTCGTTATTCTGCATCTCTGCTTTCGGGGGCTTACCCTTGGCTTCTGGTCCCCGAAACCGCAATAGAGAATGATTTCCCGCTTAGAGGCTTTCAGCAGTTCTTATTGAAAGGAAGGAGAGTCGGAAAGTAAGTGTCCTTCTTTCTTCGCTCGCAACCCAGCAGCCTGCGATCGAAGGCTTGTGCCCAATAATATATAAGCTTTCCTCACTCGGAGCGACTGGGTTTTTGGTTCGTTCAAGCAAGACCAGAAGAAGATTTGACTTCAATTCATGCTTTCAGTGGCATTCCTATTCCTTCTGTATAAGAGAATAGCAAGTCGCAGCATCATAAGTAAAGAAGGAACTGCAGTGAGCGACTATATAAGGCTCTTAAGACCCTCATTCCACCCACGCCCCACATCTGCTTTAGTTAGAAAAGAAGACACCAGATCTCCAACATCAGTTTTCCTCCCGACGCGTCACCGAGAGATCGGCGGACCATTCAAAGACTAGCCATGCAGTTCGTAATCTGTGGGGATAGGTTGTATAAAAGGTAAACCCACAACATTCTGTTGAGATGTCTAGATGAAAGGGAGGCCAAAGAGATGATGATCCAGGTGCATGAAGGAGTCTGCGGTCCACACATGAATGGGCAGCACAGGCTTGCCAAAAAAAGACTTCGCCTAGGATATTACTCTTGTACGATGGAGAGGGGAACTTGCTTCCACTTTGTTCAGAGATGCCACAAGTGCCAAGTGCATGCGAATTTGATCCACGCGCCGCCTAAAAGACAAACACCCTACAGTAGGTCTCCGGTGCAAGTAGATGCTAGTCTACCCAGAGCTTGAAACCTTCAACCTTGAGTTACTTAGAAGTTTTTTTAGTTAGGGCACCCATTTACAAATAAAGACTACCTGGCTTTATGTTTTACCCATGAACGCGGGTCACAGCTTATCTACTTATTTACTTTACGGTAACTTTTACTAGCAATTATCTTACTCATACATATCAACTTCCATACTAACTCAGCCTTTGAACCTCATACATATACCCTCCATGCATATGAACTCTCACCTATACAGAGATAGACCCTCGAAACTTGACACAACCTACATCCCTCTGACAGCCACCGGTCGCCATACGCCTTCTGCGTTAGCTTTCTATAGAAGTTATAGATCCGCATCTAGACCACGACCCCATTATGTAAGCTTTATGTTAGCATATGATTGCCGCTTTAAGAAGTCCTATCATCCTTCCTTTCTGTGTTCGAGGAAAGTAGTCCGTATTATCGCCGCTTCCTTTATGCTTTATGGCCGCATGATTCCGTATTCTGCGAGGAGATTTCTGTTTCCCCAGCGCCATATTCTGTTTGCCTCAGTCAGTATGTTCGCTTTCTGTTTTCGCTTTCGGGAGTCCTATTAGGTACGCTTTAGTATGTATGTGATAGACGTTTTATGTCTTTTTTAGAATGTACGTATGCAGCACTACCCATTCAATATATAAACATGCCAAAAGAAGCTCGAACCAAAACCAACTCAACTGTAAGAAAGGACACTTGGGATACCACGAGCCGGGATAACTTCATCAGTATACGCTCGCCTCCTGGCTCTAGGAAAAATAGGGGTTTGCTCGACTTCGTCATCCCTAATCTTCGCTTTACCCCTCCCTGGACGTTTGAATGATATTGCTGGGGGGATCCTGCCTGGCTTCATCCACTGATATACCGCGCATTGACTAGGACCTGGCAGGGGACATTATAAAAGCATCTTAGAAACTTAGAACAGCCAATGTTGAAAGAAAGATTAGCGCTTTCTAAAAAAGGGGGAGGAAAGAGCCTTACCAAGGAGCCCAAGGAGCACTTTGTGAGCTGACGCAGAGCCAGGACAATGGTTCCATATTGACGACAACTGGTTTTCTTTTTTTAGCTACCCCAATTATTGAGCCGACCACTTTGTTGCCCGCCTAGGATGCCTTTCCGTTATATCCGACCCCGTTTACCAGGACATACACTTATAACCTTCCCCCTTGACGCCCGCTACAGAATTGTTCCCCTGGCAATTTACCCACTTTAACCTGACGGATAGAAGCATCTCTTGAGGAGCTTTGTAAAATGAGGATTTATTTTGAATGCTTGCATGTTCGGGAAGAGCGTGATCCTATCGCCGCTTTCCCCCAGGAGTAATGGCTTACGCAAGATCTCCAGGTTTGGTAATTATTCCTAAAGCTTGCCCGAGTAAAAAAGAGCGCTACAGCTCGATTATATGCCCCGCATTCCCTGGTATAGTTGGATCGGAAAAGGTACCATGCTCGCTTCCAACAGATTAAAATACCTCCTCATTCAGGGGGCTTTGCCCTTCAGGACCCGTTCGGTGCTCACCTTCGTACCCCTCCCTGGCTCCTGCTTTTTTGCTGCTCCGGCCCTTGCTTGCTCTTATTGCTTTCGCTTTTGCGTTTTCCCTATCTTGTTGTCTCGTTGCAGTAGTAGTGGAATAAGTGGTCTGGTGCGGGTTTTGGGGATTGTCCCGGTTCCAATTCCAGTTCCGAGGCGAAATGAGATGAGACGCATATATTGCGGCTTCTGAGGCGGGAGGTCATGTCCGGCGCGGGGTTTTTTTCTTCCTAATTAGGTGTGTCTGGCTTCGTCTGCTGAGGCAGGCAGGGTCAATTTGATTCCGGGGCTTGTTCCATTTCGTCAGATGAGGTGACTCTGGAATAGAATATTTGGCGCAGCTTTGATTCTCGGTCGTATTGGGTATATTCTCTTGGCCTCATCGGCCTATTTCTATCCCTACAGGGGGCTGCTGCTTCGGCCTTTGTCCCTTCTACCTTCCCTGCTGGTTCCAGCCTTCTAACTGCCTTATGTCTCTCTTTAGTTAATTTGAAATAGTATTAGTAGTTCTATTTATCCTTTCTATCTACTCTATTTAGACTTATAATGACTAGTAGAGTAGTATTGCAGAAGAAGCTTTACTCTATCTTTAGTGCAGAAGAAGCTCTATATCTATAACGACTAATTAGCTATAGTTCAACTTGTCTATATATAATGACTACTTATCTTTCGTTCTTCCGTAGTGCTATTAGCTATTATAACAACTAGTCCAACTAGTTGCATTAGCCAGTGACAAATAGAATTTCAAATGTAACAACTAGGATGAAATAGATTAAGTTCTTTTTTATTATTTATAATAATGGACACACCCTTAAGGCTAGTTACCTTATGGCTAGTAGTACCTTAAAGGACTTACTACGGCTAATAGTCTTTAGTGCTTGTAGTTTACGGCTTAAGTCAGTATCAAGTGCTAGTACTCTACTCTACAGACTACAAGTAGTACTTATTGCTATGGACTACGGCAAGTGTCTCTACTATATGGACAACCTTACTGCTATGGACTAAGGCAAGACCTTCTGGCAGTCTGCAGTCTATATGGCTTAAGACTAAGAAGGCTATGGAACTTACTGTATGGACCTTATCGTCAGGCAGTCTCTTAAGGCTAGTACTAAGGCTAGTTACCTTACCTTATTGCTTTTTTCACTCTATGGACACAACTAAAGAGAGAGAACTAATAAGAACTATGGAGAGATAAATTGAACGTAAGCTAAATAGGAGTTAATTCTAGATAGACTCACTATTAGAATAGATTTAGATCTATATATAACAACTATAGTGATAAATATCATTTCTATTTATTCACTACTATGCACTGCTTCGCTACCGCTCAGAACTAATTATCAATTTATATATGTATATATACATATATATATATATATTGATCTGTGTGTCTGTGTATGGCAGTATGGCTCTAGCACTAAGTGCTGTTTAAGTTAGAACTATGTTTCCGTTACATATGTAAGTGAGGTAGGAACTGGTGTTCCGTACGTAGAGCGCTATCCCTAGGGTCTTTATCTCTCGGGTCTAGCAGTCTGGCTATGACTCCCGGCTATCAGCTATGACAACTGGCAATGATGGGGGTGAGGGGGTGAGGTACAAACCCTAAAGACCGATAGGGAGAGTGCACTCGTGAAGATCCAGCTACTCTACGCCACCTTCTCTTTCTTCAATTCTCATCTGGATGGACCAGGTGAACGAACATAGGAAGGATAACTAACTTGATAGGCCTTGTTGTTCCGGATAGATAGAGTTGATACGTCAAGCTAAGGGTGGAAAGTAGCTAAGATAGGTGTAGTTCCGGAAGTATTTATTATGGATGAGGGAACCCCCGAACCTTACTATCGGTTGTAGTAAATAGCCTTCCTTTTCAATGGGATGGATCATTTCACAATCTGTGAAGCGGCATAATGTTCGGTCCAATACGCTAAGCAACGGGTAAAATAATAATGAGCGGCAGGTGAGCTCACCCAAAGCGTGGTTCCGGATCTGAATTCTCTACTGACCAGATAATGACCTGAAGGTAACCTCATGTCCCGCCCGATATATCCGTATATAAAGTATCTACCCATCCTTGATTCGTGGATAAGGGAGCCTTTCAATTCATTCAATAATATAACGTACTAAATAAGAATAACAGAGTGCTATCTCTCTCTAAGGGGGTAAGGTCCCAGCCACGGAGTCAATGTCCTTCCTCCCTAGCGCCCGGTGCAGCAGTAAAGGTAGTGTGTTCGTTCAGATAAGGCGTAAGTGTCCCTCCCTCAATCAAATCCTAAAAAGTCCTAAGTAGTTTGTGGCTACCTACGTAAAGGCGTTGTTCCGGGATACCCGTGGTTCCATCCATCCTTCCATCCTTAAAGGTTAAAGAATGCTAGCGGCAGCATAGCGGCAGGTAAGGTCCGCTCACGCAAAGCGTTGTGTGTTCCGTGAGTTGCAACCCGCCCGTCCTAAAAGGTAATGGGTAATCCCCTCTTCGACCTAGCTCTCTAGAGTAGTCGTAGGCCGTCGCAATAAATATCTCTCTATGCTTATGGCCAAACCTATCGTAAGTAGGCCGTAAGTCTATACCTAGCCAACTTCCCCCCATAACGAATCGGGTATGGAAAGTGAGAAGCATGAAAGTGAAGTTGTAGTTTAAGTCCTGAGTGATCTAAAATAAATGGAATGGAGTTGGCTTACACAGCTAGCTCCTGGCTTGCTCGATAATCAATTCCAACTTCAAGATGAAGAAGTTTATTTGTATAATCTAATTGAATGGGATGTGCTTAGTACCGGGATGCTCAGATGATACACAATTCGCTGATACAATCCGCTAGGCTCGGCTAATCCAAGGCTAAGCGACTCCGCTAATCAACTGGACTTCGGGGAAATGTTCTATCATTTTTTGAGCGATGATACATTGTAAGCAACAATGCACCTGTGAAGCGTCATACGCCAATCAGCCAATAATCCACCCCCACCGGTCATTCCAAGTAAGTTGCCGCGGGGGAGGGGAGAGGCTTTTACAGTTGATAGGAGATCATCGACAAAAGGGCAGTGACAGTGGTCGCCGATAAGCGAGGTGGTACTTGTCGATAGCCCAGTTACTATCATTCCCATAGCAACAGACATACCTCTACCCCATACCCTTTACCCTCGACCTCGAACCTCGAACCTTTACCCTTTACCCTCTACCGCTACCAAAAACACAGTCCTACCTCACTTACGTATATGCAACATTAGGTACTAAAGCTACTTATAGGATCACCTCAATCAAATGGACAAGTTAAACGTAGATATGCGAGTCCAAGGAACGTGGCTGAATAGAGCTCTAGTCCCTTCTCTCTGATGGGTCTGGTCTACTCTGGTCTGGATGGAAATATGCCCCAACCAAAACTTTCAACACGGTAGGTAGGCCTCAGGGCATGGGATTGAATACAGACCTTAGTAGGGCCGACATAGAAAACTTACTTACTAAGCTTGTGGTATCTTAAGGCTCATATGTCCAGGGACCTAAGAATAAGGAGGGGCCATCGATAAAAGAAATCCAGGCAGGCTGTTCCCCCCCATTCTGCTCCTCACATTGTAGTAATGGCAAAGACGTATCAATTATCATATGTGAAAACGTATGGAACTCTAAGTGCATGGACTCGGCTTTCACTGGCCAGAATAATACCTGCTTTAACTCCATGGAACAAGACTGTATGGACTACTGAAGCTAGTGCCCCAAGTATACCTCCGGGAACTACGGTAAAGAGAAAGCTTGTCTCCTCCTATTGAGCGTTAGCGGTACTCAACATGGTGGGGCAGTAGCAATTATTCCCCAACCAGGAGACAGTCATTTTCTTTTTCGCTTTCATTATCCAACCCAACCAGGAGGAAAGCGTTGAACTAATCAAGAATACTAGGGAGAGGGGATAAAAGGTTTCCAAGGCGAGTATCACGTATATATGCGACACGTATATATGCGAGTATCAGCTGTACAGCAAGGACCTGTGACAACTTCACTTTCAAAGGGTTATGGTAGTGCCGTTGTGAAGGCCTGTTGAGCTAGCTGCTGCTGCCGCCGCTGCTCCATCCAATGGAATGTATTATTCAACTTATTTAGATGGGAACCTACACTACAGACGGAAGCTAGTGTGTCTAAAGGGGGCTTATTTACATGGGGGGACTACGGCAATACTCTATAGGCCTTAACCATAGGGCTTCTTTCACTCTGCTATGATTTGAATGGAGAGAATTCAAACCGTACCGTGAACCATACATACCGTAGTAGGGTGTAAGGTGGTAAGTGTCCAATATACTAAGGCTTGAACTCTAGTGCAAGTGTCCATAGAACTAAAGCTAAGGGAAGGAACTTAAGTTTCCTGATTTAAACTATTGGGACTCAGAGTTTTCACTACAGCTACAAAAGCTAATTATAGAATTAGTTGGACTGAAGTTGAACTATTGGAACGTAAAGTTAGAGAGGCTATTATTGTCTTTCTTACGGACGGAGGTATGAAGAAGGGTAATTCTCTGGGTACATACCCATGCAGTGCATTGAAACCTGGCATGTGTAGTACCACCGGTTTTTGATGGACAAGTTAAACATAGATATGCGACACGTTGATATGCAAGTTGTTAGGTTAATTGGTCACCTCACACTGGGGACTACATCTGAACCTCCGCTCGGCCAGCAGCGTAAGCATAAGCCTAAGATCCCAATACGAACTTTCTGGGCACGTAGGAACCTGAAGAGCTCTAGTTCCTTCTCCCTGAGATCTGGTCTAATCAAGACCTACCGAACCTGCTGAGAGGCCATCGAAAAATAAATGTTTGGTGGGGGTAATGTCAGAAATAAAGTATTAGTATAGTGGGTACTCCATGGGGAACAACGTATTAATGCATGGACTAATGGACTAAGAATGGAATAAGAAGTCTATTCCCCATGGGACTTACTTACTTATAAGATACTAGTATATTAATTATTATTCCCATAGAGGCTAGAACATGGACAAGTTCAACCATTACCTCGTACCTCGGAAAAGGCCCTACGGGTCGTATAGATGAAAGTATCACGTATTATATATGCGAGTGACTCTGTTCCAACTTGGATCGACTATTTACTACCGGCATGAGACCTGGCATGGCCTACCAAGGATGAGAACATAGGAGTTTCAGAATAGATTATTGTAAAGAAGTCCAGAGGCATAGGTCTGAGGCGCATAGTTTCCCAAGGATAGTGCCACCAAAGGCAGAGGTTAAGTTTCCAACCAAGGCTGAATGTATGAGGGGTGGTGTGAGGTTCCCAAGGAGGAGGTATATGAGACGGTCCAAAGTAAGATAGTAAGGATTTGACAAAGGAGGTAGTATGGCAAGGATCATTCATAGGGTAAGGTGAGGCAGGAAGAGAGGATCGTTCAGAAGCCAAGGGTAGGGAAAAAGGGTAGGAATACAACTGCAAAGTCAAAGATTGCATTATAGATGTGCATCCCCACAAACAAAATAAGCAAGGCACAACCCACCTAGTACATTGGCCACCACACAACACCTTCGGTAACGCTAAATGCATGTCAGTGTCATGAATGGATTGGCTGCCCACGACTCCAGTTCTATTGAGATTTCATTGAAAGATTCTATGATGGAAGCGATTTAGATAGGATTGATTCAATCTCTTATTAGACGAGATTATGTAAAATCTGATGTCAATCCTTACCCTTGATTTACTTAGTGGGTCAGGACGCGGAAATGGAAAAATGCTTACGAAAAATTTGATGAAAAGAGTGTTGGTGAGGAGGAAGGAGGGGTGGAAGAACCCCGAGAGCTAAGCGCTTTATGGGGCTTTCTTAACCTCTACAAAACTAAAAATCCTTGTAACTCTTTCATTATATATGTAATTACGCTTCAATCATTGATTTCTTTTCAAGCTTTGGATGGACGATGCATTACTTACGATGCACCTGCTTTGATAAGTTGATGAGCCCATTGTTTTATAATTACGTATATAATGCAAGCTGATAAAATGACCCATCGGGATAGGCGTTACCGCAGAAAACTGCCCCATCTTACGAGAAAAGCGTCCCCATCATTCACTGACCAATTAGATCTCTCACTTAATACTGATCTCTACTCCCCATCATTCCCCATCTCACGTCCCAATACGAGGTGACATCCGCAGAAAAAGCCCAACTCCCCCACTCCCTAACTCCAAACTCCAACAACAACAATAGCCCCAGCCTTACGGGAGAGGCATTGATCGAGTGAACTGATTCGATCGGGTTTCTAAACTGATTAGTCTTACGAGAAGAGCGTTCCCACCAACACTGACCTGCCAAGAGAGGCGTACCCAACATTCCCCAGCTTTAGGCCCAATACGAGCCATCCAAAAAAATTAGATTTATTACTTGATCTTAGCGCTCAAGGCCCCCTCATTCCCCAGCTTTAGGCCCCAGCATTCCCAGCCCACGGCCACCTGACAAGGCCACGTCAACCAAGGCCCTGTCCGCGTAAGGCACCTGCTCAGTACACTCACCCAAGAAGGCCCAGGAAGGACGTATTCAGTTCGCTTTCCCCATTCCAGCATTCTCCCATTACAGCATTACCGCATTCAGTAAGCCCGCATTATCGCATTCAGTCCACTCACCCAAGGACCAGTACGCGTAAGGCACCTGCTCAGTACACCCAGTACGCATTCCACATTCAATACGCCGCATCAGTTCATGGAAAAAGAATGAAACCAGCGGGTGAGATTTGATTACTTACGTGGCTTCCTGGCTTATCTTACTGGCTGAAAGGAAGGATACCGGGACGGCGAGCGGCAGGTCCAGTTATAACGGACGCTTCTGCTAGGCCTTCTATGCTTGCGTGGGGCAACGGGCGTAAGGAGGTTGGCTGGCTTGCTTTTTCCTTGTGACCAGATGATTAAGAACTTTACGGAGCTGGGCTACTGACTTCCTTCCTGGCTTGAAAAGGGAACTTCGCCAGGATTGATGAATTGATGGATGGATCAGATGCCCGGTCTTTATGATTGCTGGAGTGGGGTTGACCGAGTTAGTGAGTTATGGCCTACCGGGGTGGGGGGGTGAAGGCACTCCGTTTGGGTGGACCTGCGAATCAATCCAATCAATCCCTTTTCATCGGTGCACCTCACACACTCGGGATGGGGGATTTCACGTCTATAGACTTGCTGCATCTGGACTTCACTGAGCATCTGTCTTGAACTGAACTAAACTGAACGTATAGAGTAGAGGTCGAGCTAGAGGTAAGAGGTATAGAGGTTCCCAAGGATGAGTATGAGGTTCCCAAGGATAGTCCCAAGGCTGGAGAGCTGAGGATGAGGATGAGGGCTGAGGATGAGGTAGGGTATAGAGTAGAGATAGAGGTAATTTCATGGCTTGAACATAATTGAATGGATTTCATGGATGGAACTGAATTGAAAGGATTGAACTCCGATCTTGTGCCGTAGCTGTGCTTGTGCCGTAGCTGTGTGCCGTAATTTCCCGCCCCACCTCAAACTATGTTGGCTATCAATCTTATCAATAACTCCTAATCGGTGACTCACTCACATCCTCGCAGTGTTGTCAACACCCTGCTGCTTGTGTCCCTAGATGGGCTGTCTCTACCGGTTGGCATGGGCTATTGGAGACCCGTGTGTAGTTCCGATCTAGTGCCTTACCGTGCCCCTTCCCCGTACCTACCGTGTGTTGTATCGTCCCGTCCCGTTCCGGGTGTGCACATACGCCACTCACAGAATCCAAGCCGTTCACAGCAAATAGAATCCATTAACACACAGAATGCATTCAAAGAATCTACTAACAGCACAAAGAAAGCCGTTCTGCGCGAATCCATTCAAAGAAGCTGCTCACAGCGCATAATCGCCGTTCACTGATGCACCTACCTAGCCCCGTGTCATTCATTCATTGAACTGCCCGAATCCATTCACTTAAGCCCACTGCATACACATAGTCGCCATTAATGCACCTACTTAGCCCCCTCTGTGTAATTAACTGCACGAAGCCATTCACGCCATTAACAGAAGCTGTTAACTCACTTGACATAGTGGATTAACCAGTAGTCTATTGTTATAGCCTTCCTGGGGTTTGTCCATATTATATATGGAATAAACCATTGAGTGCATCGACTCATCGAGTACCAACATCGAGTGGATCGACTAGCGGGATCAGCACCTACCTGGCTCGACTAGCGGCAAAGAATCCTGGCATCGAGTGGATCAACACCTGTATCGACTAGCGGCATCGGCTCCTGGCCTCAACTAGCGGCGGCTATCGGAAATGAGAAGAGGCTATGAGTGGCACTGAGACCTTCTGGCAGTAGTATGTGTAGCTCCACGTGTAGCTTCTATGAGTAGCTCTATGTGTGAGTTTGCTATGTGAGGTGCTCTATGTGTAGCTGTGTGAGTAGATCTGTGAGCTCCCTGTGAGGTGGAGTAGTACCTCAGTGTCCGTATTGGTAAGTGAGGTAGAAACCAGTGACTTCCTGGCAACGACAACTGGGGCTCTCGACTGACCTTGTGACAATGACCTCCTGACAACGACAACTGGCTATCAGCTATTACACCTGGCACTGACTAGAGCTTCTTTCTAGAACAATGACCTTCTAGCAATGATTAGAGAGCTTCTGGCTATAACTGTCTACAGCTGCAATGACAAGAGTTCTAGCTGCAATGACTGAAAAGAGTTCTAGCACTTACCTTAAGTCAATGACTACCGACTATCAGCAGCACTGACCATCAGGCAGAACCAGCTATGTATGTGTGACTATCATCGGCTATGATCAACTATGATGGACCCTGATCTATGGCTATGTAAGTTTCCAGCCCAGGCCATGATGAGCCCAGCCAAGCCCCTGAGCCCAGCCCCACTATGACTAGCAAGTACTCCCGGCGAGGCCTCTCGGTCAAGGAGTAGCGGCGGCTATGTGGAATGAGAAAAGTAAAGTACTACCGGCAAGTACTACTTGGCACGTACTACTTGGCACTGACCAGAGTTTCTAGCTGCACGGACCAGAGGTTTATTCGCCGACTATAGCTTCTAGGAATGACTGTTTCCAGCCCAGTTGAGTAGCTCAGTCGATTAGCTAAGCCGAGTAGTCCAACTGAGTAGCGCAACCGAGCCCGGGAGCCAAACGGAGTAGCCAAGTTGAGTATCCAAGTATCCCAGCCGAATATCCGGGGATCAAAGCCTATAAGCCAAGCCGGGTAGCCGATTCAATCAGCCGAGTATCCCAGCCCAGCTATGACTGGAATCGACTCCTGACATCGAGTGCATCGACTCTTGGATCAACTACCGGCTATTGGAAATGAGAACAGACAATGAGTGGCAATGAGACCTACCTTAAAGCAAAGACTCCTGGCTATGATCGGCCATGGACAATGACCTCCTGGCAATGATTGTCTCTCGGCTATGAGAACTGGACTATTGGTGGAAATGTCCCCGCCCCTTCTTCACATGTGGTCAACCCCGCCCCTTTCCGATATTGCAAATAGTAGTTCACCGCGCATAGCCTCCCGCCACGTGCCTACATAGATTCTTCCCTCCTCGGTACCATAATCCTTTCCTTGCAGGAGCATGCAACTAAAAGTCCTTCCTGGGCTATTCTACCCCATCCAATCCGGTACTTCTAATCTAAGGTAATGGGTTGGGCATAATTCCATGTCCTAGGATGAATAAGTAAAGAAAGTCCAAGGGTAAGGTGATCCATCCGGTGCTTTTAATAAAAGTTCTGTAGCAGTCCCTCCTTCCTAAGCAATTAATAAAGGAAGTGTCTATAGGAGAGGCAGGTCTAGTTCTTGCAGGTGGGTGAGTTGGTAAAGCAAGGGGTAATGCCGTACCCATCTAGTCTTTCCTGGCAGAAGGGAATAGGTTGGGCAGCACTCAATAACCACCAAAGA
>Ga0316215_1000130_pt1 | contig 13671 bp, 7 predicted proteins | sample NRE5metagenome_FD_207796 | JGI IMG/M metagenome (GOLD analysis project Ga0316215, IMG submission 207796) | Spruce roots microbial communities from Maridalen valley, Oslo, Norway - NRE5 | ecosystem: Host-associated > Plants > Roots > Unclassified | place: Norway: Oslo | collected 2017-09-15
TGAGGCGGTTCAAAGGACAGACGGACAACAGCCAACGAACAACGTATAGTTTGGTGAGGCGCACCAAGAGAATAAAAGGGTTCTTATCTGCTTGTCGGGTTCTTATGCTGACCTGTATATGTTTAAAAAGTATCGTCTGCGAAGGTGGACCGAGAAAGGGAGGTTTAGTATTTGTCGCTTGCCGGGATAAGGAACCAGAGGTGTTGTATCAAAGGTTTTGGTTGCTTGCCGGGTACTTGCCTTCTGACTTGCCTTCAGGTGAGGAGACTTGGTTCCGGAATTAGATGGGTAGTCGTGCTTCATATGGATAGTGCTTGTTCAGTACCAATAAAGCAAGTGTGGGAACTACTATGCTCCTTTCTTTTAAAGCGCCAATAGAACTATATTCACCCAAAGACCGACCGGCTTGAACCGCTTTATGGGATTCTTTCTTATGTAACGCACAAGTAATCAATAACAACAATATCCCCTAAAGCTTACTTCTCCCTACCCTTCCTTCTTTCCTAGAGAATAAAGCAGCTAGGTTGGAAGCTAGGCGAAATAGATGGGGAAGACAGCTTGGAAGGGAGGGTCAGGTCAGCAGGCCCGGTTAGGTACCAAGCCCAATAAATAACATCTATCCAGTAAACCTATCAGGTCAGGTCCTGTGGAAGACAGGCAGGCCACAAATAGAGTAGTTGTTTAACCAGTAGAGTCGAGCGAGTAGAACAGCCCAATAGGAGACTTCGTTACAACGCCCGAATACTTCACAACGGATACTTCCATCGTTATTTCCTTCGAAAAACCTCTCAGTGACTGGAAGTGAAAGTTTAGAGCACCCGCGATTACCCGCACGGCTAACCTTAATGTATTTCCTTTCTTGGGGTTGGGCGGTTTCCTGTGGAGCCCAGACCAGATACATTATATATTAGATAAGACATTCCACGCTCATGAGGTTGTTTCCTGCTTCGCCCGGAAGAATAAGAAAAGAGTTCACAGGCTTACTACTTGTCAAGCTGTATACCATGTTATCAGTGTTATAATGGTCGTAGATCACTGCTTATAAGAGGTTACTATTAATATGGAAATTGTATGTGTTTTTATTACTAAGCTCTTTAAGAAGCTATTTAATAACCAACCTATCACTTAACAGCACGGGAGTTCTTATTCTGTACAGAAGGAAAGACAGAAGGCAAGCAAGCCATAGCATAGAGTTCCATTCCGGTATGCAATCCAGTAAGCTCATGAAAGCTAGTACAGATTCTACGGGATTCTCTTTCTACTAAACTAGATAGTAATACATATATATATATATACATAGCCCACTGGAATAAGGGAGAGACTCTACTTAAAGCGAAGTGCAACCTATAACTCTTAAGGATAAGCCCGACCTTCACCTTCGGCTTTTCCTTTCCATTAAGAAAGAAAGTAAGATCCATTAAGAAGGAGTGAGACACCTCGGGCTTCCCGACAAGCAATGTTTACCTTGAATGTTCCCTGGAGAATGACTTGTTTGAGTTCCTTCCTTCAAATACCTGACCTTCGTCGGAATTGAGGGGAATAAATATAGGTTATGCAGGTACTGAGATATGGCAAATCATGAGGAAAGTGATAATCGCCTACCTTGTTCCTTGTCCCATCAGTTCTTAAGGCAATTGATTGTCTCTAGGCAAAAGGGCATATCAGCTCTTAAGGCAATTGGGCAAAAGGGCATATCAGTTCTTAAGGCAATTGATCATCTCTGTGGCGAGGCTTCGTGGTCCCTAAATAGGAATTGATCTTACTTGCCAGGAAAGAAAGAATGGGGGGAAAAGAACCCAGCACTTCAGTGGAACGTGAAGCGGGAATAAGAAAGAGAGGATAATATTATGAAAAGCAGGAATTTCAATGCTTTCTTTTTGCTTTCTTTCTTCTTTCTTTACTTCTTTATGCTTTATATCTTAGGCTTGAGTGATCCCTAACCAACCCTCCCTGAAGGAAGGGGTGAATGGAATGAGGGGAAGGAAAGCTGAGCGAACCGTCAGGAAACTACTCGAATAATAGGGTGTTAACGCTCACTCATCATATGGGTGAGGGAGGATTGCGAGACTTACAAAGGAGGGCGAGGAAGGGGGATCCAAGCTTAAAGTAGCGGGCCTGACTAACGGACCGAAGGTTCCTAAAGAATCGTAAGAATTCGCCTAAATAATTGTAAGAATTCGCTGAGAGTGTTTCGGCGAACCGTAGAGGGATATGTTACGTAGAATCAAAGGAAGGGTCCCTTCGGTCCCGTTAGCAAGGCAGGTCCAAGCACAAGATTCTGTAGGATAAGGGTTGCGTAGGGAGCTGGCATCGTTAAAGGGAAAGCATCGGAAAGGCTATTTTATCTGTAATAAAATGCCCGAGAAGGTCCTTTCAAGGTACCTTCCACAGTAATCCATTTTCCTAAAACTATAGATATACGGTGAAAGTAGACTGATAGAACTGGTGGAATAGCTGGTTTCCAATAAAAATATCCAGCCTAGCATTCCTTCCTTTAGCCATCCAGCCAGCTATAAAAAAAAAATAACAAAGACAAGACCGATACATGACTTGCGTATTGATATCGGGTAGCTTCTGACTAGTGTTATTGGGGATACCGAGACATGACCGTAGGACTAAATCCGGTTGTTCGAGTACTTATCTTATGAGGTGAGGTTATCCCGTTAGCTACCCAGCTCCCTCCTTTAGCTAGGTCGGCTTCACATATCGAGACCTTACCTACGGACTAGATCCGGGTAGTTTAGTACCGATCTTATGGGAAGACCCTGATTTATGCTATTAGAATGGAACAGTTCTAGAGCACTTATCTAGGCAGAGAGGTTGGGAAGGCGAGTGAATAGGTTGGGAAGTCCCCGATCATATGCCATGTAGATGGAGCAGTTATAAGGCAGTTATCTAGGGAATAGGTGGTGCGGTAAGACCCGGATTCCTGCTATGTGGATGGGACACAGTTATAGAGCAGTTCTCTAGGGAAATGGGTTTAGAGATATCCCTGATTCCTGCTATCTGATAGGACAGTCATAGAGCATTTCTCTAGGGAAGATGGATTGGAATAGGTGTGGGTTTAGCGGGAATAGGAGCCTTTAGGCGAGTTGATCCCGTTAACCAACTTGATCCTTCCTTTAGCTTGGTAGGCTTTTCATCCAACTCTAAGACCGGGACAAGACCCGCGGACTAGACCGGCTTCTTCCTTACACTTCATAGGGAAGACCGAACTATGACCTATGGACTCTGTAAGGTTTCTCCTGCCAATCAATCAAAAAATCCACTAGTTTTCCTTTCGCTTGGGATTATTACATAGATAAGGTAGGCCAAGATCTGACCTCCGGCTCCTCTCGGCTTCCTCTTCCATTTTGACTGCAGATGGTACTCCCTTAACTGTTTAAAAAGTAGGTTCTCTTTTTTCCCCTCGTTCTCCACATTTCTTTCTGAATGATGTCCTTCATGTTCCCAAATTGGCTATGAACCTACTTTTGGACAATGAGTTTCAAATCATTGTGTTGTTACATTTTATAATGATGGGTGTGTTGTGCAGGATCAGTTGACAGGGAGGCAGATTGGGACAGGCCGTCAAGTTGGGAGACTGTTCCACCTAGAGACCTGTCATATTCCCTCTGCAGCAGCTTTCTCAGTTTCTTCTGTCAGTGGCTTTCTCCTGACTGATTATGGCATTATAGATTAGGTCATGTGTCTAGTCCTAGGCTTAAGGAGCTTGCAAGTTCAGGTGCTTTGGGGAAGGTTAACTTACAGTCGTTTTCAAAATATGTATGGGTTGGTTGTAAGTTGGCAAAAAAATGAACCCTTCCTTTTTCATCTAGTGATAGTGTTTCAGCAGCTCCTTTTGAGTTAGTGCACTCTGATGTTTGGGGACCAGCACCTCTTTTGTCTAAAGGTGGATCCCTTATATTATGTCAGTTTCATTGATGATTCTACAAAATTGACATGTTTGGGTTTCTCTTTTGTGTCTTCGTTCTTAATTCTACTCCATTTTTACTTCTTTTTGTGCTATGGTTGATACAAAAGACTCTGCCAAGAGACAAGGACTGAGTTCGGAAAAAGGGAGAGTGACGATACTCCTCTTTCCAGGATCTTTTTTCTTCAAAAGGCATCAACGCTCCTGTCCTCATACTCCTGAACAGAATGGAGTTGCAGAGCGCAAGCATCGCCATATTATGGAGACTGCTCGTTCTCTGTTACTTTCATCTTCTGTTCCTAGGGCGTTCTGGGGAGAAGCTGTCTTTACCTCAGTCTACTTGATGTTTCGTACACTTCCTTACTGTCTGGTCTTTTGCTCGCAGGGATGCTGCTGAGGTGCGTACGCCAGTGCATGACAGGCTTCTTCGTGATGCAGTCGATGATTAGCCCGAGCCTGTTCCCGAGGTACCTCTCCCTGCTTCTGATCCAGTCACGACACTCCAGGTACGTAGATCTTCCCGTCTTTCTGTTCCTCCTGTCCGTTTTGCTGATTATCAGACTTTGACTTCTCGTCATAGAGCCTTTCTTGCTTCCGTTCACTCCTTTCATGAGCCACAGTCTTATAAGGAAGCAGCTAGTATTCCATGTTGGCAGCTTGCTATGCGGGAAGAGTGATATGCCTAGCACAGAAGTAGTACCCGGGATTGACACCAACAGGGTGGAAATTGATTTGACACGAGCGGTTCCTTGGAGCGGTATAAAGCCCGCTTAGTTGCGAAGGGGTATTCTCAGGAGTATGGTATGGATTATGAGGATACTTTCGCGCCTGTGGCTAAGATGAATGAAGTTCGTACTCTTATTGCAGTTGCTGCTGTTCGGGGTTGGCCCTTGTATCAGTTAGATGTGAAGAATGCCTTTCTTCACGGGGATCTTCAGGAATAAGTTGACATGCACTGCGCAAGAAAACGGCTGCGCTAACGCATATTATCGCGCCCGTAAACAAGTTACCCTTGCTTGTTGCCCGCAACTTCTGACCCAGCAAGCTAGCAAACAAGTTGCCCTACACGAAGCGAGCAGCGAACTCCGTATACTTCGTTCGCCAGCAAAGAAGTTGCCCTGTTTACGGATTTTGTGAGCTTTTCAACTTTGCTTCATTCTTTCTTATTTCTTTTGACGGTGAATCAAACTGCACTTGATTAAGCCAATATCACAATTTCGATACCGCTACTACCACTATTGCCCTTGCCCCCCTTATGACGTATGCCCCTTCACGGGATGGGAGGTGACCTTCGCTACACTCGCCATTGGGCAACCTCCGGGCAGGTATCGGCTTGTTCTATTCGGATGTCATTAAATCACCTCTAAGTCTGACATTTAAGGTGTTGTGTCTTCTCTTTCCTATCTCTCTAGTTACCGACATGATACGAGTCAATAGAGAAGGGTGGCTATTTGCCGAAGGGTCTCGATTTGCCGACTTACACTGAAAGAAAGAAGGACAGAAAGAAAGCCGGCCCCACCCCACCCAATAGTAATTGAAGGAATCTAAGTAAGTAAAAGGCTTAACCCGCGCAAGGAGATAAGGGCTAACGCCCCCTATATCTAAGTAAGTAAGGAGATAAGGCGCTAACGACCCGCCTTAGCTAACGACCCGCCTTAAGGTCACTAGCCGGGCAATATCTGTAACTAGAGCATGAAGGTAACTAGAGCATGAAGGTAACTAGCGTGGTAACTAGCTTGAGCATGAAGGTAACGGGCAATAAATATCTGTCACTAGCTTGAGCATGATGGATTATTTCCTTAAAGCGAAGAGGGATCGCCCCCCAGAGAAATAAAAATAGATGCTTTCTTTATATTGATACGCTCATATGTAAGCAAGCCTGGCTCAAAGTATTCCGGTGGAACATGGGTAACTTAATATTTTCCCGCCCCTTCCCGTGCAGTAACACCAATTAGAATTCCGTCCTCCCTAAAACGGGTGTTGCGAGTCGATGAATCTAGCAAGCCAAACGTTTTCCTCTCTTCTCGCCTAACAGTTTCTACCGGGCAGCCCTCGTTTAATTGACTAGCCCCCCTCGGTTCCTCCCCTACCCCAGCAAGCGGGAAAGCAATCGATTCCATCCTTCCTAACATGGAGAAACGTTTTGAAAGGGCCTATTTCAGTAATAATAAAATATGTTTCAGTGGCCCGATAAGTAAGCTTGGACCCCCTAAAACTATGTTTTTATTAGACGAAACCCGCGACTTAGAAGGGTTTCTAAGTTCACGGACCAAGCAAAAAGTGAATTTAGTTGTCACGTATTTTTCTTGCCCTTCATTCTCCCAGCCCCTGAGCCCAGCCCAGCTATGATTGTCTAGTCCTCTTGTCTATTCCTCCTGGCTAGTCTTCATTCGTCCGTCCGGTGGACCGCCCCAGCTCCAACAATGTGTTCCATCAATATTATTATAAATAAATCAATAAGTGTCCGGGCCCAATCGCAAAAATGGGTGTAGTCTGTCTGATGTCCCGCCTCACCTCACAATATGTGCGCCGCCAGTGGAATCAATCAATATCATCAATAAGTGTCCGGGCCCACCCTCAACAATGGGTGTTGTCCATCTTCCTGCCTCACCCCCAACAAAATGAGCTATGGGTATTGGGTCCAGAAGGCGTGGAAGTATTGGTTCCTGAAAGTGAAAAGGTCCTTCCTGAATGTCCTGGGCGTTGACGGAATGCGTATAGAAGGTGGAATGTGGAAATGTGAGGCGGTAATGGAAGGGGTAGGGATCGTGTGTCAAGGCCTCTTCAAGTGTCAAGGCCTCGTGCTATGGTACCGAATTGATCAATGCTATGTTTTGTATATAACATATCACGTATATATATATATATGCTGTGTGGTGTGTTCGGATCTAGCTCAACTTGGTAGCTCAAATATACTCCTTCCTCAGCGTGTAACCTAAACTTAGTCCCACATAATACTCATGCCTGGCAAGTCCCTATCCTATGATCCACTCGAAGCTAATCGCCTATGCATTGCTCGAAGCTCATTGCTCATTGTGTATCTCAACGTGTAACCTAACCTAACCTCATCGAAGCTAATCGTACCTAATTGCTCATCGTGTAATAAAACCTCTACGTCCTGATCATGTGCCGTGTCCTCATCATCAACGTGTCATCCTGGGGCTTGTGCCCAGGGGTGTAGGGGCGCGCAGTGTTGTCTGTTGCGGGCTAACCTAATGCGGGAATGCGGACCTGAATGCGGTAAAGGGAATGCGGATTGGGAATGAATCCGGCAAGCAGCATCAGATACCTCTCTCTATTGATAACCTCACACTGCAACATCATCCGTCCGTTGACCCGCCTCACCTCCAACTATGTAATCCATCAATTTCATCAATCACTCATCATCGGTGCACTCACATCCTGTACGTGTATGGGCCTCTACTCTAGTGTATGGGCCTCGTATGTGATTTAACTATGGGAATTGTGCTATGGGAAGTTCTCTACTGGGAATGGGTATTAAGTATGGGCCTCGTGCAATGTGAATCGTGCATGCTAAGGTCTATGGTAAGGTCTCTACTATGGACGGGGTAGTAATTGTGCTATGTGAATGGATTGAAACCAACTCCTCTCGGCATTGATGGCGAACCTCATTCATAAGTTAAGTAACCTAATCAGAGCCAGCCATTGTCCAAGTCCCAGTGGTCCTCCGGTATGCACGTATAAGCAATTAACCGTGAAAGCAGGTGAGCATTAAGATTAAGGCGCTATGTGCACGCACTCTTTAGCTCCTGTATTATATATGCGATAATGCAAATTGAATCTGTGCAGCTCTACGTGGTAGCTGTAGGGGTGTTCCCTGTGGCTTATGCCCTTCCCAGTGAGTAGGCCCTGTGAGTAGCTGTAGTAACCCTGTGCATCCCGTAGGGTATGTACTTGTGCTATCGGACTCGGTCTATCAGAATCGGGCTCACCAAGGGAATTGGTAACAAGAAGGTAATCGGTAACAACTAGGCAATCGGTCTCAAGGAATCGTAACAAGGTAATCGGGGTCGACTAAGCCAGGCTATGACTACCGGGCAATAACCCAGGCAATACTCTGGAGTCACTGTTTTTATCTCTCGTTATATGTGTATATGTGGGAATTCATTCTTAGTCCGTTGGACCACCCATTTCAAATACCTATTCCGTGGGACTGCCCCTATCGAAGACATCCCCCGTCTGCCTTAAACCGGGGTGGTATCAATTATATAAAAGCAATCCAAATCTACATCGACTTCCACATCCATTTCAATATCCTTTCCAATTGCATTGTCAACATGCTCTAGCAACACGTCCTATCAAGGGAGAAAAACCCCATCAACCCCGCCCAAAAGATTTCGAATTTATCAAATTGTCTCTTTGTCTCTCCCGAAGACGACGATCTCCCGCATGCATCCATCTGACCGCTCAGTCCCGGCCAGGCAGTGAAACGTTGGAACGGGTGGTTGGTTCTTTGCTACTGCATCACTTCGGGGCAAATGGGTGGGATGTTTCGATCGTTGCCAAGGTCTTATTGTAGGTATAGATTTACAATATAGGGGATCAAAGCAATTGGGCATGGATCAATTGAAAGATCGGGTGAATAAGTGTGCTCCATCCCACCCCACTCCCCGTTAGGTAGGTAACTGTAGGCAGTTGTTTGTCCTTGGGACGCCCCACCACGGCACTCCACATATGTATGTAGGCCGTCCAATCGCTCAATCGATCGGTTCTCTTGTATCACAAAACATAATTGATCGGTTGGGTCTAGCAAGCCAGGAAGCGCGTAAGCTCGCCCGCCATTTGTTTCTTTTATCAGCCAGCCAGTCACAGCAAGGTAAGATCGGCCAATGCCGTAACGAACTCAAAGCCAGCAAGCATAAAGGCGCTCAACCTCAAAGCAATTGATGCCATCCTGCCTGTTATAGAGAAACTTTTGAAATGCAATTATTCAACGCTCTGCGCGTCACTTTAAAAGGTAAGTTGGGTTTCAAATAATATCAGCAGGTTCAAGAGAGTTTGTCATCGTGCGAAAATGTCCATGGAAACGTGTTTATATCAAATTTGCCTAGTCCTCTAACTGCTCTGCCTCACCTTCTCTACTTCCTGCCTCTACGCTTTCTGCCCTGCCTTACACCTTCCTGCTTCTCTATTGACTGTTATAGCGGAAATCTAGAAGTTCCAATTAGCGTTATTTCAACCTCTCTTTCTCGGAACTAGAACGACTAGTTCAGAAGCAGAGAAATTCTCTTTATTTAAACTAATTAGATTAGTGGCAAGCCGCCTTGGCCTGCCGCTTCGCTAAGCATGGCTCTCTCTTTAGTGCACCTACCGGACTCCCTCTAATTATAAATTAGCTTTCTTTCTTAGTGCCTTTCTCTATGAGAAATTCTATTTCTTTCAACCTACCTCTCTATTCTCTCTCTATAACGACTACTACATTCCAGTCTATTTATTAATGGGTAAGCTCCAGTGCGCCGCCTGCTTTTGACCTTTCCAATGCCAATTCCAATTAGTAGCTTTCTTTCCTTTCTCTGTGAGAAATTCTATTTCTTTCAACCTTTAACCTACCTGGATTCCACCGATCCTTCAACCTGGCCTTCATCTAACAACTAGCTTCCCCTTGTCTGCCTTCTCCCTTCGAGATCTCGATTGATCCCCACCCGACCTACGTTTCATACTGACTGCTTAGATCTACCTGCTTACTTATATTGAACTTATTCCCCTATATAACCTCTAAAAATAAGATACTTTTATCTATTGAAATTTTGCTTTCAACGTGTTCTAGCGGAAATCTTTCCAGTTCCGTTCTTTGTTATTCCCCTAGTTCCGGCCCGTAAGATTGAGAAGGTCAGGGTTGTCTTAAGCTTACCGTGTAAGAACGATTTATCCTACTTGCCTGCCGTCCGATAGTGTAAGTGCTAAGCCTTGGCCTGCCGTGCTAAGCGGTAGTGCTACCTTTGACTCTCCATTCTTTTCATTTTCACTAGTCCCCTTCCTTTCTATCAATGAGATTTAGAACTTAACAACTCCAGTGCGCCACCGGCTGGCGGCCACCAAGGGGAATGTTCTTTCCCTAACCGGTGCAAGAACTACAGCCAGAACTTATGAGACACAGCTGGATGGTTGGTCGAGTAGCCAAGGCAAAGAATAATATGATCCCTCTGCTCCCCCCCGATTATGGGTGGCACAGCACATAATCTCATTCCCCCATACCCTTGGCGCAGTTGGACAGCTCGGTTGTTGTGATGGTGTGGGATTGTCGGAACTGCCTTCTTGCATTCCATACTTTCTTACTACAGAAATCTATTTGTACGATTTTGGGTTAGCACTTAGACCACCATTCTTCCTATTACCCTTCATTCCTCCTATTACCCTTGCCTACTTTATTTCTTTCTGTTGGACAGGTTGGATCCGTCGGAACTTACACTTCTTTTATTGAGGAACTACTACAGAGACTTTCCTTAACTTGTGAGGGGGCGGAGGGATATGGGAAAGAATACTTGGGTAGCCACTTTGAACAGTTTATTTACTTTCTCGACCTACTTACCTTACCTCTGTATTTACTTTCTTCACCCAATCTTTGTTTTTATGGAGTGCTGCATGAATTTCAGTTGTAAAGCGTTGTGGGATCGTCATAACTGCCCTTTTGATTCACTACAGCCAGACGATCTTGGATGGAAGGTCTTGCTTGGCTTGGGTGGGTTAGCACATAGCATTCTTCCAAAAGAAAAAGTAACTTTGGCTTCACGCTTATATAAAACAAAATTTTCTTTATAAGGAGATGGATAATCTCATAAGTAACGAATAATATCAAATCTGAAATGAACCTAAGAGTGCTAAAATAAAATAAGAACGAAATAAATAGATTAATGGAATAATCTCCTATATAATAGGGATATATATTCTTATTTCTAAGAAGGGAATAGAATCAATATCTATAAGAGCTAGAAGGTCACTTACAAGCAGAGATAGCGAAGGGTTGGTAACTTACAAGCAGAGCTCCGCGTCCTGACAGAAAGGAGGCTCTTACCGGCCGGAGAGGAGCTAGCGAAGGGTCCGTCCTGAAAGGTCAACCCAGAAAGGAAGGGCGGTTCCTAAAACAAATAGGTCCGCCTATAACGAATGGAAGGGCCTTGCCATTATGTAGCGAACTGACCTTAAAAAGCCTGATATAATGCTAATTTGACCCGGCTTCTATTTCTTTTATTCTATGTTCAAGTCCACCAACAATAGATTGGGGCTATCTCTAGCAAACGAATAAGGAGTTCTTGAGCCAAAATTCCTACCTACATTATAGCCGGGCCGGCCGCCGCCGTTCAGTTGTTCACCGATTCAAGTGGTACGTGAGTTGGGTCACGTAGAAAGTGGGCATTCAATCAATGGGCTAGGGTGAAGATGGGATGGTACGGAACCTCCCTCCCGCCGTCACACCCTCCGAGTGCGCCCTTCGAATCATATCTATGGGGCAGGGGAAGGGTCTAGATGTATGAATGAATTAGTAATATAAGAGAGCAGAGAAAGGTGCGGGCGGGAGAGGGAGCTAGACGATGGATGCCTGGCAGCATCAATATGGGGTATTCCGTCTCGTCTCATGATCGACCGAATGCTCTATCTATCCATAATGAACTGGAATCTCTATAATATAATCTAAAATGGAAAAAGGCGTCATACTTTCATATTCGAGCAGCCCCGGCTCCGGGGGACGGTATTACACAAAATGGCAATCCTTGGTAGAGCTTATTTATGATATGCCCCTGATGACCCGAGTTTTGATGTAAATAGATCGAGGGGAACTAGAAAAAAGAAGAGATATGCCCTCCCTTTATGCATGCTCGTTTGTTAATCGCCCTCTCGCCCTAATATAATATATAATAAAGAGAAAGCATCATACGGCTCCCGAGATCGAGATACCTGATAATTTTAAATACCACCCCTTCTTAAGGAAGGCAAGTTGACAATACCACTTACTTCCTTCTTAGGTAGGTTAGGGCGAGTCCGAGCCAATGATTGATGGTCTCTCGTGAAAGCCAGCCGGTCCTTTATTAACGTAATATCGATTGATGAAGAAAGGAAGGTAGGAAAGAATTCATGCCGCCAAACCTAGTCGCCCAATGGATAGTGAAGTCAATCCTCCAAGACCTAATTCGAGAGTACCCGGCTGGGCACGTTTTGGGAAAACTAACGGTGCCGGAACGGTGAGTGGACCAATTGACACGGTGAGCAAAGTGGACCAATCGCTAGGTGTACGGGAAATCCCATTGATGGGTTGGTCTCGCTCCGTTTTATGGAAAGGAAAGAGGTGCCTCCTTTCTTTCTTTACTGAGCGTGACAAGAGGGAAAACGCCTCTATTTCCGTCTTTCCTCACTTTTTTTTGCCTGCCCCTGACCTTACGTGCGTGAAATACTTCGTGTAAATAAAGTCATCATATTAGCGTAATTACATATATAATGAGATCGATGTTGAGATAAGATATTCTGGCTATTTTGTCCGATCTCTTCATCCATCAGCACCCTCCAGCTTCCGTCCGATCTCTTCACTTTCACCGCCCGCCCTCGGGACCGACCTTCCTTTCACCGGCCTGCCTGCCTAGCTTCCTTTGCATGCATCCTTCCCGGGCAGCCCAGCCAGCATAGGTAGGAAGGGAAGGGAACGGACCGGTCGCTGCCGGGAGTCTCAGCGGTTTCACCAATATCTATGCTTGGGTAGAGAGGGGTTATTTCCTTAATTTTTGAATTCCGTTCCGTCAGGGGCCATCCTTTATTCGCCTTTGAAGCTTCCCGGTTAGCCGGTTGCAATGAGTGGTTCACCATTGGATTCCACTGGTTCGTTCCCAGGCACTGGAGTGGGAGATGGAAAGCTAGAGATTGGATCAATAGATCCTGGTTATGCAAATGGTGAATCAAAAGATAGAGATGGAGAGAAGCCCTTCCCTTCACTCGATGGAAATGCAGATGGATCGGATTCCCTTCAACAGCCCGCCCAGAACATCCATGAATTGGTTGCTGGGAGCCTTGATCCTACTGGAAAGGATGGGAGATCATTAGATGTTGGTACCGGTCAATCGGATGCTGATGAGCTTCCATTTGATATATCTGGAGATTTAAATGCCTTTGTAGCTTCCATCGGAAGGAAGAGAATGGTATTAGTTTGCCCTACTGAGCTTTCCAGCAGAGGCATCAGATGCCACCCACCTCCCGAACTTGCTTCACGAGCTGGTGGTTCCATTCGCTGTTGTGGGAGTGAAAGAGATGGGTGTTCATTTGCTGGAGTTAGCTGGCAAGTAGATGCATAATGAGTAGTTGGGCCTATTGCCTCGAGTGAGGTTCCTCCTTCCGGTGAGGGGGACTCAAATAATGGTTTAAGCTGCTTATTGCCGAGATATGGCACTGGGACATGGGAGAGGTTAGCCAGGAATGGGCTTACAAGGGATTGATTTGATGAATGGTATTGCCTTTAGTTTCTTTCCCCCCCCCCGTTTCGTTTGAGATAAGGTTCTTCGTTCAAGGTTTATCCTTCCGGGTCTAGGCAGCGTACTCGCTTCCATCGGTACGGGGTCAAGCAGAGGCATCAGATGTTGATGTAATAGATTGCCTTTCGGAGCCTTGGCGGGTGAAGAGAAGGTTTCAATGGCTCCGTACTTGCTTTTTTAAGATTCATTCCGTTCCGTCAGGGTCAGATGCTGCTGTTCCTGCTGCTAGGTTGCTTGGAGGAGAAAGCCTTTCGGGAGGGGAAAGAGGAGAAACAAGAGCTGGCT
>Ga0316215_1000131_pt1 | contig 13616 bp, 18 predicted proteins | sample NRE5metagenome_FD_207796 | JGI IMG/M metagenome (GOLD analysis project Ga0316215, IMG submission 207796) | Spruce roots microbial communities from Maridalen valley, Oslo, Norway - NRE5 | ecosystem: Host-associated > Plants > Roots > Unclassified | place: Norway: Oslo | collected 2017-09-15
TTATTACCTCAACCGAGAATAGAAACGAATGGACTCGTGTTAGATTTACCGACTAGTATACAACTTACCAGTTTGTCATTAGAAACGACGAAAGATAATATAAACGAACTAATAAATACCGGAGCGGTTAAATTTGTACCGGATGATTGGTCCGTTATCTGGGAAATGTTTTTCGAACAAACGTTAAATAGTAAACGAGTGGATGTAGATTTCAATTATACTATACGAAATATAATAGGAAATATAAATTTATTTGTCATATTAAACGCGATAGCTAGTAATAATACGTTATTGAAAATACGGAAAGAAATTGAATAATTTTGAGGAAAATAAATAAAATATTAATTCGATATGGAAGCGGTTTTTAAAAGAGCTCTAGTTAAACAGATTCCAGTTTTTAAAACTATGTTGGATGTGGTTCCAATGATAGAATATTTAGTCGATGCGGAAATCATTACCCCATCTCAAGGAAAACATCTTAAACGAGTAAAAGATGGTGAGAAACAGGTGGTTTTATTTCGATATTTACAAACCATAGATAAAAACCAAATTGAAAGATTTTTCGATGTATTAGGAGTAACTAAACAGCGACACATCGCTAATAAGTTTATAAGATATATGTCGGGATATCATCATTAAATTTTCATTACGTATTAACGCGTAATGAAAATAATTTGAATAATTTTACGGAAAGTAATATACGATGTAATACGATGTCTTTTAACGATATGAATGACTACGTAATTGGAGAGATATTTAGTTATCTTTCTATTTTAGAAAGAGAACGAGTGAAATTAGTATGTCAAAAATGGCAAAGTATTTCCGAAGAAACGAGATATTTAATAAAATTTTTAAGCCTTAATGTTCGCGATGTTAATTATAAATCTATAGGTAAAGTTCAATGTATAGCTAATCAATACGTTCGCGTGTTGGAACACGTAGATTTTAAAGATTTTTTAATGATTTGTAATAAGTGGCCTAAAATGACTAAACTTATTCTTTCCAACTGTACTCGCGTATTAATCGTTGATCCGAATCAATTTTTCACCGAGTTAATAATAAATAATTGTGGTATTATATCTTGTCATTCAAAGTTTAATTGGAGTAATATTAAACATTTAGAATTAAATAATTGCAAGTACGTTAACGTACTTGACCGTTTGTTAGAAAGGTCAAATTTGTCAGTTTTAAAATTGACGAATACGAACATTACTAACGACGTAATAGAAATAATAAGCAAAAAAGAATCTTTAAAAACGTTACGCGTATCTTCCAAAAAAATAACCGATAACGATATAGCAAAAATAACAACTTTACCGTATTTAGAAGATCTTAACATCGATGGATGTACTAGTGTTACTAATGTAGGAATTAGCCGAATATCTAAATGTACCAGATTAAAATATTTTTCGGCTAATAATATTAGCGTTACGGATAAATGTATAGAATTTTTATACGAATGCAAAACGTTAAAAAGTTTATCAATTATCGGTAATAAGATTACCGATGAAGGCTGCGAAATGTTAATTTCTTATCCTAGTTTAAAAATATTACGCGTTAGTTTAAATGATCTAATTACTGGCAACGGAGAAAAATGGTTACTAGTTAAATACGGACTACATACATTTGTAAAAGATTTAATATAATTAAAATGGATTTACAACCAAATATTACAGACGTATTATCTGACGCGTGGAATGAAGCGAATAAATTACAAATAGAATTTTGCGGTACCATAAGCGTAAAAGGTGGCGAGCAATACATAAATATGTCTACGGAGGCGCGAAATCCTCGTAATCAATGCGTATTGTCGTTGAAAGATATAAATTCGCTCGATACTATAGCTACGTTTCATACGCATCCTCACGTTACTAATCCAAATTATGACGTCGCTATCTACGACAATTCGATGGCAACTATTATTGATATTTCACCTCCTTCTCCGAGTGACATTATACAAACTATACAAATTAGTCTTCCTCTGTATATAATTTGTCGTATGGGAATATGGTATATAAAATATATACCGCAAATTACGATTACTGAGCAATTAGATGATATACAATGGGCCTCGGTGAGAAATTACGTTAGTCTCGTTAACGCGATGTGCAACGTATTCACCACTCAATATGGAGCGGATATAGGTATTGAATTTTATATAGACGCGCTTACGCAGTTTCCTAGTCAGGTAATTTTAAATACCGATTTTTATGAATTTACGCATAACGGGTGCGCAATTTCGGTACGAGACGTTACGAATTTGTTAAATGCACCGAATGAAAAGTACAACCTACGCGATATTTTGGAATCCATATTCGAACCTCTTGGGGAATTTATCGGAAGATTATTATGTAACGTAGATTTTTATAAAACGAGAGAATTGTAATATAATAATATTAAAATGAGATTACTTCCAACAACTACGGACGTATTATCAGATATATGGAATCAAGCGAATAAATTGCAGGTAGAATTTTGCGGTACCATACGTAAGAATGGTGATCACCAAACCGTAAAAATTGAAATGAAAAAGAATAGTACAGAATGCGTATTATCGCATTTAATATTAACCGCACCCGATATATTCGCGACCTTTCATACGCATCCTTTTTATAATAAACCGGAATATACCGTATTATTATACGATTCATCGTTGGCAAGGTTTAACGATATTTCTCCTCCGAGTCCGGAGGATATTATGAGTTTTATCAATTTTGATTTCCCTCAGTACGTTATTTGTCGGATGGGTATATGGTATTATTATCCCGCAAACACAATTTGGACGACGTTAAATGATAACGAAATAGATGCTTTAAAAAAATACGTAAATTTCGTTATATCGATATTTGACGTATTATTATATCGACATGGATCAGATATAGCCATTAGTTTTTATCTCGAAGCGCTTACGGAATTTCCAATTGCGACTATCATTAATAGGAATTTAACGGAATTTAAATATCATAATTGTTCCGTACCAATTGAAGATGTAAAAGATAGTTATTATATTCACATTAATGAAGAGTACGAAATAACTGACGTAATAGATTCTATATTGATCCCACTTCAACCGTACGTGGGACAATTTTTGTGCGATATGGATTTTTATAAATTAACCCTTTAATTACCAGACCATTTTATATATACGCCTTATAAGGCGTATATATAAAATGAAGAAGCCTCCCGATGGACGACGCTGAATAGTTTTTGTAGAGATGATGTACTGCTCTTGGTTTGGTAAATTTGAAAATTTATATTAATATTTTATCAACGAAATTATAAAATGATTAGCTGGTTGAAAGAAAATGTATATAACTGCGTGGATTACGTAGTGAAATCTTCTCTCAGTAGAATAGAAAATAAATTAACGTTTAACATCGTAAAATTATCGAATAACGCTATTATCCCTACAACCGCTCATAATGATGACGCGGGGTACGACGTCTATTCTACTCAAGATGTAATTATTCCGAAACGTAGTAGAAAATTAATTCCAACAGGAATTGCCATAGAATTTCCGGATGATTATAAATGTTACGGAAGAATTGCCGCTAGATCGGGCTTAAGTACTAAAGCTAGTATGGATACCGGTGCCGGAGTTATTGACAAAGGTTATACCGGAGAGATTAACGTTTTATTAATTAACGATTCTGACGAAGATTTTGAAGTAAATCAAGGTATGAAAATAGCTCAATTAGTGATAGAAAGAATAATTAAACCTAAAATACGTATGGTAGATAATTTAACTATTACCGAAAGAAATAATTCGGGCTTCGGTTCAACCGGAAATTAATGTAAAATTGATTTACGCGTTTAAACTTTGATATATTTTACGAAGGAATGCGCGATTATAAAGATATTAAAGTATCTACTCAAACTTATATAATTCGTACGGATATTAATCATTTAGATTTATCTAAATGTTATCAACGAATAAAGTTAAATAATTCTATTCGTTCCGTTAAATATAAAGAAAATATAAAAGGCGGAGAAATAATCGTGAAAAAAATATTATCGGTTCATAAAAATTTTTTAAATTGTTTGACGATAGTTATTAACATCGATAAAAAAATGAATGTTAAGATATTTAGTAATGGAACGTTTCAATTAACGGGATGTAAAAATAATCAACACGTCATAAACTGTATGAATATTATTTTAACGGAATTTATTCGAGAAAAATGTTTAGATAAAGAATTTATAACTTACTATATTATATCCGTTATGAGAAATATCGATTTCGACGTTCATTTTAAAATAGATAGGAATAAATTCGCGGACTATATAGACGCCTCAACGGAATTTTGCGTCCCACCGTTAACCACGGGCTACATGGGTATGAAAATTAAAATTCCATTAGTAAATATAAATGACGTATTAATTCCAGTCATCATCTGGAAACCTCATGAAAACTCAATTAAATCGTTCGTAACGTATAAAAATTTTTATACGAATATTCATAAAGATAATAAAAAATTCGGTAAAAAATATTACGTAAGTATTTCCGTATTTCAAAACGGTAAGATATTAATGTCGGGTTTAAACGAAGATATTATGGAATCGTGGTATTATTGGTTTATTTCGTTAATAGACGTATCGAAAAAAGAAATTGAATTGATTCCAGAAATAAAAAAAACATTTATCAGACCAAGAATGCTTTGATAATAAAATTTGATTTTAAAATAAATAAACATTTAAATGTTTATTTATTTTAAAATGGATTTAAATTGTATGACGTTAGTCGATTTGAAAGCTTTTGCAAAAACTAAAGGTTGTTCGCGTTACTCTCAATTAAATAAATCGGACTTAATTAAATTTTTGGAAAAAATGTTGGCGGCCGAGAGTAAATGCTGTAAATCGCTTTCAATCGAAAATGTGAAACGCGCAGCTGATCATATGGCGATACCGGATATCGAAAATAAATCGAAAACGAAATTGTGTAAAGAAATTCAAAACAAAGAAATAGAATCAATCGTATGCGAAAATTATGCGAAATCTGAACTTAATAAATTAACGGTCGCTCAATTAAAACGATTAATCAAAAATGAAAATTTAAATTTATTGAACGGTTGTAAAAAATCAGAAATAGTAGACGCTTTAGCTCGTTATTACGAATTAAAATTATCTGGAAGATTATGCGAATATTGTCACGAAGAAAAGTCATTTCATTCTCAAATGTGTTCGTATTGTTATAAACGAGGAGTTCACTTCGAGCCAGAAGTTACTGTCGAAGAACCACTAGAAAAAAAATTAATAAACGTAGAAGCTAAGATAGAAACCGTAAAAGAATTGGCGAGTGAAGGTTTAATTTCTCAAGAAGAAGCGGTGAGAGAAATAAATTTAATCGAGGAACCAGAATTTATTCTTGAACAAAAAGAAATTGAAGATATAGAAAAGTTATTTCACGAAATTACTGACGTTCCGGTGGAACGATTAAGTAAATTAGGTAAAATTCAAAAAAAGGTTTTTAACGCGTTGGGTATAGTATCTGTAAGATAAATCGTAAACCCTTTAATTACCAGAACATTTTATATATAAAGCTTTATAAGGCGTATATATAAAATAAAAAACCTCCCGATAACGACTCTGAACGATTTACTGCTCTTGATCTGGCAAGTAAAGGGTAAGAAATTATATTTTTGAATCGTGAAAATAATCGAAGATGATACCGTTACATATTTTCTCAATTAATACAGATTTTGTATATTTACCCGCGTTATCGATGTTTAATTTAGTAGCGTGATCGATTAATTGAGGTTTCGTCATCTTTTTAAAAATATCTTCTAAATCCAAAGACGTAGTAGTATTATATTGTTCAACTTTTTTACTAGATTTTTTCGTTGATCTTCTTTTGGATGGACTATTGTAACACGTTGGATCTTCTGAATAATTTGCTATGGCAGTTATTAAATCAGCCTTCTTCATTTTCGAAAAATTTTTAATACCTCTTAATTTCGCATCACGTTTTAAATCTTCTAATTTCTGATCCTTATAAATTTCGAATTCGTTGGTTTCCATTTTAAACGGTAAGGAAAAAAATAAAAATGATGATAATAAAATGACTAGACCGTATTCATTAACGGAACTTGAAAATCTTGAAAAGCATTTATATTTTAAACATAGATTAAGCGATATAACGGCTATACATTTACCGTGTATGCATAAATATAAAGTAAAAAGAGGTGGTAGAAAAGAACAGTATTTATTAGATAATGGCCCAATACTAGACGATCAAACGTGTTCGGTATGTTTTAAAATACGTACGGTAGGTAACGAACCTTCTCATTTAGTAGATACCATGGCGGAACAGAAAAAATTGAGTAAACAATATTTGGAAAATTTGGACGATATGTATAAATGGTTGTATCGTCACGAATATAACTAATTGAGAATATTTTAAAATGATCGCGAGTTTTGATATCGGAGAGAAAAATTTCGCGTACGCGATTGGCAATCGCGAAACGATTCTCGTGTGGAAACGCGTGGATATTATTAAATTTAAAAATCAAACGATAATTCAATCGTGCGTTGAAATAAATAAAATATTAACCGAAGAAAATTGGAACGAATGCGTAAAAGTGATAATAGAACAACAAATGAGATCAAATTGTAGAGCTCAGCGAATATCCCAACACGTTTGGTCGTGGTTTTCTATATTATATCCTCATTTAGATCCTATTTTCGTACCTTCTTATTTAAAAACGCGATATTTTATAGGTAAAAATAATTTATCATCTAAAGAAAGAAAAAAATGGGCAGTTAATAAAACGATAGAATTATTGAAAGGAAACGATTCCGCCAATTTATTATTTTCTGAAAAGAAAAAGGACGACATGGCTGATTGTTACCTTCAATTATTAGCGTATTTAAAAATTGAAAACCCGTTAACGAAAGCGATTAATTAATAAAAATGTCCTATGGAAAAGCGTTTAAAAAATTAATTAATTTATACGACGAAATAAATAAATTATCTCATTTCGAAAAAGCGCATCTTTACGCGGAATTATATCAATTCCCAGAATCTCACGAATTTTTATTGAATGATATAGAAAATTATAAACGAGAATTAATAATTCAACGAGACGCGCGAGCTTTAAAATATTTACAATTACAATTATGGAACGTTTCGTATTATATCGATACTAATTTCATGATAACTTCATCGACGGTGTATGACAGTAAACATAATTCTCATAGTTTTACATCCGAAACATTTCGAATAGCGAAATTATTATTGCGAGATCACGAAACAACGCAACCGATCGAGAAACCATTCGACCATAAATATTTTGATGATATTAAAAATGTAATTATACACGATATTAATATCGAATCTTTAGTCGCTTCAGTATGGAATGTAATTACTAAATCCGAACATAAAGTAGAAATGATAACGAGATTAAAAGAAGAATTGGATGACGCTTTGGGTACGTGCGTAATAGGACACGTATGTCGATTAATTAATGCATTGCGGGGCTTCGGAACTCTTTACGAAACGAATTTGTCAAATTACGAATACGATAAAGCTAAATTGTTTAACGAATTGAATAAAAAATGCGATTTTATACGTATCGATACTATTTTAGATCAAATTCGCGTAATTATTAATGAAAAAAATGATAATACATTAGACACGTGTAAAATGTTAAAAGAATATAGTCATCACGAATGGATGTTAGTAAAATTACCTACTGGGAATAAAGTAGATTATGCGTCATAATTTGATATAAAGCTTTCAAAATTATTATAAAACCAGGGTGGCCGAGTGGTTAAGGCGTTAGACTTAAGATCTAATGAGATTTATTCTCACATGGGTTCGATCCCCATTCCTGGTATATTTAATATCTCGCGAGATATTAAATATCATTATTTTCGGAAATAAAATGTCGGCTGTTGAATATTGTAATAAGTGGATCGACGATAAAAATATAGATCCTATTACTGGTAAAAATATTTCACGATCGGATCCGGAATATAAACTATTATTCGAAGAATGTCCAGAAATTTTAAAATGCGATAAATGGTTTAAAGATCCGTACGTAAATCCCGATACTAATAAAAAAATTAAACTTAACGGACCCACCTTTACAAAAATACGAAATAATTGTTTGAAATTAGATAAAATTTCGTGCTCTTTACCCGAAAAAAAATTGTTTGATTTTTTACGCAAATCTGGTCCATCGTATCTACCGTTAGAAACGAGAATGGAAATATCCTTTCTCGTTAAAAAAAATATAGATAAAATTTCTTTAAATAATTGGGAAATGTGTATGAGTGGTCCAAATAAATCTAACTTTAGAAATCTATTGACGGATATTAAATTAATAGGTCATGGATCATTTGGTCAAGTCTATCACGCTAAATTTAATGATAATTCAATTGTGATTAAAGAAGCCTATTTAACAACTGCTGAAAAGAAAAAAATGTTGGATAACAAAGGTAGAAAAGTACAATGTTTACCGAAAAATTCTTATCCAGACGAATATAAAATTTTAACGTTGGTTAATAATTTACTTTCTATGAAAACGTGTCCTAATTTTTATTTTACGTACGATTTTGTATTATGCGAAGGTTGTAATTTACCGCAATCTTCAAATTATAACAAAAAATTTTGTTATAATACTATATTAGAACCCGCGGATGGTGATGTAGATAATATTTCTAACTTAACTAGTGAACAGCATTATAGTATGCTAATGCAAATATTAGTAGGATTATACTGTTTACATACCGTATACGGTATATATCATTCCGACGTAAAAAGTGAGAATATATTATTTCGCAAAATTCAACCCGGTGGATATTTCGAATATCATATCGGTGAAAACGTTTATTACATCGAAAATACCGGTTATTTAATTTACGTTTCAGATTTTGGCGTATCACTCGTATTTTCTCCACCATTCGCCATTACGAATTTTTATGGTATAAGAAATGTGGAAATAAAACGAGATAACGGACGATATTATTTAGATCCGATTACGTGTAAAAAATCGTATATAACTTCAAAAGATTCAACGTACGAGGAACAAGTTCCTAGACAAAGAATATACACTACCGATATTCTTCACGATTCTAAAATAGGCACTTTCAATAGAATATATAAAGATTTAGAATATGATCCTGATAGGATTATAGATTTAACAAATTTCAAACGATTCGTGTTTTCGGAAGCTGCTAATGACGTGATCGACGCGATTAGAATGTTTACCGGTGGGAAACAGACAGATCAACGTGGTTACCATGAGAAAATGATTAATAATACGGTCTTTATACAACGATTAATTAAAATTGTGGAAGCCCCGATTTTAAATAATATTTATTCTTCCGTTAAATATTATCGAGCTGATATAATGTTAAGCGAACTTTATTCCCAACCGTCTACGCGACTTAATGTGTTAGAAAAGTTTTATCTGACGTAATTTTTCAACGATTTTTCGATATAATCGAATGGATAAATTTTTCCATTAATAATATCGAATACAACGGTATTATGTTCGCTTTCTCTTACGTGAGTAGTGCCGATTGGATGAATTACCACGTACGGTTTTAATTTAGCGCTAACGTATTCCGGATTGTACGTTTCGATTCCTATTTCGTTAATTTTAACGCTTTGATCTATTATCGATTTTATAGTGTCTTCGTTTAAATTTGATATCAAATGAATTAATACCGTGGTGCGATTCTTACTAGCGGAAAATTTTGAAGAATAATTCGCCGCTAGTTTTTCAATAGGTGTACATTTTAATTTTATCAATCGATCGGTATCAGTTACGAGAATTAACAAATACGCGATCGTAATTAAAATATTTATCGTCAATAATAATTTGATCATTTTATAAACGTAAATTTCAAACTACGTAGTTTGAAATTTACGTTTATAAAATAGCAATAAATCGTTTCATAAAATAAAATGTTAGACGAACGCGTAAAACTGATGAAAATTATATCTCACGAAATAGATCGTATTAATTTAAAACAACGAGATATATGTATGACGGGGAGTAAAGATTGTAATTTAAAATCTTTATTAACGGATATAACGGAAGTAGGTACTGGTTTACTCGCCACCGTATTTACCGCTAAAATTAATGGATTTCCGATAGCCATTAAAGAATCCTACATTATAAATTATCAACCCGGACCAATGAAAATACCGCATAAAAAAATTAGATCCGATAGAATTAACGAGAAATACTATCCTACCGATTACACATTATTATCTTATATCAATACTCTATTATTAAATAAATGTTGTCCAAATTTTTATTTTACGTACGGTTTATCATTTTGTCAAGGATGTTTTCACGGTATCAATATGTATTACGAACTATTCGGTAAAAATAAAAAAAGTTATTTCTGTTATTTATGTTATTTGGAACCGATGGATAACGTTTTACCTCATGACGATGAAATATTTTGGACCGTAAATAATCAATATAGTATATTGTATCAAGTATTGTTAGCCGTTTACTCTATACATTCAACGTATTGTATCGTACACGGCGATATTAAAAAGACCAATGTACTTTATAAAAAAATTAAACCGGGTGGATATTTTGAGTATAACGTGGGGAATGCTACGTATTACGTGCAAAATTGCGGTTATTTAGCGATATTGGGAGACTTTGGCTGTAGTTTTTCTATTTCCCCTACGTACGCGATGTCGGATTATTACGGTTCCCGTAACGCGGAAATTAAAATAGATAACTATGGACGGTATTATTGCGATCCGATATATTGCGAAGGAAATAAAAAACTATTATGGAATGATGGTTACATCGGCAGCGTAAATAAATTTTCGAGTAAGACTACTACCGTATGTTCTCAATCTCCTATTGATTTATGCGACGCTAAGAAATTTCCACCATTCGAATTTTCCAAAGATATTACCGCCGTAATTAAAATGTTTATAGGCGGGTTACCTATACACAGACACATAAAAGTACAACAATTAGATCCTACGTTAGAAACGAAATTATTAAAATTAGACGTAGAAAAATTATCGAAACCAAATTTTAAATGGGATATTTACGATTCCGTCAAATACGTAAGAGCCGATGTTATGTTAAATTATTTATACGAAAAAATTAAACCCGTTCGATCTCAAATTATTGATACATTTTACATATCATAAATATTACCCCGATCTAAATCTCGCGTGAAAACGTATAGATATATTTTGTAATCTCGACGCTACGCGATATTTTATAAAATTTAAATTGTTTTCATTTTGCAACGAAAGAATAATTTGAAAATATTTCTCATCGTTGGGTTCGTGTAGACGATTATGAATATTAAATTGTTCGATATACTCGGGTTTAAATTGATAAGAACCAATTTCGGGATCATCGGGATACACTCTCGTAAATATTTGTTCGCATTTATCGTAAAATTCCAAAATTCGATTTTTATCGATACGAAACATTTTTAATATCGGCATTTCCAATATATCATCGTATTTAACCGGCGAAACCATAAAGAGACATTTTATACCAACTTCATCATCGTTGTCAAAATAGTCCGAATAAACGTACATTTTTCGTTCCAATTCCATTTTAATATAAAAATATTATCCGGCTCTCAGTTGTACGTGAAAACGTCTGGATATATTTTCTAATTTATCGTTTATCACTCGATAAACGATGTAATTTATATTACTTATGCGTTCAAACGTGATGTTAATTTGAAAATAACTTTCGTCAATCGGAGTATGTATACGATTAACTTTATTACTTCAGTCAAAACATTCGATTTACTGCTCTTGGTCTGGTAAGTAAAGGGTTAAATAAACGTATACTTCTCTTTCTACTTGCGGTAATTCCATTTTAAATAATAAAGAGATTCCTTATCATTTTAAAAATGACGAGTATCACCAGTGAAACGTATGATACATTAGTTTTAAGCGGAAATTCTACAAACGGAATAGCAACATTAGGAGCGTTACAAAAATTACACGAATTACATTTATTAGATGACGTATTATCGTATATAGGAACTAGTTCCGGATCAATAACGAGTGCTTTATTGGCGATTGAATACGATCCTTTAGAAATATTATCTTACATTTGCGCCAATAAAGTTTATTCAAAAATTCCAGGATTTAGTTTAAATAATTTAATAAATAAAGGTAGTTTAATTAAATTTGATTACATGGAAGAAATTTTACATAACATGATAATAGAAAAATTAGGATATATACCCACGTTAAAACAAATTAAAACGTATTTTAATAAGTCAGTAACTTGCGTGTCGTATAATATTACAGATAATAAAAGAGAATACGTTTCTCATGAAAACTATCCCGATTTACTCGTGACGAAAGCGTTAAGAATGAGTTCTGCGTGTCCGTTTATATTCGAACCATTTTTATATAAAGATAAGTATTACATCGATGGTGGGATAACGGATAATTTTGCAATGGATTACGCTCAAAGATTAAGCGATAGATGTATAGGAGTGTGTAATACTAATCCAACGACACCTTACACGGAAAATTGCGGCTATTTTAATTTCATACAAAATTTATTCGTAATATTAATCCATTCTCCTTCGGAATATGTTATTCCGAAGCCGGATTCAAAAATAATCAGATTAGAGTACGAATCGAGTTTTTTTAATTTTAATAGTTCGGAAATGGATTTAATTAAATTATTTGATGTCGGTTATGATAAATGTAAATCGTACTTACAAAATTAATTTTTTATACTAATATAAAATGAAGTATTTTTTCATGATATCGTGTTTAATTACATCGGGAATATTAGGCGAAAGACATAAATGTCTAGATGCCGATTTTTATGACGTCGGAATGCAAATGTGTATGCCATGTAGCGATGCGTGCGATCCATTTCGCATAGCTAATGACAGAATAATGATTCTAAATTGTAAAAGAAAATGCGCTAAATGGTACGATCTTCAAGTACCAAAAATCCATAATAACTGCGTTAAATTTTGTTGGGAATACGATGAAAATAAAATGCTTACCATGCGTACGTAAAAAATGTATTTGACGTGTATATAAAATGAGTCAAAATAAACGTTGGATCATATTACCTCAACGGGAGAATTATACCGATTCTGATATTAATACGATCGTTGACGACTTTAAAAATTACGTAAAATTTATTCAAGTCGTGTTAACGTTAATTTTAACCGCGATTTTTACATTATTGATATTATTTTTAGCTGTAAGATAACATAAAAATTGACAGTATAAAATGACAGCGTGCGGCCCATATTCGATGGCAACGATTATGTACGAACCTAAAAATTCCTTTTACGTGGAAACGTCTACTCCGAATACGATATTATCATTTATAAATAATAATTTTCCGGAACTCGCTAAATTAATTAAATTTTGTAACGTAGAAAAATATTATAACGCGTCACAAAATATTACATTTTTTTTACCTATTAATTTTACGACTACGCGTACGAATGACAGAGGTAAAGCTTTACAATATATTAAAGCTTTAACGTTACCGTATTTTTTGAATGAGGACAGTTTAGCGTCATCGCAAGTGTACGTATTAAAAACGTTATCAGCTACTAATGATATTATCGTAAACTGTATAGCGGATAAAATAACCGTCAATTCGATTCCGGTGATTGAT
>Ga0316215_1000132_pt1 | contig 13503 bp, 6 predicted proteins | sample NRE5metagenome_FD_207796 | JGI IMG/M metagenome (GOLD analysis project Ga0316215, IMG submission 207796) | Spruce roots microbial communities from Maridalen valley, Oslo, Norway - NRE5 | ecosystem: Host-associated > Plants > Roots > Unclassified | place: Norway: Oslo | collected 2017-09-15
GCCCACCTTAAATATAGAAATTAGCCGCCGCCCCCTGTCCCCCCTGTTCGGCCGCTGAAACCGTTCCTTGGATCCAGAGACACCACTTCGTTGTCGGGATAAAAAGGGATAGGAGGCGATACCTTACTCCCATCTACTTGCTGGCTATCGGGATGGAAAGGCAGTGATTACGCTCACCCCGCCTTTCTATAGTCGGTGGGAGAGAGAGAGGCCAGTGAAAGAACCCCTTCCGTCCCGTTTAGAAGGAGCAGTGGGCGGCACCTCGCCATGGTTGTCGGGGTAGAAAGGGCTAGAGAGAGGGATTAACCTCACCTCACCTTTCGTCTGAATCGCATTGGGAATCACTATGAGAAGTTGGAACGGTTCATATTTCTGGGTGGAAAAGGAAAGCCAAGGCCAATAAATAAGTATAGAATAGCATCATAAGTAATAAGGATAAGGGCCAGGGCCAGAGACTTATTTCCTTGGCCACGAGCAACCTCTATTCGTATGCCTCCCCGAGCAACTTTGTATCATTTCGGCGGTGTTTCAAAAAGGTATTGTTCGTCCTTACTTACAGGCAGGTTGAAGCACTTTGGTGATGGGTTTAAGTAAGGTGTGTGTGGGTGCCTTAGATCCCCTTATTGTCTATAGGGAGTCCCCATAGGTAGAATATCCCCTTCGCTCAGGTAACGAAGAGGTCTCAATCCTTTAGTATTCTCTAAGGTGATGCTTTGTAAGATTTCGCTACATCCATTTCTAGACTATCTTATATATTATATTCATAAGGGGAATATAACGATATTAATGAGGGATAAGGGCGGCCTGCGATACGATCTATTTATCTCTATATACTGGGTAACTATTATAAAGCATAATTAGGGAGATGCTAAGGGTGAAAGAAATAAGGTATTTTTATCATCTGGGCGGCTTATTTGTGTCAGGTTCTTTCCTTATGAGCTCAGGCAGGCACCTGTTCTTTCCTTATAGGCCCCCACCTGTTATTTCCTTATGAGCTTAGGCAGGTCCCTACTCTACTTATGCTAGGTGGATATGGAGATAATCCTAACCTTACCTACTAGTACCTCCTTCACTATATATATGCTAAAGGATATATCCCCTTACCTACTTGCTTGACGAATCCCAGGTAAGGGCACTTGTCTACCAGGTAGGGGCGGGCGCTTGCATCATAAGTAATGTAGCTAGGTTAGGTGAGAGGGTTAGGGAAGGGTTTTAGGGGAAAAAAGAGAAGGATAGATACGAGTTAGGGAAGGTAGGGACACTTAGAGATCTCTCTGAGATATAGATGGAGGGTTGGGGTGAAAGCAAGCATCGCAGGGGTGAAAAAGAGGTACTAATATCCTCCTTAAGACTCAGTATACACCCCATCACTATAGTCCTCCCCATCATTCTAACTATCGTTACCTAAGGGGAAATAGCAGGGTTTATCACTATATATAGTGAGTGGGTATCCCTGAACCCCATTCCCCCCGCCCCCCATGGATTAATTGGACTCAAGAAATATAGGAAATATACAAGCAAGGCCCGCCCTGCTTTCTTTCACAGAAAAACCTGTCCATATGATAGGGATGGGCTGAATCAAGCGGGTTATTCCCCACTACCAACCAATCAGGCAACATAAGAAAGAAATATTCACGCTTCGACTTACTTCAATCAATAGGGGCGCTTCTGCTTTCATTTCCATATTGACATTTAAAGACCACCGGTTCCGCTCAGCTAGTTCATTTCAGGCAGGAAGGATATCTCGTCTCTTCATTTAATTACGTAACAGGAGTGAGGAATATCTAAAGTGGCTTTCTGTCTTTCTTTGACGTAAGTCATTGACTAAGACCATTCTACGATAATCAGACCTTAACCGCGGGGCAATCCCTTCCTTAGTGAGAACAGAAAGAAGCGGCCCTGGAGCTGGGCGCCTATTTATTTAGCGAGAGAGGGAGCGTTAGCGAGCGGCAATCGCCATAGATTGAGAATAGAACGAACGATTGCCCGCCCTTCAATCAAACAAACAAGAAAGTAGTTAGTACCACTTTTCCCATCAATAGTTCTATGAGCAATCGATCTATAAAGAAAGACTCTATGGATGGTATTGAATGATTGCCCCTCCTTAGGTCAGTCCGAAAGGCCCCGGCCGCCCCTATATTACGCACGCTATTAGGGCACTTCTAGCTAGAATAGAAGTGATTGCCGCAAGCTCCGTACGCTCGCTATTAGGGCGCCTTAGCCACAGTCTAAAGACAGAAGCGGCATAATCGCTTCACTAGAGACGGACGGTTCGCTTTGCTGAGGTAACGCCGCTCTTCTCTTGATGGAGGAAGTAACGAACGTAGGTAGTGAGTTGGGCCAAAGCAGAGAAGGTGAATGGCAGGAACTATTTATTTCTCCGAATACTACTTTTTTTAGAAGCCGCTGGAGCAGTGAGAATGCGACTATCAGACAGATAAGAGAGATGCATTAGCTGTAGCTTAAAACAGAGGGAGAGATATGGATGCATTTCAAGGCGGCTGTAGCGGTGCTTAAATAGATTTCTCAGTCCTCCTTGAAAAGTGACCTGACCTGCCTGCCCCGAACTAAGTCAATGCAATGGGTGAACGTGAAAGTAGCGAGATAATACCATGGATAGATCGTAGGTGGTCAAGGCGAATGACGAATGAGCATAGTATAGCATGTCCATGGGAATCCGTTCATCCAAGTAGTGAGGCGTGGTTAGCTTCTCGAACTACTATTGGCATAGTAATATGCAAGGGGCCCGTCCTTATATTTCTTATATAAATAACTACATGTGCTTTAGCGTCGTCGTACCGCATCGAACCGATCATTTCACACGTGCTATACTATACTATCTATATAATGAGGCCCATAGCTATATATGCCAGCTAAGATCGTGTTCGTTGTGGGTAGGACTCAGAAGGCTCCCGCCCGATAGTAGTTCCACTATATGGATGGATACATCGTGTTCATTACATAATGATATAGCCAAATTGCGCCAGCTTACTTAAATTCATCCATTAGGCGACGGACTTTGTGATGTGATCCACTAACGGCTTTTTCTACATCATTTAGTGCATTCGGAATAGCCCCTGAAGCATCCTGCCTTCCTTCAGAAAACGACTCATTTCATTCCTCTTTCCAATGGCTATTTCGATCTATCTATTCATAAGGTAGTGTGCTGATCGCTCTCCCGATTCATTCTATCTATCGTACCCACCCACTCCCCGGGGATCTTAATAAGGAGGCTTAGGGCCTTATCTAAAGAAAAGAAAAGAAAGCTCAAGCCAAAAGAAAAGAAAGCTCAAGCCAATAGAGAGGAAAATAAAGAACCGGAAGGCATTGCCTTGAATGCGATAGGAGGGAAGGAAAGGGGTTTCAAAGCGACCACTAAGTAACTCACTTACCCGCGCATTAATCACATCTTTTTCATTCACAACCGTCTCACCCTCTCGTTCGTTGTGGGCCAGCTCCCCTCGAGTCAAATCAAGGTTTCTCTGCTCATTGCCTGCATAACTAAGTAGATCAAATGGAAGGAAGTGGTGTCGTTTCGTCCATTCGTCTCATTGGCGTTCAACGAGACAGAAAGTCAGTAGGTTCTTTATTTAGCGAGGAATAGCGACAGGACAGGTCGAGGAGCGTTAAGCGTCTCGTCCCAAACAAAGGGCGAGGAGCGAGAAACGAAACCAAGCTACTACTACTATGGGGTTGGGCGCAGAACAAGAATGAATCCATCCCACCCAACCAAAAAGGAAAAAAAGGGTAGGGATATATTGGAGAATTGAGCGAGGAATTGACGGATATGATTGTCAGAATTGAGCCGCCAGGAAAGGGGAGAAAGGTAAGTAAACCCTATCGAATTATAGCCTAATTCTGCCATTGAATCAAGTGCCACTACAACCACTCAACTAGCATCGTATATAGGTGCAGTATAGCAGTAGTAGCCGTCACCCTGCATATGTCCGGGCCGGAAAAGAAGAAATGCTCCTCCCTCCGAAATGGGCCCTCTTCACTTCAATAGCGCTTCGCCCGGTGACAACAAGAAAGTGCAAACTTGAACAGGAATAACCACAACCCCCTTAGTCTCCTTGTTCCTTTATTCAAGAAGGGTGGATTCTTTTGTTTCACTCTTGAATGCTGTCTTGTGTTTGTTTGAGGTCGGTTCTCGTTGTTAGCTGCATTTACCCGAGCATAGGTATTCTCTTCCCTACCTTTTCCATATACTATTGTTGGCCCAGAGAACCGGATATGGCCTGATCAGGAATAAGGTCCTGAAAGGTAAGAATGAATGATTCCCTCCCTTTGAGAAGATAGATATTAGATTATAGAAGATGAGATAGAATAGATAGGTCATCAGGCAAGGTCAAGGTCTAATCACTAAGGTCACTTGTTAATGAATAAATAAGGTCCGGGCCCATGCTAAGGAAGAAATATTGTTCGCCCTTCATTCCGCTCGCACAGAGTAATTCCGACCGAATGGAATTCGGGGAAAGGTCACCAGAAATGAAAGGGAATGGCCCAAAATGACATTATAGGGGCCTATAAATATTTGGCTTAGCTTATTAATCCCCACCCACTCCCCGGCGGCTTGATCTTCTTGTTTCTTACGAGAATCTAATTAATAGTATAGTATCCCTCATCTTTTATTCTCTTCGGCACTCAGGTATAGGACCAGAATCTATCTTGGTTGTATTAGTTAGCCTTACCTTATTGGCCTTTTTAGCGTATAGGCCTTACTTAGCCCTATCTGGTTTGGTTCCTGACTTAGATAAAATACGCCAGTCAAGAATCTCAACTATGCATTGCATGCCGGCAGGAAATAACCCGCTATGCATGCAAGAGAATCTCTGTGCTGGCAGATCCTGCCCATTATATATGTGTTTATCCTGACCAGATACGCCTGAACGTAAACCTATTTTTCCTTGGCCCGTTTCGTCCTTATTCTTTTTCTAGAGAGATAAGAAAGAGGGAGAACTCCTTAGCACGTAAACCTTCATGGAGGCCAGGAAAGTGCATAACTCCACAGAAAAAAGGTTAGCGAGGGAATTACTGATGCTCATAATTAATTACTCTTTCTTGTCCTCGCATGCATGCAGAGCTTGGGAAGGGCCCCGGTAAGGAGTATCAGGGTTCTTCTAGCTTAATCATTGATCGGTCTCCAATAAGCGGTATCCAAGTGACTCTAGCAAGCGTAACCGGAAAAACAAGAAGCATTCTTCCCCACCCCTACCCATCCGATAGGCCACCTTCGCGTTTCCTGCCTGCAAACGTTCCTTCCTGATATCCTTTCTAAAACGTACGCCTATCCTAACACCTACCCCCTCGCTTCTGCATGCGCTTCATATCAAACAGACAGAGAGCCCCACTCATTCATGCATCCCTAACTCTCTTAATCTCCAATCCAAAGAGGGGCGATGGTTCCCACTCTTGTCTGAGTATGTATGTCTATTAGAGAGGAACATCCCTATTCTCTTAGGGGGAAGAGAGAGATCTCCTTGCTATTCGTAGATTCAGAGACTTTGACTCGCATTTGTAAAGACTTTCCTGGCATTTGTCGCCAGAAACAAACCTAGCTTGGCTTAAAGCCAAGGAGAAACCTATCCTCTCTCCTGGCCAAGACTGGGGACTTTCCCGGGTTGACGCAGGGCTATAAGGGTTTAAGAGGGAAGGCAGGATATCTAGCTAGAAGGTTTGGAGAAGGTAAGTCATGGGGAAGGGTGGGTTGGAGAAGGCATTGGGTCGGTTGGAGAAGGAAGGTCAGTAAGGAAATATCTAAGGACAGTAAGGTCAATACTTAGACTAGAAGGTAAGGTCTCTGACCTAGGTGAGATTGAACTAACTTCATTTCGTGATCGATTTACTCGGAGTTCTTCTCTTTATTCTATCTATCTGGCTACAATAGTACCGTGTAATTACTTAGAGGGACATTCTGAGTCAATACTTTACTTGAAAAGGAAGCAATACTATGTAGGTACATCTGCTATGGAGTTATTACTATATCCTTGGCCAAGGAAATAAGTGAGCAAGCCGCTCGGTGTAGGGTCTAAAACCTGGCCCTGCAAGAAGCGCTGATTATATTAGGGGTTTGTGTGCTAGATAACAAGGTCTGGACACACACTTCGTGCCTAAAAAGGTATATACTACTTGCAGAGAGAGCCTGAATAGAGAGTAAAAGAAGGGTGGCTATGGATAAATGGGAATACGTGCTGCTCCTTAGGATCTAATTCGCCTTCCCGGGCCTTACCTTACCAACCTTGAAAGGCATATATATATATATATATGATCATCTTCCTAAGCTGAGCATTCCGGTCCCTACCTAGGCTTTCTACGGCCTACTACTGCAAGGTAAGGACCTACCTACTGGTTCTTATAGGTTTATTCCCTCCTACAGCATAATGCAAGATACTGATACAGCCTCATACCAACGGTTCTGTGCCGGTCACTTGCTGATTGTCCACTCTCCGCGCAGCATCCCTTACCTGCCATAGGTTGGAATGTGTTGGTTGGCCCTCCCGACTCCGTCCTACACCTTATTAATCCTGAACCCTTATTGCGCTTGCACAAGTGGGGTTCGTACTAACCTTGACTGAGGGGCTTTTATCCGGGAGCGAACCCATGCGATTCTCCGAAACCCTATACGATGAGCGATTCTCCATCTATTTATGAAATAACTTAGCTAGCGTTGGAAAGACAACCTTGCTTTCAAGCTTCGAGAGAGAAGGATTAGGAGCGGACTGTAAAGCAAGATCGCAAGCGGAGAAACGGAAAATGAATGGTAGAAGTGAAAGCCTATATAGATATATTCTATATTATATAGGGAGAGACTAAAAGGCCGGATCTTCCAACCTTTTCACCATCCGATGCATTCTTTCTTATCTTAGGCGTGCTTCCGGTAATATTCTTATCTTATCTCACTATTTTTGCCCGGGGAGGTCATTCCGGGATATACCTTTTAGCCATTTCACTGGGATATCTATATACAATCGATATCTATATTAGGTGTAGCTTAGCTCCCGAATGGCCATTCATTAGTTCTGTATAGAAGATAAGTCCCGAAGGGCCTTAAGGTGGTCTTTATATAAGCTCACGAAGGGCGTTGAGGCTATATAAGTCCCGAAGGGCGTTGAGGTATTCGTCTCGTCGTTCGGTAGAGAAGTCCCGAAAGGCCTTTAGGCTATATAAGTGAAGTTCGATACTCATTGATCTTGAACTCATCGAAACTTACTTATAAATAGGGGGCTCTCTCAATAGGCATTACTTACAAAGGAATTTGAGATCTCCTAGGGCTTCGGGGACTAAAAGGCATTACTTACTCAAAATAGGGGGAGGATTCTTTCACTTAGTATTTAAGAATAGAACCCTTCTTTCGAGAGACTTAGAAGAATAGAATTCTTCTTTGTGAGGTGAGAGACTTAGAAGAATAGAATCCTTCTTTGTGAGAGACTTAGATGTAGCTATTGACCATTTTCCCATTTCTGTTATCCTATTTACGGGTCATTCCCTCTATCATTTGCTATACTATATTAGTTACCGTCCAATCAATATTCCCCAAAGCAAAGGATATATTCCCCAATAGATAGATTATCCTCTTGGAAGGATAGCCCCGCCGAGCCGATAAGATAAGGTGGAAGGTCATCCCGCCGATAAGATAAGGTGGAAGTCTTTGTTCGCTCCGTAGGCAGTCCAACCGGTGGAAGGCTAGGAACGAACTTTATACTTGTTATTATTCCGGGAATAAAGCCAGGAGGGATTCAACCTGCCTGAGGAACTATCGCCAGGAGATAAATATCCGATTTGTTCATACGATTAGAACTCTTTTTTCCAGTGAAATTGATCAAAGAATCCATCGTCGGACCCTTTTGACTGGAATCTTTTTTATCTAAAATCGAGATCTCTCCCTAGAACCGAACCGATCATCTATAGAATTTCGTCTCGTCATATTATATCTTATATATGCATGCTTGCAGCCCTATTTCACGATCCTTGGCATACTGGTTGTAAGGAGAAGTTCCACCTTGGCTTGGCAGACTGGGAAGTCAGGTATCCTACGAGCGAGTGGTGTTCAAGCGATAAGTTTGCAATTAGGCACCCGGCATATGCCCCTGCTAAGGCATTATGGTTCCCGGAAGACCCCTAATGCTCAAGGGAGGGGGTAGAAGCATTTAGAGGGGAAACTACTTTAGGTAGTACCAACCCTGCTCCGCCCCATTATGAAAGGTACAAATTAGAAGATATAAATACAAAGACGAGAGACAAATAGACTAAGGTACAGATCCGTGCAGCTGTTTGAAATGAAAGGAGAAAGTCCATCCCGATCTCCGGTCCACCTCTGCCCTTCCCAACTACGGGTTGACTCTGGCCCCACCACAGGCTTCGCCGCCCATGGCCCCCATCCATCGGGATTGCTTTACCCTATCTACGGACATGACGTTACGGGAAAGACGAGGTACAAATATGCTGGATTCCCTCACTGCTCGGCAATACAGCAAAATTGGTGCTCGTGCGGTACGGGAAGGCGGCTTTATCATCTATCTCCCAATGGAATTCTCCCTATTCAATTTATAGCTATAGTGAAATAGATAGATCCTGAAATATGGTTCTGGCTAACGGGCAGCTTCAATAGATATTTAGGCCCAATAATTCACAGAAACGCATGGTTCAGTATAGGTACAGGTCAACCCTGAGCGCAAGCTCCTAAGGGAGGGGTCTTTAGATGTTTAGATCCATTAACTCAATATCCTTTTCGTTCGTTCATTCGATCCCCGAAGGGTTTGGTCCCCGAAGGGATAAATAAGGAATTTTTTTTATTTACATCAGGAAATTAGGAATTGTTCGGCTTATAAGGGGGCCCTAAGGAATTGTTCTGCTGAGAAAGGGTAAGCTCACCTTTCCTTTCCCCGTTTTAGGCCACTGCCTAAGAAAGGGTAAGCTCACCTTTCCTTTCCCCGTTTTAGGCCACTGCCTAAGAAAGGTAGGCCCTAATGAATTAATTTCACGGGGACTTTAATAAAACTCATTAATATAGTAGTATTCTTTCACTCATACTTCGCACCAAGATCGAAACCCCCGCGACCCATCCCCAACTAGATATAGATAGGTATGATTGGCCTAATCCGCTTGGCACCCTAATGGATCAGCCATTTCCCCCTCTATGAGAGACCTTCAAATTAGGGATTCTTCGCGTAGTTATTTATATAAGGATGATAACCGGATGATAACCCACTTGCTTCATTTAGTGAGTTAGGGCCCTTAGTAAAGGAAGGAAGGGGTCGGGATTGGTCTGACCCGTCGGTGCCTTTGAGAGAATGAGGCAGGTGCCTTTGAGAGAATAAATGAGGCAACGTTTCAGGGTTATTGCTTGCTCGACCATAGCTTAGGGCCCCTACAATAGTAATTTAGGTTTCACGCTTGCTCGACGTTAGGATAGCGAAGGGAGGGAATGATATGATATATATATCATTGGGGACCTATCGGATAGGAAATAGGGGACCTCTCCGATAAGAATAGTATGATTCTCCTTCCTATAGCTACTTAGATGTTTCAGGTCGCTACTTAGACTTTTGCTACTTCTATTTCTATGTTACCAAAGGATGGAAATGGACAGTTTCAACGAGTTGAGCGCTAAATAGGCTCTTTCCCCCATTTATTTGATCCTCTTTACGTTGAATTCTCCTTACGATTTCTCTATAGAATTCGAGTTTCTCTTATTTAGGTTGCCGTCCGATACTATTTTACCAAGGATGCTTTGGACCTGACGACCTCTTAAGGAAGGATGCTTTGGACCTCACTTCGCTTACTTACTGAGACAAACAACGAACCAATTGGCTCTCTCTTGCAATTGAAGCACCCTCACTAGTTGGTGTGGCCGAGAGGAAAGGGGCTTGGGAGGAGCCCACGCCCCCTTCTGGTTGGGGATCCAGCTTGCTTTTTCGCCTCCTGAACCCTTATTCTCTTACGTACGCTCGGGAAAGGCAAATGTATAATTCTAATGGGAAACGAGCTATCCAGTTCTACAGCGAGGCCTTCAAGGCTCGGCTAAAGTTAGTCGAGTGGGTGTAATCCCCTGAACGTAATATGACTGAGGAGCGTGTGGCCTATTTTCATGCACGCCTGTACTTATAAGAACCAGGCAGGGGATGCTGGGTCTGAGATGGATCCATATTTATTTGATAAATATCATAGATTCTATCCAACATTTGGCGAGATAAGCGCCTTGAGACCGCGGTTTCTAGACCGCCATCTGCCTATGACTAATGTATTTACTCGTATGATTGAATAAAGATAGAATAGAGATCACAAGAACCAGGTAAGTCTTAAGAACGAAAGTAAGAGACTGGAAAGTGGTTCTCTCTATATGGAAAAGAATACGGTGACTAATCTGATCCTTAGGAATTGCTAATAAGGGGGCCCAATGCTTGCTCTTATTAGTTACTCTTGGTGGTTTCTGGGCTGTCTTGTCTGTAGGTAAGGTAGTAAATGGGCCCTTCGGTGATGTGTCTTTCAACGTGGAAAGTTCTTTCTCAGCGTCCTGCCAAAGGGTCCTGTTCGTCCTTACTGGCAGGTGGGAAGGCCAAGGTGCTTGGTCTTAGAAGGGGTGGGCGGTTAAGATCCTATCCTTGGCTGTGAGGAGATACCTAATCCCAATAGAATATCTCCTTCGCTCGGGCTACTAGGAGGTCTCAATCCCTTAGTCATGCATGAATTTCTTGCATTAATTAAGGTGAAAGATACTTGTTTAGGTCAGAAGTGGCCATTTGTGCTTAGTCCGATCTTTCTCTATTATATATGATTATGGGGGGTGTTTTTAGTAATTATAAAGTGTCTCTATATCTATAGAAAATGTATGTCTAATCTAAGGGCCTGTCTGATCTAATAAAAGGCTTTGCAGGGCCTTTCGTTAAGGCTTTTAGGGCTTTGGCGATTATATAATAAGCCAGGATAGAACGTAAGATTAATAAACCCCCTTGACTGATTACCCCCAAATACTTTCCTAGTATTGCCCTTACTTAAACAAACCACAACTGACTCGTATGCTTTCGGTAACTAGAGAGAGTATTGCTCGCTCTATGACCTAAGTTCATCAACAAACTCCCCTAGTGCTTACTGATCTCTCTCGGAAACCTTTCCTCCCTCCCATTTTTCACTTGGGTGTGAAGGCGGGCGAGACCCTTTGTCTTTTCGGCTCTAACTAACTATATGTGTTGATCTCAAATCGATCAAGACCTACCAATGTTATCAAGCTCATCATACTCCTCACTTCTTTGAGCAATCAAACCAAATCGATGGGAGAAGTATAATACTATTTTCATATTCAATGTATGATCATCATCTCTATTTTGCTCTTGCTCTTAACGTTTGATACATTCAATGACTTTTCGTTGACTTTGGAGATGCTTAAGAGACCGGTTTCATATTCATCACCGAAAATAAATCAACTAAATACCTGGTTTTCATAAATCTTCTTTTGATGATCGAGTCATCCTCCAGATGATCTCTCTTAGAATAGTGCTTTGAGTTCCAATTTGATTGATCTCTCAAGAACACCTACTAAATAGGATCAAGAGCTAGACAGTTCGAGGTTTTCCCTCCTCTTCCTATTCAAGATCATCGGTTCAATTACCTCCTCCCGTGCCGATTAGACCTTTAATCATCCTGCAGCCAATTCATCATCATAAGAAGATTGGTCCCTTTTTTATGAGCATCGATATGATCTGATCAAAATAAGAATCACTCATCGATGATATCTTAGATCGTCTTTACCTTTGTTCTAGCTGCCTGAAATGCTTTTGAGTTTAAGATGGATCAATTGCTTCAAGGTAAAAACTAGAATATGAAACATCCTTTGCTCCAGATAAACTGATGCTCTTACTACCGATCCCACCCATATAGATCTATCCCTAGTAATAACATCAATGGGAGGAAGGATCTCTAAGTGAATATGGAACTGGCAAAAGGGATCTTAAAATGATCGAAATGGAAAGGATTAGAATCCTATCTATTGAAAACAACTCATCAACAGCTATTCTCCCTTTGACTCTACTACCTCCAGTCTCTAATGAATCAATCCTTCAAGGACATCAAAGACCTTGAAGCTTAATCTGGTTCGGGCTCCGCTGATCAATCATCCCCCCCAGTTCAGTTCTCCGATCAATCATCTTTGCTTGATCAGCATTGATTCGAGTGAGCATGATCTCTCTGCTCGCATCTGAACTGGGATGTAGGTCGATATGGTTAGAGCTGATATGCTTAGACTCCTACTCCTTTTTCCTAGATGATTGAAAGACAAATTCGTAGACTGAGATCAACTGCTAGCACAGGATCTTGGTCCTCCTCCGACTGGATTTTCTTGCTCGAGCAAAGAGATCAATCTTCAATCATAGTAGTCTTGAGTGTCTTTTCTGCTTGCTCTCCCTTAGAATTATTCAACATCTCTGCTTGCTGCATTGTTTCCATTTCGCTCATAATGAAGAATCGTTCAAGACCCTTTCTTCCAGTTATTTATATATCGCTCAAGGCTGCGCCCTATCCTTTGTTTATATAGCCTAGTCCATCCAGCCAGGTTCTAACCACTCTTCAGATGAGATTGCAGTGAGCATCGAATCGAATCATCCTTATGTTGGATCATCACAAAACGGGAAAGTGCTTTAGGAAGGTATAAGCCCGAGCACCCGAAAATCCATGATTGGAAAGTCGTGGAATTACGAGCAAGCATCAGTGTCTATGCTCCTACCAAGACCGAATTGGTGGTGCCTCCTATTCCTCCTTTGGTCCCTCTGCTTACTTAGATGCTGCTGGCTTTCCGCTCTCTACTACAACTACATATACATATCTACGTCTAAGTGGACGAATCAATATTTTGATTTCGTTCGAGAAGCGAATAGGCAAGGATTGCTGGGAACTGAACTTTCTATTACCCCGGACATTTTCTCTCGTTCCTAGTCCTTCTATTGCCAACTTGAACCTGACAAAGGAACCGGCCGACCTATGAATGAAACTAGCTGAGCCTGTCCTGATCGAACCCGCGTCGAACCTGCCCGCCATGCCAACCTATCCTATTCCTTTTTTATTGCTTTCCCTGCTATACTTCGAAACCTCCCGAGGAGAGGGGCATTTATTTTACCCGACCTATTGCTGAGCCTCGATCGAACCAGCCAACCGAATCTCCTCCGAGGTCGAGGGCGCACTCGAGTTTCCAATTTTGATATGGTGAGCTCGCTTAAGAAGGGATAAGTTGGAGAGGGCCTTGCCTTAGATCGCAGCTTGTTGTTTAAGAGGACTCCTTCTCTTTTGGGCCGGTTCCCTTTCGGTCTTTCGGGTGGGGCCTTGCCTTACGTATAGATAGTTGTTTAAGTAAGGTTCTTTCTCTTCTTAGGAAAACGAAAAACACAGATCTGGATTAGTGGGACTCGACTGGATAAGGATTCGAACCTTCTGCATGATAGTACCAAAGAACGATGCTCTACCAAAAAGTATGCTCCGTGCGTAGCCCCGGTAGAGGAAAGGCAGCAAAGGAGAAGG
>Ga0316215_1000133_pt1 | contig 13488 bp, 8 predicted proteins | sample NRE5metagenome_FD_207796 | JGI IMG/M metagenome (GOLD analysis project Ga0316215, IMG submission 207796) | Spruce roots microbial communities from Maridalen valley, Oslo, Norway - NRE5 | ecosystem: Host-associated > Plants > Roots > Unclassified | place: Norway: Oslo | collected 2017-09-15
CCTATTAGTCTACGCCGGAGACCGACTTCTACGAAGTCCTTTGGGCGGCGGTTTCACTAAACAAGACACTGAATTCTCCTTCCCTTAACAGGCAAGCGGCCTTACGGCACCTTCTCCGCGTTCCAGTAATTCATTATATATGTAATTACGATTGGTTTTTCTTATCTCTTATAGTTGAAAGCGCTTGATTTCTTCCCCTCAAAGGCGGGGGTAAGGGGATGAGCATGCATACTCGTTTTCTTCCCCCCCTCACCTAGGAGATGGTAGATTCTCCTCTGTTCACCTGGAAGCGAGGAGGGAGGGAACCGACCCGCTCAACTGACCATAGGGAGGTTGAGGAACGTTAAGAACGAAGCCCCCAAAAGGGGCGAGGATACGAGCTTGCTATCTTTTTTTGGGGCTTAAGTACTTTAGCCCCAAAATAGAGGAAGGGATGCTCTATTTCCCCCGAAATAGAGGTGGCCTATCGGTTATCAATTCTACTTGAAGAGACTTAGTTGGTCGTCAAAAATCGATCATGGTTCCTATAGCGAGAAAGTGAAGCATGGTCATTATTAAGGAAAGGTCGATGAGGTCTCGATCGCTTCAACCCCGTATTTTCGAGAGCAAGGTCGATAGGGAGAGGTGGTCAAAAATGGGCATCGATTGCACTTGAGAGGGGAGGGACGCACAGCAGGGATGGTCTGTCAAAGCGGGAGGGATCTGCGCTCTAGCAATCCTGTAGTTCACCGGTTCCACCTTTATAAGCTCTGTTAGCAGGCAGAAGGCCCGCTAAACCTCGTATTCGAAAACGGTTTCGGACTGGGAAGTTAGGATTTTAAGGTCCCATGAGAGAGGGAAATTGTCGAGGGCAGCCACTCAATGGTTTACATGCGGACCTTTCCTTTCCCTTTCATTAAGCTGATTAAATAGGCCTTGACCTTTTTCCATATGCGCTAGACCTTTTTATCCCTTCCTTCTATTGATCGATCCTTTCTCTGGCTGGCAAAGGGGAGAAAGCAGGTGGTTCTCCGTATGGCTCCGGGGATGGAATGGATAGATAAAGGGCTCTGGGGAGAGAGATTATCCTACCGTACGGCTTTGGGGAGAGAGATAGATTCTCCCTCCTATCATATGGATGGCTCTGGGCATAAGATAAGGAAGGTGGTTTTCCGACCGTTTTTTGTTCCGTTATGGCTCCCACTAACTAGGTAGGAAGGAATCAATCAAAAGCATTTCCCAATTTTTCCCTTCCCTCGGATTTGTTCTTCCTTTCCCTCGCTCGGATGGACGACTATGAGGGGATATATATAAGAGTAGTGTAACTTAGTGGAACGTACCAATAGGGGGGGCTATACGGGCTCGAACCGTAGACCTTCTCGGTAGAACCAAAGTATTATCAAAATTCTTTTAACTGTTCCAAGAACCCAACATGCATTTTATCGCATTGGGCTCATTAACTAATGGAAAGATCGGTTAGTCTGCCTCCTCTTTCCAGGAAGATACTAGGCTCCGTGTGCTCCAAATTCCCTTTGAAAGCCCAAAGTGATTCAAAAGGGTTCCGGCTCAGACATAGATTGACTCGACTCCTCTATCGCTCCAAAAGGAAAATATTCTACTTCGAGCGAAAAGAATCTCTTTTTAGGTCCCCGTATGGGCACTCATTATGCCTGGCATTGAATGGATCTGGGATTGACCATATCAATTACGTAATATCGGATCGAACTTAATCTTTGTCATGCTCTGGATCCAAGGAACGGTTTCAGCGGCCGAACAGGGGGGACAGGGGGCGGCGGCTAATTTCTATATTTAAGGTGGGCGGGAGGAAGAACGATGGATCGGGCGGCAACGAGCGAATACACACGGGAGGAAGGGACGCGACGTCAAATTCTTTGAGGATAAAAGGGGGGGAGAAGAACGTAAATAGTAGTGAACGAGTCGTGGTCCATGCATACCTAGTGATTCTCTTTTCTCCCCAAAACAAAGCAATGGCATCGTAGTATTCCAGTATTCCCAATCCGAACTACCTTTCTGCGGGCATCAACAGATGGACAACGACCCAACCGACGCTACATGGAGACCCTCGATCAGCGCTTCATTCCTAGCTCTCGCACCTTCCCGAACTGCATCGTATACGGATTCGAACTACACGGGCGTAGCTAAAGTTTAGCTGTGAAGGTTTGTATAAGCCCACTCCCCTTCTTCCGCACGAGAAGAATGAGCACCGGTAGAGCGACGAGAAGGTTTTTGGTTGATGAATCGATGAAGAAGAATATAAACCCCTATTAATTAGTCCCTATTAATTAGTAAGGGGGAAGGAGGCGGGAAAGATTTGTTGACTAGTAATGCCCAAACCCCAAAGAATGCAGAGTCAGCCCCGGATACGAAAAGATTTGTTGTTGAGCAATTATTTATTAAAGCCCAGAGAGATAGTAAATATATTTATCGCATGGAAGATTGAAACACCTTGATAGGTATAGAGCAAGCTTGCCCCTTCGATTGAGAAAGAGCTCAAGAAGTTACTTGATGGCCTGGCTGTTTGAGTAAGGGCGATTCATCCCGCTGCTTGGCCCCAGCATCGCCCCCGTCCCGGGCCCCGTTTCGTCTGTTTGGTCTCCCTTCTCCAGCATCCACCTTTAGCGAGGCGTTTGTTTTCCTATCCCCGCTCTTATTAATGAAAGGCAAGGCTGCGACTTCCCTGGCTAAACAGAGAGGGATCTCTTATTAATGAAAGGCAAGGTTATTGAGCGACCGATGGGAGTACTACGCGGTGGCCTATCCCCGGGAAAACCTAATATAATGATAGTGAGGGAAAGAAGCGGGCTAACTTAGATAAGTTTCTCCCGAGCATAGGATTTTCTGCATGGTCCGGGCATGGAAAATAGCGTGATTATCTATCTATTGAGTTTCAAACATTCACTTCCTTGATCAACTGGCGAGAGCCGTCGCTTATCAGAAAAGGTCTTGCATGGGGGCTAATAATAAGGAATCGTTTCACCCACCTTTCACCATTGTTTAAGAAATAAGAGAAGAATGAAGAAATAGGTTTTGTGACTTAAATAAAACAATTGTTGGTCGAGTGGGTCGGGGATATGGCAGTGCCAGGGAGTTGGTAGAAGCCCAGACCGCCCATGTTTCTCAGTAAGTCGCTGCGCTGTCACTCACATAACTCTTTTCTTCGTTCCCGATGTCTCTATACGACACTCCTGCACCAACAATGGACAAGTGGCAGGGATTTACTACTCCTCTGTTCGATATGGTCGTGGAGTTAGGAGTTTCCGCGTAGTAGAGGCTGATCAAGACCGGGCTGCTTTTCCCAAAAGCTATTTAAGTAGAGCGTGCATTCCTACGGTCGATATAACTCTCTGATCAGGCCCAGAGCTGATCGACGGGAACCAACAACCTTTCGCACCCCTGGTATTACGCATTCAATCTTATTCTTTTTAGTGAAGAGAAATGGATTCTAGTAGTAATAGCGAGCACGCCTATCCATCTCAACTGCAACCAACCTTCGATGGGAACCTCATAATCGTACTTCCGAAATGGAAAGGGAAAATAGGGTTAGACAGAGAATAGTGACTATTTAAGAGGGAAAGATAGAGTAGACAGCGTGAATATGAAGTCTTATTGAAAGGCCGGAATCGGGGTGCTCAATACTTATTCATATAGAAACGGTGAAAGGTTATAAATGGTAAAAGGCTAATCATCAAGTTTAGAAAAGAGTCTATTATATACGCATTAACTAGTCGATATTTCTCTGATGAGAGCTCTTTTCGCAGAATATTGCTTCCTCAGGTCGAGCCCCCTCTCCTATTAGCAGAATAATACTATTTTCATTTAAGGCCGCGCCCTACTATTATAATGTGGAAAAGGAAAGAGTTCTCGGACCTCGTGAAACAGTGTCTCGTGAAACATGGCATGGGGAATCAATATCTCTCGAATAAAGAGTTATCCATGGAATGAGAACCGTCACTCGCTCACCTACAAATAGTCGGGTGGAAGCTTTCAAAAGAAAGAGTCCCGTCAAAGCTGTCATGCAATAGTCGGGTTGATAGCGCTTAACAAAGCAAATAGCCCCGTCAAAGTGAGAAGCGGTCTGAACCTCTTGACTGAGATACTGATGTGCCAAGCATTCAATACTTCCAAGAAATAAATACTTCCAATAGCCTCGTTCAATACTTCCAATAGCCTCGTATCGCTTGCTATCTCACTTATTACTGTGCTTCCATCGCTCAAGTATCAAGACTTCCAAGCAATAGATCTTCCATCGCTCACCAAAGCAATAACTCACCGAATATAGGTCTTCGACCCTTACAGAAACTATCGGAACACTAATTAATACATCTAAGCCATCTAACCTGCCAAGCATCCTAACCTGCCTCTACTAACTGATTCTAAAACTGAACGGGCGTTAAGACTGCTTCAGGCCGGGTTGGCTGGAATGCGCCCCAGTCTGGATGTAAAGAGAAAATGCCATAGAAAGCCCCCTTACTACAACCAGTCACTTAAGGCCTCTTCAGCTGTTTCCGATATATGGTGGGCTGGATCAGTAAAGCTGGCTGGCAGGAATAAGTCATGGCAGGAATAAGGCATGGCAGGTTGGAATGCATCTCTCGCTGGCTGGCCGTCCCTCCCACGAATGGTCCATCATAGCTTTACCACGAATGATATCCTTCCCTCGTAACGAACACAAAGAGTCTCAATATCCCAGTTCAGTCACCTTCATCCAGGGCACTCGCGACGCCCCACCAACCTGCTCTAAAACCTGAGCAGAGTTTCGCCCATAGGGGAGAGGGAGAAGGGTTCTAACCTTGCTTACCTTATCCAGATAAGGGTTCTAACCTTGCTTCCAAATACAACGAACACAAATAATATAAATATCCCGTCTCAGTATAAGCGTATTCCGGAAAAAGCTCCATTGGCCATTTCCGGGTGATATACGGCGTTTTACCCGGGTCTTATGAAGTCAGGTAGGGCCAACTCATTTCACTCCCCTCAATTCAATTGGATACGCCTTCACTTGGTCGCGAACTCGTATCATTTCTTTTGGTAACTAGAGATAGCATAAAGCCAGACTAGATATAGCATAAAGCCAGAGAAAATAAGTAAGCCATAACTCCCTTTGGCTTTCCTTCCTTTAAGGCTTTGTTAGGACCTGTTTTATATAATGGCTTTGGTGATTGTTTCGTATATAATATAGAATAGAGCGGGCAGGGATGGATAAGATAATGTACGGGATTGAAGAGGGCCGAGGGCGGGTGGAAAACCGTTAGAACGTTATGTGCCTGCGGGTGGGTCATAACCCATTCCTTTTTCCGGCAGGAGCTTCATGGCAGTTCTGGTTGATCCAGGCTGAATATCATATGCAAGCGGAAATAAAGAAACCCACCCTCAATCCAATCAAACACCCACCTTCCTTCCTTTTCGTTTGGCCTGATAGAATCATTATGCGGAGGATACAGTCCAGCAAGCAAGATTGTCCAGTGATCAATCCGGACTACAATACAATACCCCTACCTGCGATCATCTGCCACGAAACTCCCTATCTATATATAGGCCATTTCGACCTTGTTCAATGATGGATGATCCGTGAAACCTCGCTCGATTGGAAGGTTCTGAAATGAATTAATTTGATCCTTCCTTTTTCCGCATGAGATGAGCTTACTGAAGAAAAGAAAGAAAGGCATTCGCGTTCGCTAAACTATCCTTTCCCGAGTGGGTGGAGCGAAGCGAGGGGAAGATCCTTTCCCGAGTGGAGCATCTTCACTTCCGATCTCAGAATCGGCCGGATTGCTTTGGCTGACTGAGCTGAGCCAGAAATGTCTAATAAAGTAACAAGAGAGAGAAGCCAAGGAGAAATAAAGTGGTACATAACTCTTTGAATTCATAACAGTAAGTACAGTAATGATAGTATCATGTAACTAGAGATAGCATAAAGCCAAGGAAGAAAGAAATAAAAGAAACTCCATTTGCTTTCACGATTGCCTCCTCGATTTATTTCCTTCGGTGCAAATAATTGAGAAGTCGAGGCATCATAATAAAAGAGATGTTTCTCGTGATTTGAAAGTGAGGTCCTGATCCTTGGCACCCCGCCTTCCTTGCCTCGCCCCGGCGCCTACCTTTCATTTACTTACGAGCAGGCCTCCCCAATGAATTGAATCGGATCGGTTGGCTTTATTCCTATTCTTCTGGAGCTTTACTTCCTTGCCCCCGCCTACACTCTTTGGATTTGTGCGTGGGATCATTAATAAGCTCCTTCCAGGGGTGGGTCCTGCGGGAGGAAAGGCGTAGCACTTGAATGGGTGGGACAGGCAGGCAGGCAGGTAAGGTATAGAAGGGCAGTAACGGGGCGTAGCGGGATTCTTATTAGCACGAGCAACGGACGACTTCAAGTGGTAATCAGAGAGCGGGAGCCAACCCCTTCATGCATGTATGTTTGGGATGTTCGGGTGGTCCCTTCCACCTTAGGCATTGATGAACACCGGGGCCCAGGACCGGTCCAATCTTCTAACAATTCTCCTCGCGCTGGGCATCTGCTTCCCATTCGTCGTGCCATGCTTGAATGAGCTTTTAAGTGGTTGGGTTTTATAGGTATTTGTCGATTAATATGAACATTCAGGTATTACCGTTCATCACTTTACCACTTGATGGACAAGCCGCCCTTATCTCCTTGGCGTTCAAACTGATTGATTGACAGAAATAATACGCCACACAGCCAGCCCCCCCTTCTGCTATATGGATGGATTTCTCTTTCTAGGCGTCTTATCCTTATAATTGGACAATTACTTATTTATTTCTCTAATACTTAGAATTCAGAAATCACTTGGTAATTATTTGCTAAATCTCAAGATGAGAAAATAACGTAAATAATAGAAGAAGTTCTATTTCCCTCCAGTCATTAGTAAATTAACGTCTTAGAACAAACTGGCTCCTGTAATTTAGTAACTAGACGTCTGGGAGCAAGCGATTCGTGTTTTTGAGCGTTTGCGGAGCAAGCTAATTGTTTCATTCAATGTTTCTTAAACGAATGTTCTTTATTAGCCATTGTTTAGTGTAACGCCTTGTCAATTGGTCGCTGTCCCTCCCGCCGTTTGGATTTTATCCATCAACTCATGGTCGGGTCCTCCGGATTCTATGGATCATTTCGCCCGGCCCTACAGCGATTCTTCCGGCAGTCATTTCCCTTCAAGAAGTTGATTCGTTTGAAGGGGCAAGCAAGATAGACGCGCTTTGGATAAATGGTCCAGTTAGAGTTTCCAACAGTCAGTTAGAAGATCACCTTCGCACTCCTTTTGTTTTGTAAGTCCCTTCCCCATGCACTGGTGGGACTCACTCTGTGAGCAAAACTTCGGAGTGATTCTGGATCTCTCTTATGAGACCCACTTGGCCCTAAAGGAGGCTTTCTTGTTGGGAACTAGGAAGACCAGTACACGAGACAACCTTGCGCCAGGGTCAAGACCAGACTGTGCAGGCAGGAGTACACCAAAGCCTTCCATTACTTACCGCTATATGATGCCGCAAGATTGAGGGTTCGGCAGAATAAATCAGAGCAAGAGCAAAGATCGGGTCCTCTCTATCAGAGCAAAGGGCAGAGCAAGGATAACCAACCTCAAGACAACCAGTCAAAGCCGCCTAGGGGGGGGACTAATGGACACGCCAGCCCACAACAATGACGAATGTCGTGCTGTCGTTGTTGGCGCCTTGGACTCCTCCCTCCGATTCCGCCGCCACCCCCAGAAATAGGGGAGGATCATCGCTTACGCCACCGCCCGGTTGTTTATATAAGGAGGCTTGCCTGGCTTTCTTTATTGGCCGGAGGTCCTATTCCTCATTCCTTCTGAAAGAAAGTAAAGAATACTCCCCTCTTGTTCTTTCCCGCTATTGAACCCGCCCCTCCTTACTTATTGGTTCTACCCCTATAGATAGCCTTCCTCTTATAGGTTCTGTGCCCATACTTTGAGATAGAGGGTCGTAAGAATAATTAGGTTGAGCCCCAACTCCCCTGACAAAGGAGGGTGAGGAAGGACGACTGCTATAGATAGATTGCCTCCTGCTATAGATAGATTGCCTCCTGTACTGAGACAAATAAAGGTAGTAATTAAAGGTCATGTGCAAAGGTAAGGACTAAAGACTCGACTCCGACTTCTCCTTATTCTCCGATCTGGTCGTATTAATAAGTCGTATGAGCCCGTATAAGTCGTATTAATAATGAGCCCGTACCCGTAGTCGTGGTAGTCGTGTCGTGGTAGTCATGGTAGTCATCCCAATAAGTATCCTTCCCAGTTGTCTCCATAGAAGAAGTAATGAAATAGATAGATAATGATGCCAGTAATGCCGGTAATTATATGGATACGCCCAGATAGATATATATTACTAACGATAGATAACGGATTACTAACGATAGATAACACCTGACCTAACGACCTGACCTAGCGAATAGATTACTAACGATACGACCTTATCAGTATTTGTTCTCCTTTACTCCCTATCAGTATCAGTATTTGTTCTTGCAGTAGTACGAGGAATGTGCAGTGGTACGAGGAATGTGCAGTGGTACGAGGAAGGAGAAACCCGAACACCCACCGAGAAGATAAGGACTTAACACCCGAACACCCGAGACACCCACCCGAATTCAAGGTAGTTTTCCTCTGAAACACACTCTCCAAACGACTTCAATCTCTACACTAACACTAACACTAAGACTCACACTAAGCACTCTGAAACACACTCTCCGAGAGTTACCCGCCTCATGAACAGCTAATGGTGGGTGCCAGGAAAGGTATGCCGGGGAAAGGTATGCCCAGGAAAGAGTGGTTATCTTTTCCTCTCTTTTCTTATCTTTACACCAGCTGAGCGGTCTTCGCCTCGTGCAGTATAGCTTACATTTGCGACTACTCTTGCTACTGTTATTGCTACTACTAATGATATTATAAGGACAAGGACATAGAAGGATATTCTCTCGACCGTCAACCTTCGCCATGAATCTTGGGGGAGCATAAGCTCTTACTTTATTTCTTTATAGAGGATGCGCAAGCAAGCTCGACCAACGGGAGAGGACAAGCCTTCCTAAAGGGGGACAACCCTAGGTAAGCTAGCTCAGACTTTCTTTCTTTATGGAAAGTAGGACACCCCGAGGAAGCGTAAGCTCACTCGACCATAGGTGTTAACGCTCACTCATCATATGGGTGAGGAAGAGGATCACATCTCTGCCTCGTATTCGTCTTCGAGTCAGCCTAGACTTCGATCGTATTTGTCTTCGAGTCAGCCTAGACTTCGACGGAGGTCTTACTTGACATAAGGTAAAGGAGATATTCTGAAATAGCGTAATTACATATATAAGAGCGAATCTATCGCCAACCAATTCGTCTTCTCTCTTTTCCCTATCAAATACCTAGAAGCTAACTCGATAAGCTTCGATAACATCTCCTAGCTCCGAGTGAGTGGTGTGGTTGGATAACTCGATAAGCTTGGATAACTCGATAAGCTTCGATGACATCTCTTAGCTTCTAGGTATTTGATAGGGTACAAGTGCTTAATAAGAGTATGGTTTGATGGAAACGTAGGTAGAAGGGAGATGATAGGCTCCTCGTAATCATAGGAAGTTGCTAGTGATCATAGGAAGTATAAGCTCTTGTACAAGTTCTCCTTGGCAATTAGCCATGTTTACCTTGAATGCTTCACTCTTTGTCCTTGTTCCTCTCCCTCCTGCGTCGGAAGAGCTTGTTCCTCTCCCTTATGGTCGAGTCACTTAACGTACCTCTATCATTTCAGAAAGAGAGTAAGGGGAGAATGGCTACCTCGGGCCCGGGGACAAGCGCAGGGTTTCCTTTCACTGCTGCATCTAGTGCTTGTAATCTTTGGCTCTCTGGTACCTTCCATCTACTCAACAAATGTTGTAACGGACTTAGTCCCTCTCGGAAGGTCGTGAAGCTCTGTTCCAATCCAACGCATCTATTTTGAAATATATGTGCACCTCCTTGTGGATATCTCGTATTCTCCTGTCTGCAACCTATCCAACACCTTCTCTGAGTCAGTATCAATGGAACAGATGCTTCTCTAGCTCAGCTCTTCATCTGCAGTGGGATTCACATAGTCTTCTTTTCATGTAGTAATGTTGTAAATGTTCTCCAGAACTAAACTTTTTACCTCATCATTGATAGGTTCAGTGAACCTTTCTCCTTCACTTGGATCTAAGGGAGCCACTATGGGAAATTGATCTGTTTCAAACGACATTTTTATTTGCTTCAGATTCAGAATTGCGTTATTGTAAAATGCCCAGTCTATCCCCAACAAGGCCGGAGAGGGGTCCTTCTCATCCATGATTTCTATCACTTCGAAGTCAGCTGTGGTCTTTACTACATTAATATATACTTTGACATTCTCCATCCGACCAATAGGATCAATATGATCCCGATTGGCCAGTCTAAACTGGATGGGTTACCAAACCAGCATTGGTCTGCCCATCGATTCCCGTGACTTCCTTGGAAGGATGTTGACATCAGAGCCAAGGTCCAGCATTACATCTTGCATTTAATATCCTCCCAATTCCATGGTCAATTTTCACTCTTACCTGTCCTTCTCCTCTTTCTAACATGTCTGATGTGTTTCTCAGGCAAGGGAGAATAAATGGGCACCTCATCTTCCAACCTTATTACCCATCTAGTCAGGATTTATTTCAACCTCCTAGAAACATTTGGATCGTTTCAAATCTTAATGCAACATTGGCCTGGGATATTGTTATTTATTTCGACCAACCCAAGCAGATTTATACGAAGTGTGTTCCTGGCTAACCAACCCGGGTGGTCCGCAAGGTCTGGTTCCGGGATTGACCCAATAACACTAGGAAATAGATTGATTCTTTTTACTTGCTTTCTGGGCCCATGTTAGCAGTCCATCCACCGACTCCCTTTCGACCAACCCGCCCACTTCAATAAACACATGCTCTTTCCATTCTTCTAGGCCGAGCGGAAGCAGAGAACTAATCCCGTCCCGTTATTACCCCTAGTACCACACCACTACTTACAAGGTGGGCCATCATTGAGGGCTCTAAGCTATGGGGTTTTTAAGTAAGGGTTACTACGCATGCGCTATTCGGCTCCAGGGTGGTCCCGAAGGAGACGGGATGGCTAAGCTATAGCGCCTTCCCCTTAAACCCGTGCAGTTAGGCCTTCCCCTTCCACCCGTTAGGTTAGGCAAGAGAGAGAATTCCCTCCTTGAATGGTATAGTTCCTCGATCTCCCTACGGTCAATTATCTACTGATTTGAGGGGAATCAATACAGGGCTTTCTTTCCCCCCAAGCAGTAATATTTGAACCAAATGGCCATCCAGGACAAGCATTAGAGCTATCCAGCCAGTTAGAGCTATCCAGTAAGGAAATATCAGGAATAACACTTGCTTGAAGGAAAACACTCTGGCTTGCTTACAGGAAAGGAATACTACTTAACTTAAGGCGGCTCTTGCCTATCTCTAAGGCATTCTCTCTTGCCCACTGGTGTTCACGTCTCGTCAGATCCATAAATAGTGTCTTTACTAAACTCAACACTTCTCGAACGGGGTGGGTGGAATGAACCCAGAAACATCCGAAGCGACGGATAGCACATAGATCTTCGTATATTGATAGGGACCTCGGGTTCGACCTCTACAACCGGCTCCAAATACACAAACAATTGCATTGATCCTACAGTTGGTGCTAAAGATCTGACTTCGGTTCACTATCCATTTGGTATGCTTTGGGGCGCGTCACTCCCTTATTTATTATATGATTCACACCACTTATATATATATATATATAGTAGGCTGAAGTCAGAAAGCGAAATGCGGGGTGCCTCCGTTGTTCTTTTGTCTGATGTGCAAGCCGTCCCGATGCACACTGGACTTACCAATGAATCCATCCGTGATAGGAAAACAACTTCAAACTTGGGCGGTGGGAATAGTTTTCGACCTTATTTCTCATATTAGAATCGACTTGCTTCCTGAATTGAATATGAGTGCTTATCTCTTTTCGATGTCTGTGCCTTGCTTTGCCTGTATGCTGGTAGATGTGTCTCCGTCTCTGCTGTTAGATCTACGGGCTTCCATCCCAGGACTGCCCTCTTTGTTTAGTTTCTCCGTATCTGGCTTTATTAACCACAATCACCTGTGGCTTATAGTATTTGATCTGTGGGAGCAAGGGACGGGAAAATAATAGTACGGCCGTTACAGCGAGCGAGCGTTCGTTACAGGAAGGGGATACTTCGGGTCTGGCTGGAAGGGGGTGGCTTTCTTTATTTACAGCCATTCATGATCCCCCCGCTCAGCTTGAAGAGGAAGGACCTGCCCGAGAAGGCTGCTTTCTTTACGGGGGACTGCTCAGTGGCAGGAGTGAAAGGCTTTGTGACGGGAAAGACTTCGTAGAGATATCTCCTAATACGACAAGCAAGGGGATATCCTTACGGTCGATCAAATCAGATAAAAACAAATCCTTACTTTGTCAAGCCAAGGATATAAGGAAGATTGAGGGGAAGAAATAGAAAGCGTAACGTAAAGGCAGGAGAAACACTTTACTGGAACTAGAAAATAGCAAGACGTTCAGGACAGGCTGGTCAGGATAAACACATAATTGTGATGCTCCACCCACCCTTCCAGCACAGCTATTTTCCTGCAGGCATAGATGCACACATGGGGGATATTACTGCTTGGGCGGACCTATTTGAAAGCTAAGTAAGGGATAGGGCAAGGTCCTGTAAGGCGGCTAATAAGGAATGAAAATAAAATAAGGAATTAAGAGAGAATAAGGAAGAATAAAGAAGAATAAGGTAATACCAAGAGAGGGAGATTCTGTCACAGTCCTACCTACAGCTCCTGTGACGCCGGTGCTTCCACTAGCCGGGAGTTTATACTCTGACGCGCAGTGACCCAACAGCCGACCGAGGATGCCCTTTTCTTAAGCTTTTTTACACCCTGAGAAAGCTACGCTATATCCATAGCCCACGGGACCTCACCGTGCCATTCTATTATATAAGAGTATAGCCTTTTTTAGCCTTTCCACAAACGAGCGTCCCACCTCTCCCAAGTAGTGGGGCCGGCTGCGTCCAAGGCAAGGAGCTCCTTATGGCCGGCTCAGAATAGATACGTACACCTGGGTGGCCGCTACAGAGCTATCTGTACTACAGTCATTCGATATTTATAAACACCTTCAGGATAATAGCTCCTGTACATATTGGGTGGCTGCATCTGGGTTGCCTGTACTACATTCATTAGCAATTGAAACAGTTCGTGCAGGTATCATACTAGGTGTTATCCTACCGCAGGGAGGTATCATGCTGCTTGTGTTGCCGCACGAAGTGAGGTATCAATACTGAGTTGTCGCTGGAAGACGCAGGCTGAAACCAGTCTACACAGAAGAATAAGGATTGTAGGATTGAGACTGACCGAACGGAAAAGATCATACTGGCCGTTATCCTCCTACGCAGGGAGGTATCATGCTGGATATTAGTTCGCGGAAAAAGAGATAGTTTCGTACCCCGTAA
>Ga0316215_1000135_pt1 | contig 13457 bp, 7 predicted proteins | sample NRE5metagenome_FD_207796 | JGI IMG/M metagenome (GOLD analysis project Ga0316215, IMG submission 207796) | Spruce roots microbial communities from Maridalen valley, Oslo, Norway - NRE5 | ecosystem: Host-associated > Plants > Roots > Unclassified | place: Norway: Oslo | collected 2017-09-15
CCAGGCAAGGTAGCGGCCTTGGACCAGAATTGGGAACTGAAAGGGGCTCCGCTGCCTCTGCTGGAAGGGAAGCTATTGGTTCTGGGACATAAAAGGATGTTGGGCGAGATTAGGTGGTGGGTAAGCTACTGGAGAATCTGCAAGTACCGGATCAGGCACATGTTTCTTTTAAGCTGCAAAGTATAGGTAAACTCGGTAAACAACGGGATCTGCTACTGGTGGGATTGTGACTTTAAGTCCAACTGGGTAAACCTTACCTGGAACGGGCTATGTCCCTGCCTTCGCCTTTGCTCCCTTAGCCGCTGGATCATTTGTTGGTTATGGATATGGATGATCTACAAATGAATCCGTAGCTCGGTAAACTAGTTATGCGTCTATATCTGGTGCTAGAGGATCTGCATATGGTTAGGAGGATGCTGGCTTTGATGCTGGTGGAACTGCTCCTTAAACTGCTAGAATAGGGTCAACTACGTCTGGGTAAATTTCAATAGGTTGTTCTGGTTCAACCCCAACTACTGCCGGTGGTAAAACAACTGGATCTGCTGGATCTTCTGCTCTCACCTCTGCGACTACTGCCTTTGTCTTTGATGCTGAAACCACTGCTTTTGGATTTGCTGCTTGAACTGAGGCTGGCTCTATTACTACTAACTTTGGTGTTGTGCCTTTGCCTTTTACCCTTTCCTCCTTCCCCCTTACTTAAGCCTCCTACTCTGTTTGTTGAACCATGCCTAACGTGCCATACCACCTTTCTGAGCCTACCCACCTTTGTTCCTTTTTACTGGACGCTTTGCCTTACTCCGCTGCGCATTGCGTAGGTCCCGATATAGGTTCCCGGCTAGCTCCAGTCGTTTTATATCCGAATATCTAAATAATAGTATCCAGCAGCGGATCGAGATTTAGGTGCATATATAGCTCCATATTGGGTTGAGGTGGCATAGATAGCAGCATCTAAACCAGTTGGATTGGAAGCTGGATATGGAGCTGGATCAACGTCAATCAGATCAAATGCAATGGGTGCTGCTTCAACAGAGTTCCGATCCGAATGGGCTATGACCTTACCTTTGCCTACTTTATCTAATATACGGAACCTATTATTATTGATCAGTGGGACCAATTAGCATACTGATTAATAGAACCTAATTTTCACATATTATGCAAGGCGTAGAACCTCATATCGATTAATGGGTAGGATCATAAGTAGCTTCAATCATCACTCCAGTAAGCGCATATCCTACCACCATACCAGCAGAATAGAGCTACTCCATTACGACCACAAGCTCTCCAGAGCAACGACCTTAACTACTAGCACTGAAACTGTGAGGTCAACTGAATAATCAACTGGGTATGGATCCCGAAAAGGAAAAGATGCTTACGAGGTACTGGCTCTTAAATAGGCTCTCCCTTTTGCTTACATGCCCCATTGCAAGTGAAAAAGCAGAGATGAGTTCGGTCGAAACGGTCACTCCGAAGAGGAAGTATAGATGGACGTTTTGCACAAACGGAAAGGGGGACATCATTAGGGTTGGAAGAAGCAAGGCGAACTACAGAGTACCCCTATATATGTGATTAATCGACATTGAGATCAGATTCCTGGAATGGATAGTGGGGAATTACTTAGAAGCTCGTGTATGGAAAACTACTACCTCCTGCTAAAGAACTAGCATCGGATCTATGAGGAGATCTCCAACAGACTCTGGATTTAGGACTTAAATTCTAACTGATGGCTTGGATGCTTCTATCCCTGCTGATGAATCTGCTCATGGCTCGGAAACTGCTGCTTGCCCAGATGCTTCCTATGTCATTGATGTTGGTGGATCTAGATCATCAACGTGCTTTCGAACAGGCGCTTCATCTCCATCTCGATCAGTATCTGCATCTGGATGTGCAGCTGCTTAAACAAGGTAAACTGCTGATTCAACCCAGGCTGCTAGCTTTCGAACGGGTGAGGATGCTGGATCAAGTTTTCGATCTTACAGGTACTATCCCCTGTCTTCGTAAGTGAAATCACTCGGTAAACGCCTCTATATACAATGCCTCCAACCAGCCTACATTAAGAAGGTTGAAGATGGTAAGGCACACTTCCAGCTGCTTTATCCGCTGCGGAGTCTGCTGGCTCTGTAGCTAGCTCTACCTGGCTATGCCTTAGCCTCTGTTGCCTACCTGTGCCCCACCCTTATAGAGAGACATTTCCCATATGTGACCTAGGTTCATAGAGAGCAATTGACCACCTATGCCCGGACTTGACCTATGTCGCCTTCCCAACCAACGTTTCGTATCGATTCAAATTACGTATGTCATAACGATGCTCTCTCGACCAACACTAGATATATTTGCATCAATTATGCATATCCCCTTCCTTGTATCTACTCTTCGGTCCTTAATCCTTACCTGAGCTATGCGAAGGCACCCCTTACCCGACCTTTCGAATGAATGCAGTTCAGGTCCTATAGAATAGAGACCTCTCTCCTGAGGGAGAATCGAGAATGCATGGGATCATCGTAACCAGGAAAGGGAAGGTCTATAATAGAGAGAGATAGGCAAGGTCGTGATATAGAAACGAGGGTGGGTAAGTTGGTCCTTAGCTCTTTCCTTCCTTCTCATCTCCCTCAGGAGATTTGAGGGGAATCAATCACTTATTTCCTCGGCTGCTAAAGCGTAATTACATATATAATGAATGAACGCATAATTACATATATAATGAATGAATGCATAATTACATATATAATAGCAGCCACTTACTAACTGCTCTTCTTCCTTGTCAAAGAAGGAGGGCCCGCGGAATCGAGCCCTTCGCGGTTACGGCGTACTAATTAGGAACGACCGAAATGAGGGAGGCAGTCCCCGTGGCTGCGGCTGGATAATTCTACCAGTCTGCGTTCTAATTCCGACTTCACTTTTCCTACGGGTGGAGCTATCACCGGAGATTCTTTCTATAGCTGATAGGGGCGCAAGCCTCGGGAAGGGAAATCGGGTAGGGCGGAGCGGTCACGCGCATTAATCCTAATCGATTTCCTAGTAGGACGGATTTGGTGCGTCCAGTAATGGGCGTATCACATGGCCGGTATCGCTCATGCTCCTCGTCTGAATAAAAGCCATGAGCATAACCGATCTTTAGCGACTGGACAACGCTATCGACCCGATCATGTTATCCGCGGTCTTAACACCGGAATAATTAATATATTGTTTCTCAATCCGAACCACGAGGCATTATTACCTACCAACCACCCTTAGAAGGAAACAAATCCTTTAGATGCCTAACCGACAACCCCCCATTTAGGGACCTTCACCCCCATAGAGACCTTATCTCCTATATAAACCCTGCTTGTTCACACCCCTATACATATGTCCAAGCATTGACACCTCCGCTTCTTTCCACGCACCCTTATAATCAGCTTTGGGGAATTTGTTTGTTATTCCCACTCAGTTCCTTATTTTGTATTGATTGGCATTTGGTATGGATTGGCAGAATTATGGTTTCCCCGTATAGTTATAAATTTGATTTTGTTTTATATAGTTTTGTATTTCTAAATTTTATTTTTTATCTAGGCTTGTATTTCTACATTTTATTTTTGTTTTTTTTATTATGGTGTCCCCTTGTATTTTTCAATTTTATTTTTTATATAGTCCCCCCCCTTCTAAAGGGGAGGCCGGACATACTTATTCAGAAGACCAAGGAATCTGCCCGACCTCCCCTTTAGAAGGGGGGGGACCCACTGTCTTAAAACAGAATGGATGCGCGTGACCTGAACCGGACCCCGTGGTCGTACGGCGAATATCCGATCCCATACCGACCTCGACATGTTAGTCTGTCCGAATCCTGGAGCCGAAAAGATATTAATTATTGAAGCGCTTTCAGGACAAACACAGGGAAAAATCCGGTTCAGAAGCCTCCTCATGCATTTCGCTGGCTGGCGTGAGCAGCGGGAGTTGGTGAGGGGGAAACGGCTAACTTCCTTTGCGAATCAAATCATAAGGGAAGTTTTTGCTGGCTTCCGAGATAGAGTGAACTAAAGCAATCCAACAGACAAGCTTTTGAAGCCCTATCTACGGGGGGGGAAGGGAAAGGAAGGAGGGCCCTCCCACTCGCGCGTCTTTCACTTCATTTTTGGTTTGGGGTGTCAATAGGAAGTGCGTTATTACATATATAATGAATGAATGCATAATTACATATATAATAGCAGCATTGGCGAAGGATTGACCTTGTCAATTCGTATCGGATTGATTTCTTCTTTTCTCAATTCTTCGATTGTGTAATTACGTATATAATAATCTGAAATCTCTCAAGAATGACTAACGGATACGAAAGTCGAGGGGAAAGTCAAAGTGCTTGGTTAGTGAACACGCCGCCCAAAGTACTTCTACGCGAAGTCGGTCACCGGCGTGTTACTACTTGGCTACGGAGCTTGAAACCTTCGACCTTGAGTTACACCTTGAGTTACTTAGTGGGGGTGGCTATCAACGAGTTACTTATTAAACAAATTGAGAGATTATATTAGATTATATTATGTTTGGGTTTGGCTCGTTCGCATCGGACGAGGTACGGAGTGCTCGACCAAAGGGACGAAGTCGCTCATCCATTCATGGGTGAGGGTGTTAACGCTCACTCATCATATGGGTGAGGGAGAGGAGGGTGAGGAAGAACTGCCGCATTCAAATCCTGACAAAAAGGATTGGCATTGAATCATATATAATGAAGATAAATATGAAAGCGATCGCAAAAAGGTTTCATTAGCTTAAGACGGAATGTCGAATTCAGTCCGCGTGATTGATCGATTGAGGGCCTGAGTGATTGATCGATTGAGGGGAAGAAATAGAAGGTTCGAAAGAAGAAAGAGGCCTTGAACCTTAGGCTTTAAAGAAAGAGGCCTTGAACCTTAGGCTGGTTCATTAGGCAGGCTTTTCCTAAGGAAGTGTCTTTCGTCCTTGGTGTTCTTGTCGATCTCTTTCGGAGAGAAGTTTTTAATACGTAGATAATCGCTTTGGTAGAAATCCATCTTTGGTAGAGATCCAGTAGTTTGCTGAGAACCAATCGTTTTGGATTCGAGGGGATTGGAAAGAGACTAAAGCAAGAGACTCAAGTCTGTCTTTCCTTGGCCCAGCTTTATAGAAATAAGGGCCCAGAGACTAGAGTTATACTAGGGCGCTTGAGAGAACCATGTTGAAGGAACGAGGCAAAATGACCCCCCGTCACTTCGGGAGAAGGGGTGCTCTCCCTCCTATCTTTGGATTGGGAAAGCGGCACGCACCACGCACATAGGGAAGGGAACGGGCAGTAACGAGAACTGTCCTAAGGTAGCTAAATCGTCGCATAAGTAGCGCCCTTATGTATTAGCACGCCTACCGTACTATGGGTAGCCTGGAGAACACGAACATAGTAGATTGGGTCCCGCTGAAGCTTATTAGCAGCACTATAGCGCCTATAAACGGGTTCCGCTGAAGCTTCTCTTAGCAGCTCTTCCTTAGCATCTCACTGGCCGGTCCTCTTCACATGCGTTCGAGTGCCTTACAGGCCGAGAGCACACTCGTTTCGCTCCTATGACTCATGGCGTAGTTCGATTGCCTTAGTGCCCTAATCACTCACTGACTTGCTTGCTGGCGTTGCCTAACGTACCTCATCACTTGCTCTGGCTGACGTGCCTCATCACTTGCGTTAGGAACTTATCGACGAAATGGGATACCGCCTCTCTCTTGCTTGGGAAAAAGAGACTTGCTTGTTTTGCCCCATGTTTCAATAGAGTCATTGCTAGAAGGAATTGTAGCCCCAAAACGTTGGCATTGGGTTCGTTCCTCACCCCCTCGTAACTCACAGACTTGATCTACTCGTTTCGCCCATTGTTCAAGGAATCAGGAGATGGAAGTTGATCAATCAAGTAGGAACACCAAAAAAAGTGCTCTCCAATCCAAGTGCTGCTTCCAGACCAGTGGCAGTGCGCCCAGGCAAGCAAATTGGGGCCAAGGAGTTAGAGGAACAAACACCTCCTCATGCTGTCCCCGATCCGAACGAGGGTTAGCTTCCCGACCAATGCAAAGGCAGCAAGGGAGTTAGAGGAATGACCAAGTCATGCGGTCGATCCAATGATCCAAGCCGACCCGCAAGAATAGCAGGAAAGTTCGCCAAGGCCCCAGCAATAGAGCCACTCAAAAGGATAGAGCAAGCAACCATTCGATCAAGCACCTTCGAGAAAGCAATCGGCAAGTAATATGCTTAGTGAGCCAGTGGAGGAGCCCCTTATGAGTGAGCTATCCGCCTTGTGTCTAAACTCCCCAGCGGCGGTAGCATCATAGTAGGAACTAACATACATAGTCTCATAGTAGAGCTAGCAATTCAAAGGCACTTGGCCCGCGGCTATAGCTATTAAGAAAGAGTACGTACATTCCTCTGGGTCTCACGGCTATAACGAGAAAGATACGCCTTACGCCGACCCGAGCAACACAATAGCTCTCGTCCATCCTTCGGCGCCACACCCACCCAGTGCTAACAAGCAAGCCATTCGATCAAGCAAGTCGAGCCCCCTTATGATCACATCCCTTGTGTCCAAACTTCCCGGTAGCGTATCAGAGCGTCTTCGGAGGAACTAACAAGTAGATTGCGGCAAGCCCGGGCTATAGCTCTCCTAAGAAAGATCACCTACGCTTCTCCTCGGGTGTATCACTTGGCTATGAACTTGTGAAAGACGCCTTGTTTCCTACTTGTACTTATCACTGGCATCTCGCATGGGGGCACTTCTATAAAGGGTAGCCACCGAACTAAGGGAAGAAAGGCATGAGTTAGCTGTTGCCAACATCCACGTAAACAGTAGGGCTATTACGAAGCAGGAGACCCACTCGAATAACGATCAAGAAAGTTAGCACGCCTATACGCCGGTTCGATGAAGTAGCTTCCGAACCCATTGAATCCCTTATAGGCTGCACGACCTTATTGCCAGCCTGGTTCCTTGCCATCCCCCAGCACAGTAGCGAAAGAGCTAGCCCACGAGTTAGAGTCACTGTCCGACAAGAGCTCTCCGAATGCTTCCAACCTACCCGTGGTAAAGGCAGCCAAGTAGTTATAGGTTCTGTCCGATCTAAGTTTCCCAACCAGCAATGGCAGGTCCTGGGCCCGATATGAAATCACATGCCAAGGGAGATACCCAAGAATTACGTTGGGCGTATTCCAATCCCAGGAGTTCAAGGTGCTCTGTCCGAACGATCCCATAAGCACGTTGGGGGGAAAGCATGCCAAGTAGTTCGAGTGAAGTGGGTGGCGGAGAACTAAAAGCAATAGGCCAGCAACGAGCTCAGTAAGTCATACCGGGGAGCCACAAAGAGAAGCTGTACAAGCAAGACTCAAAAGGATACGCCCGTGAGTCAAGTGGGGCGGAGGTCACTCTAACGCACGTGAAGAGGGTAGCATAATCGCTGGAGGAACGAACCCATAGGGTAGATCCACTCGAGAAAAAAAATACGACTGTGAGTCAACACGGTGGGCAGTAGGTACTCTAACAAAGTGATGAGGAACAAACGGGAGAGGCCTGTAAGGACTCGGCCTTGAAGGCACTCGACACGCATGTGGAGAGGAACGATGGCCCAGAGGGCGCCTTCAGACAAGCAATAGCTAGCATCTTCGGCCAAGGCTCCACCAGGCGCTAACGAAGCAAGTCGAGTAAGCGATCAAGCAAGCAAGAGCAAGCAAGCAACCTTCCCCTTGTGCGTACACTGACTCAGGTAAAGCCCAACTGCTCTTTGATAGGAGATCTGATTAGCATATTAGTTAGTTGCTCTTTTCCACGCTTCGCCGGCAGTAAGGAAACTAGCCCCAAGCAAGCAGTAAAAGAACACGAATACGCCCACCCCCAGCAAGTGAACATGTTGCTAGGAAACCTAGGCCCGCGCCTTCCTCCTTCTCGGAACCAAGGCACAAACGGAGGAGCAAGCGTCAGCGAGAACTAGACCCAAAGAGGGAGAGGGGCGAAGCCACTCGAACGTAGTGAAGAGGGCACCAGTGAAGTACTCAATACCCCAGTGTCAGCTAGAACGAGAACAAGTGAACACGTGGGGGAGCCCAGCAATCAGCAAGCAAAGCACACGTGGGTCCTATCGCATTCCAAGGAGTTAGAGGAATGACCAAGGGAGCGAGGCAACAAGGGGTTAGAGCTATCACACGTCGGAAACACAGGAGTGGATTGTTGCATGCCTTTATCAGGCTAGTGACCCGTACTTCCCCCTATTAGTTAGCCTTCGGACGGGGAACATAGCGATTTGGGCATCAACCCATTGATCTCAGATCAGAGTGACCCGTACTCCCCATGCTTGCTGCTGCGTTTAGGCATTACCCCTTAACAGCTTAGTGATGAGCTCCTTCTCTATTAGTTCAAGTCCTAACTGGCGTATCGATGGCTATGGCTTCTATTATCACATGCGTGTCGATCTGCCTTACTGGCCTATCACGTGGTTCTAGTGCTAACTACGTCTCCTATCCCTTACGGTGTATCTATATGGCTATGGCTCCTCCTTCAATGGCGTATCGGGATGGGCTTAGCTCCTATTCATTGCAGCTAGCAGGCATTTCTCGAACATAGGATCCCGGCTATACTTGGGAATGAAGGGCATGTAACGCAGTTGGCTCCATCAAAGGCCTCAAGAAAGATAGGAAGAGATGGGATCCCGGCTAAAAAGAGAAAGGCTAGATTCACCCGTATTTAAGGAATCACGGGCAGCAAGGCAACTCGAGGAGTGGCACGATCGGCGGGGACTAAAGGAACCAAGGAACGAACGAGAAAGAGAAGTTGGTAGCCTCGTCACAGCAATAGAAGCCCATGATTAGGAGGTACGCGACAGTGAGTCATCGTAGGAACATACATAGGAGCTTTCGAATGGCACACCCAAGCAAGGGAGGCTAAAGAAGCTTCAAAGGAGTTAGAGGAACATACCATGGGAGGCAAAAGCAAGCTTTCTCATTGAATAGCGGGGAACCAGGTACGAAGCAAGAGCCACTCGAAAGGAACATGCAAACTCCACGTCATGACGCCATGGGATATTCCTCAATTGCAGCCGTACACTGACTCCCTTAGTCAAGCTTACTTTGTACTAGCTGGGAGCTATGCTTCTTTAGTAGTTAGTCATGCTTCTCCACGCTATTCCTTCGGGACACTAGCAGGCAACAACAAGCTGTACAAGAAAGGCAACTGCCATCCGCCCCAGCAACACCAGCATAGCAAGAGAGCTACTCATCAACGACACGCCCGAGCAAGAGATCAGGGAAGAGATCCACTCGAAACGACACGTACCTGCCTTAGCTGCTTTCTTACTTAATAGCACGTACCTTACTACTTATACTTCCTAGGAGCTCTGCTTACATAATTCGCCGAGCGGTTACCTAACTGCCTTACGCCCCACTGCCTTATGATGATCGCCATCTTCGGTCGGAACCAAGGTGTAGAGGAGCAAGTGGATCAAGTAGAGTAGCCCCTTAAATCCGTGTGTCGTCCCTGAGGTAGGTAAATAGGAGGGACTAACTGAGTGAAGCTACGAAATGGCTCTAGACCGGGCAAGGAGATATCCCCCAGAAGCAGTTGGCAAATCCCAGGAGTTCGACGAGGAAGCTCTAACGCATCAGTGACAGAGGACCATATAAGTACTCAACGCATCAGTGACAGAGGCTAGTCACGCAGCTAGAACGAATTGGTGATAGTACCCCGTAAGCCAGCTAGAATGAACGCCAAGTCAGATGGTGTGGCCAGGGACTCGAACCATGTGATTGAAGCCGTTAAGGAACTCACCGATATGGGACTAGACCGAAGTAGGAGCTTACTTCAATCAAGGATACTGAAGTAGTAGCTCTTTAAGAAGCAAGTGCAGTGGCTCGCTCGGACGAGGAGGAGAGACCTACCTAAGAGCCAGCCTCACTCTGTTAGCGCGGAACCACTAGAAGCAAGAGCCATACGCCCCCCCGGAGCAACACCAGCAACAAGTGATAGCCCGAACAATGAGTAGCCGATATCCTTACTTGGTTCCAGTGGTCGAGTGGCTATGGCTCTCCTATACACCTTCGTTTGAGTCTTGTAGCTTAGGCCCCCGTCTAGCTCGGATCCGACCTCTCCTGGGGAAATAGCTTGAGTAAGTTTCGCCACCGTCTGGATGAATCCGTCAAGTAGGAACTGATTGAAAGGGTACCCGGCCTCTAGAGGGGAAAGGCATATGAGTTAGCTGTTGGCACCGTAAACTAGGCATTGGACACATGGGATCCCGGCTCTCTTGGGAACAAGGCATGTATACATTGTTCGCTCCGTCAAACTAGGCAATTCGAGACAAGGGTATCCCCCAGAAGCACAGTGAGTCATAGTCAGGCAGGCAGGTGAGTCGCCCAACCAGTTATAGTTCAATCTTTCTTTTAGCGCCGAGGGTACAACGGATGCCAGGGATGCCTTCGAAAGGCCCAGCAAGCTCAGAAGAGCGGGGAGCCACAAGAGAGCAATCAATAGAGCACTCGCAGCAATAAACGAGAAAGATGAGTGGGAGCTCAGCAAGCAACGAGCATGTGAAGTGGTAGCCACAACAGAAAGAGCCACTCGAGAATGAACGTACGAGCCAGCATATGAAGTGGGAAGCCTTCGCTAATCGTGATGTGGGTGGCAGCGGAGCAAGTGGATCAAGTAGAGTAGCCCTGATGAAGCCTGCCTTCCTTTTGCTCGGAGATAGCGTAATAGGAGTAAGAACTAACAAGTAGAGCTGAATGGCACTCTAGCCCGCGCAATAGCTCTTTCTTAAGAGCTCTCTCTTCTTAATAGCACGTACATTCTCCGGTTGTATCTCACTTGGCGAGTTTATTAACCCTTTTGCTTAGTGACCCCTCTCGCTTGCTTCTCTATTCGGACTGCGTTTTGGCATTAAGACCCCTTTGCTTAGTGAGCCGTATCGCCCTTATTAGCCATTACGGACGGAACTATAGCGAAGGTAGCTAGTGACCCTTTATCAGGCTTAGTGAGCCCTGTCGCCCCATCTTATTAGCTATTGTTACGAAACACCGTATGGGGCATGAACCTATTGAATAAGAGTTACCCCGTGCTCTAGCCTTCTTGTTGCTGCTATTGTTGAAACGGGTGCGAACGGTAGGCCCCCCAGTTAAGAGGTACTTGAATCAGCCAGTGTCAGCTCTAACTAAGCTATTAGTGATAGGCCGAACGAAAGGGACTCGAACCAAGGGAGATGCCAGGTAATGATCCATGAGACTCGTGAATGTCTTAACTGCCTTCGCCGCGTTACATCTTAGGAGGAAGACCCCCCGGTGACGAGTACGATTCTCCTTCGGCTTATGCCACATCAATCAAGTCAACAATCAACTCACGTGCTGCCGCCGTACACAGATCAGTGATGCCTATCACTGCTACTTTACAGGTGCTGTGCTTGCTAGCTTCTTCTTCAAAGGATGCGAGCGACTGAATAGCTCTTTAGCACGTGCAGTCGATCGATCGGAGAACAATGCCTCCAGTGTGCTTCACAAGGGTTGGCACCCGTGCAAAGGCACCGCTAAGGGAGTCAGGAGTCACGCGAGCAAGGAGTTCTAGGAACAAGTGCTAGGTCGATCAAGGGAATAAGCTACGCCGACACAGGGGATCTTCGGGCGCAGTAACCCATTTCCGAGTTAGCAGTCCAGCCTTCTTGTTGCTATTCAGGACGGAACCCATACGGGCTATGGGGCTAGTTTCCCCCCTTGTATAAGAGTAAGCCGTTAGCCATATTCCTAATTCCGAGGGAGTTTCAATAACATCCACGTATAACCCATTAGGGCTATTAAGTAAGAAGCAAGAGAGCGAACCTCATCAAAAGATACTCCCCAGCCAGCATGTTAAGGTGGGTCCTTCGCCAGTAGTTAGAGTGAAGTGGGTTGCTTCGCAGCAATCGTGAAGTGGTTGGCAGCGGAGCAATCAGTAAGCATCAACGATACGAGCATGTGAACGTGGGTAGCCTGCAGCAAGCATGAACGATAGAGCCAGTGAACGAGCGGGAGACGCCTTCAGCAACAAAAGCTATAGCTCAGCCTTCTCAGTTAGCGTGGGAGCTACTCGCCAGCAAGAGAATTCAACGATACCCCGCCTCCCAACCCATCAAGTGAACGGTGGCGGTGCGGCTTCTTCCTTCGACAAAGGCATAACGCAAAGGCAGCCCTCAAAGGAGTTTAAGGTGCTCTCCGACGACAAGCTTACCGACCTTAGAGGCTACCAGGATCCTACTAGCGATCAACACCAAAGCAGTGGGCGAAAGCTAGCCCAGTAGTTTGAGGAATAACCAACTCATGCTCTCCGACAAGGAGGGGGTGGCTCCCGCCCGAACAATAGCTCTTTCTTAGATCACGTGTAGCCCGCTCAATAGCTGCCTCTTTATGAATAGCACGTGTATGCTTGTCTGTCCCTGAGCCATCCGTGTCTGTTCCCGAAGGTAGCCTGGAGAAAATCGGAGAAGGAACAACGAATAACCGAGTAAGCTTTCGATTCAAGGGCACAAGCCTGGGTGCTAAAGCTGCTTACTTAGAGCAAGTATACGAGATTCGTACGGGTGTAAGTCACTGTGACTATGAACTTGAACGATTCCTTTGGTCGGCCTACCAGGTGCTAACGCATTAGAAGCCTGCCTTTAGAGCAAGTAGCCCTCGCCCCTACTAATGAGCTAACCATCCGTACTCTGTCCCCGTAGGTAGCGTAATCGCTGGAGGAACAACGATACAGAGAGTAGAATAGCACTGCCCGCGCGAGAGCTCTTATTAAGCAAGAGTACATTCGTCCGGGTCTCACGGCTATAAAGGAGAAGATGCCTTTTGGTTGGCCCACCCAGTGCTAACGAACAATCGAGCCAGCCTTTCGAGCGAGAAAGTCGAGCGAGCAATCAATCGAGCAGTGGAGCAAGCACCTCTCATCAAACGAATATACGAGCAAGCATTCCAGCAAGTAGCCCCTGACTAAGTGAGACGCCTACCGTCTCGTGGCCTGCCCTGTGATATCGTCCCGGAGAGGTAGCATATAAATAAGAGGAAGCCGGTTCCAGCTACCTTAATAACAGTTAACCACCCCTATCCCTTTGGTCTAGTGGGCCTCCCTTCGTTAGCTCCTCTCCCTTACGGTCGAGTGCTTACAGCCCTATCCACATGCGTTCGAGTTCTAGTACTTGAGAGGACTGCTTAGTCCTTATAACTTATAGTACCTGAGAGTACCAGTGAGTACTTATACACTACGTTCGCTCTATACTGGTACCGCTGAAGCTTATTCGCAGACAGATCCACTCGATCGAATATACGATACTACGAGCCAGCAAGTAAACGTGGGGCAGTAAGGTACTCGAACCAAGGAATGTGAAGAGGTAGCCCTCGCATCAGCAAGCAGACAAGCGAGAAAGCCATTCCAGCAAGTAGCCCTCCCCCCTGAGTAAAGCTGCCTTCCGAGCAAGAAGCACACGTGGGCGGATCCAGCTAGCCACTGAGTTAGATC
>Ga0316215_1000137_pt1 | contig 13410 bp, 6 predicted proteins | sample NRE5metagenome_FD_207796 | JGI IMG/M metagenome (GOLD analysis project Ga0316215, IMG submission 207796) | Spruce roots microbial communities from Maridalen valley, Oslo, Norway - NRE5 | ecosystem: Host-associated > Plants > Roots > Unclassified | place: Norway: Oslo | collected 2017-09-15
CAGAATTACACAACCCGGTACTTAACCATCTGTTCCCGTTTATCCAGCTGTTCCCGTCCACAATATCCAGCTGTTCCCGTTCACCAACCCGTTCCCGTTCACCCTCCTTACCCAACCCTTAGCTATGTTATGCTCAGGAAGAGTTTTTAGAAGTAACTGATCAAGATAACTAAAAGTATGTATTTCCTTGGCCCAGCTTTATAGAAATAAGGGAGTAGGAACCGGACCCAAGGGCCCCCGTTAGCGGGTATACCTATTAGACCACTACTGAATAGATGCTCTTGGGGACAGGATGATAAGCCCTGATTGATGATAAGCTTATATAAATAAGGGACTAGGGAGATGAGCATTAGAGCTCTACTGCCTGTGACCTCTTCTATCTGCCTGTGACCTCTCCTGCCCTTGACCCCGCCTGTAACCTCTTCTATCTTACACTCATATTAAGATTACCCTCAAGTATTTCCTCATTGCTATATTACCCAAAAGTGTGGCATTAAGGCCCCTAAAGTGTAGACAGGCCCCTAGAGCCTAGCAAGTCATAAGGCAAGCCCCTACATTAAGGCCACTGTAACCCATAGGTATACTAAAAGCCCTTATTTATGATAAGCCCTTTAAGCCCCTCGGAGAGTACCTCATGTGGGATAACCTAATGATCTATTGAAGAGTCTATCTATTGAGTAGCACACATTCTGTTATGCCTGTGCCCACCCCTTTATGCCTGTGACCTCACCCTACCTGTGACCTCACCCTTCCCCTTCCTGTGCCCAACACACCGATACGTCCCGCCAACACCCTTATGGTTACTATTCTATCGCCTATCGTAACCCTGTTAGTTAATTCCCTTCCCCCGTTCCTTTCTCATTTTTCCCCCGTCCTCTATTTTATGTTTGCCCCTACCCCAATCATCATCCACACACACACATACACATTAAGCTACTATATTGGATTGGATTGGAATGCACCAGAGAAACGATAGTTTTCAATTAGTGCAACTTAAAGCAGGGTCTCCTGTATGTAACAAGAACTCAATACATTGTGATAATACGATATTGCATACCCACGTGTAACTTGTCCATAGCCGAGAGGAGGAAACGGAGACACTACTGGTCCCTTTCTTCTCTAGATCTCTACATAAAAACATTGTCTCATTCATAAAAAAAAGAAAATAAGAATAGATCTAGTCTCCATTCAAATAAAATAAAAATAGATAGTTCAAGAGCATAGGGTAATGAGCCTAATAACCTTCCTACAAGCTATACTACAATAGAGACTGCCTTAATTTACACGGTATGGTATGGTGGAGCCCCGTGAAAGCTCCCCGGACACTTGCCTGAGTCTTAGATCGGCCTATACCTAAAGAGACTCTATTAGTCCCCTTAGTTCTAGCCTATAGAGACAAGTCCCTTAGCTTGCCGCCCTATATCTGTAGTCCCTAGTCGCCTTAGTCCAAATAGTAAGTCACCTTTAAGAGCTCTAGCAAATAAGCTATAATGTGCCCGTGTAGTTCCAAAGGATAAGACCTAGCTGGGAAACCTAACCAGAGCAGACCTTGCCATAGCAGCAGCCATATGGGAAGTATCTATGATAGGCTAGTAGACTAAATTGTGAAATCCTAGCAGAAACAGAGATATACGAGCTCGCATGGAGACGTTGAACTTGTCCGTAGACACTATCTGCTGATCCCATGCACTTAGTTCCATGTGTGGTTGGACAAAAACAACTAGTGGTCCAATGGGGAATCAACGTCCAGGCCTATACCGTGTAGTCAATACCTCTTATTGGATTGTCGGATTGTCCAGGTATATATTCAACTTGTCCATTTGTTGAGGAGGTTATCTAGCACCATTCCCTAAGTACACCACTTAGAATAGAAAGTCCCCCACATGGTAGGACCAGACCTTAGCAGTAAGAAGGGGTATAGCTCTCTTACTTTCTTGCATTTTCATCCCGGGGTAAGAAGAGCCCAGGTAGGTAGGTACGTCTTCCTCCAGTAAGTGCTCAGGAGGTCATTGTTATCCGGTCAATAGCCCGTGTATCACATCAGGTAGTAATTCCCTGTGGTTTACATTTGAAGTTGCTTTTCCAGGTCTATAGTTCAGACCTACAGTTGCATGCAGACCTCCAGTGTCCAGTCCCATTTCAATAGGTGGTGTGATCCCCTCCTTAGCACCTACCCATTCCATAAATAAAACAACCCTGCTGAAGTCCGTAGAGTCATAACTATGAGCTGTAGAGAAAGTAACTACTAGCCCTAGTTGAACGCTTCAGTCAGCAGTTCCACTTGCCTACGGTAGAGACACTTCCGGCCTTAGAGTAAGCTCCATAGAGAAAGCCCCTTAGCGCTTTAGCCCGTCTCTCTGCTCTCTGTAGTCAGTCCCTAGTCGCCTTAGTCCAAGTTGAACTTTTCGCATCTATACGTCCTTTAGTGCATAACTGTTGTTCAAATACGTTAAATAAAAGCTCTAGGCATGAAAGCTCTTGTTGGTGCATTAATAAGCTCTTTGTGCAGCTTGTCAGTGCATGCGTCATAATCAATGCCTATGGAGAAAACTAGAATTCCGCCACACTTGACTAGAGTGAAAGCCTTAGTCTTATGGGCTACTTGCTAGCCATATAGGAGGAAGGATACTTCCCCCGTACTAGCTCTAGAGAGAAGAGCTTAGTCTGTGCAGTAAGCCCTATCGCTCGCCCCTTAGTCTTAAGCTTATGTAGTAGAGTTCCCTATTTGATATGGCGCATCTCCACGTTTACCTTGTCCGGCGGGGTGAGACGGGGCCGAGTGAGTCGCAGCAGCCATCCCCATAGGATGGTGGAATCCCAATAGCCAAATTGACAGAAGGTCATTAGAAATAAAAAATTGAAGTGAGTTCCAACGTCGCGAACTGTGCAACTTGGCATGCCTATTGGGAGGGTTCTCGGCAACTGGTGGGGACTAATAACCTCTCCAACTAACCTTCTTGCCTGGGCCCAGGGATTCTATTTAAAATGTAACACTGGGAATTTGGATTAAATACAGAAACATAGCACAATTCCTAGTTGATAGAGCCCGATCCACATTCGCCTCATTCATTTTACCCATTTCCATCTGTTAAAGAACTAGAACTGGGTATTAGATATATTTAACCAAGGGATTTGGGGTCGTTTTACTCTCTCTCTTTCAAAACTCTCTTTCAAACAGTAGACTTTCCGTTCCTTCCCGAGAAGTGCTATCTCATCTGGGCCTCCTATGATCTTACTTATCTCACCCTCCCGGGCCCCACCTACTCTTATCCCACCCACCCTTTCTTTCCCGGTGAAAGCTCAATTCCTAGGGGGGACGAGCTCGGCCTATAAAAGCACTCATTCTATTCTTAGCTTCCCTCATTTTGACTTAGACTTAGACTTAGCTCGTTCTATTCTCCAACCCATTCGTTCAGTAGCAAGCCCTCGAAAGCAGATTTGGGGCGGGAGGGATATAGAATGACGAGGGGACAATGCCTCGAATCTAGAATGTGCAATGACTCAGGTCTTAAATGCTATGGAGAAAGAGAGGTAGGTAAGGGCCTGGTAAATGAATTGAATGGGATGGTGTCTTAGCGGAGGGAATGAATAAGTAGGACCAAGCAGTCCAAAGCTGAGAAGGCTTCTCCCACCGAAAAAGAAATCCTATCGAACCGAGTCCTTCTCGGGAAAGACTCCATCGTTGCTTCGTGGAACGCCAAGTGGGGAATGGGCGGATCCTTATACAATCAAGGTCAAGGAAGAGCCAGAGTCCCTCTTATCACGAGAGATGAGTTGCGAATCTTTGGAGTACTACTTCATCCTTCTCTTCTCTCCAGGGGCAGGGCAGTATAGCCGTAACGAAAATGCGTAATAATCGAACCTTGTGCTCTCCGGACTGAACGTGGAAGTTTCCAATCATACGGCTGGGCTAAGGCTAACATTTCCCTCCGTTGCTACAGAGAGGGAGTTCAGAGGGTCAGAGACAATGAGACTCTGTCCTATCTGTTCCTGTAGATCACCCTGAAACGTCGGGGCGGGACTTGAAGATACCGAACTCCCCGAACGGGATCCGTAAGGGAATGTCTCTCAGATCCCATCCGGACGTCTTCGATGGACAAAAGGCAGTGGGCCCTGGAGATTCTGTGTATGGCTCCTATGTTCTCCGTACCCGCAGCAGTTCCTGGTGCCGAGTCAACGGGGTGGGTTACTTCATGGAGAGAGCCAGGGAGGCGATAACATGTCGGAGTGTACGCATGGACTCATGTATATTCACGTCCGATATGGTCCAGATGTGTCAGAGTCTCAGATACGTTCCTCCCACCCGTAGGACCCGAGGTGATGTCTTTGGGACCGAGAAGGCCTCACCAATTCCTAGAAAAAAGGGCTGCTAACGCTGATGGATGCATCTCCTCTCGTCATCCACGGCCGGCCAGAGGACATTGAACTATGAGGCATTTGTGACGATACCGCCGATCCGGCCCCGGTATTGGAGAGTCTGAGGTCGTACTGCAAGGTGACCTCCTTCCCTTTCTTCTTCTTCTAAAGGCAGGCCAGCCTCAATATCTAAGGCGAGTGATCAGCATTATATATATAGGATGCATAACTAAAGAAATCAAAGCGTAATTACATATATAATGACCAGCCCCTGACATAGTGAAAGGATATTATAAGCCATCTTTCAACTGATTGCCTACCTACCTAACTAAAGGTGCTGAACCTTACCTGCCTACTTAGATGGATGTATTGCGCATCTCAGTAGATTCTGCCAGTGAAAGCCAAGCAAAGCCAAGGAAATAATAAATCCATCTTAGCTTTAAGGACCCCAAGGTGAAACCATTACGCGTATGAAAGGCCAGTCATGAACCCCTCAATGTAGGTAGATACCCGTAGATATTTATTCATGCTATTTCTCTTGCCCCCTACGCGTATTGAGGAAAGCAAGCCAGTTCGGAATAAAGACTCGGAAAGATGGGTGGGATAAGGTAGAAAGGGCTGGGCAAAAGGTCAATATCGGCCCATCAATCAAAATGTGGAAGGTCAATGCCCCTCTCGTTCCCACTCTCGTTCCTCAGAGTACGTTTGCCATCAGATGGATCTAAACGTTCGCCTTCATACGCCTCTTTCCCAATAGTACAGGGATAAGGAATAAAATAGTGAAAATCAAATATTTCAATCGAAGAATTACCTATTTTCCTCTCCCTCACCCATATGATGAGTGAGCGTTAACACCCTTATGGTCGAGCGACTACGTTCCTCTTCTAACGGATATATCGCTTTCCCTCTTCTCACGGATAGAATCCATGTGGTGCCAAACTTCTACCTTATAGTTACTACCTTTGGTGTACTAATCGCCCCCTTTTCAATCGGGGTTTACTTTTGAGACAGTTTTTCCAGTCCGACATCGTGAATTCACATTCACATAGAGTAACCTACTTCGCTTCCATAGAAGACCAAAGACACCATTCTTTCTCCTTGAGTCGATTCCGCGTTGGATGAGTCTAATTCGATGTCGAAATCGAATCAAGATGCTTAAGACAGGCCTTTGGTTTAATTAACGGGTTTCGCCAAACACGAAACTGAACGAGCTCTTTGTGTGCCCTACGGCTGCATAGGTTCTTTATCTTTCCCCGGATATACTCTCAACTGCCTCTGCTATCCTATCAACAGGTCAGTCAATATCAGTAGTGGAGGAAGAAGAGTAGTCCCCTGGTCATCAGTTAGTAGTTGAATAATCCCAGTAGTGGCCCTCTTGCCTAGCGGAGTCAGCCCTTAATGGGCAATGATAGGCAGACCAAAGATTGCACATCGCAGTCTAAGCGTGCTTGCTTTGCGCACCGGCACAGCAGAATGAGAAGCTGCTCGGCGCACTAGCCCTATAACGGAGTCAGACCCAACCACACTCTCTTAGTCTAAAGCGGAGCAGGACCGTTGGCCTGATCTGCCTCCCCACCTTTTCCGACCCCACCCAACCGCCCTAGCGTATGTTTCCGAATCAACTGCATCGTAAGCTGCTATAGCTCTTGCCTACTACCCTGGAAATGAAAAAGAAACTCTATCCTCAACCCCTTCAATTCTTTCAAGGAAATGGACTTGGTAATTGGCTTTTGGACTAGTTGGAAAACAGGCTTCCAGGATTCCTTCTCTTCTTATGTGTTCTAACTTCCTCCCTCGCCCACTGACCAAGGAGCTAGCAGTATCGCGCGTCATACACCGATGCGTCTACCGCGCCGTGCGCGCTAAACACACACAAAGCTTCACGCAAGACCGCGCGCTGTACGCGAAAGCTTTAGGGCTTACAGCTAAGGTAAACTTTATCTATTATAATATAATATATTATATTCATTCTATAATATAAGGTCAACTTGGGCATTTCCTCTCATTATATCGCCCGATAAGGCAATGCCCATGAACGGTTTCGAAGTAGCGATAGAACGAAGAAAAACTGCCGTAGAATCGATGTATTGATGTCCGCGGATCCCTTTATTGCTTCATTCAACCCCATTCACTACCCATGATGACAGGACCCCCTCGGCCAAGGAACCGACCCGAAAGGAGCGATTCCTATCCCTGGATGTCTACCACCTCTTACAAATAAAAATGGGCTAGCCAAGGAGCTGCCCCGAATCAAGTGGACCGAGTGCTACCCCTGTCCACCGACCCTGGCTCAAACCTTTGCGTACAGCCTTTCCCAGAGCCTAGCTTGACAGAAGAACACAGAAATGTGTACCTACACGTATTATATCTATTCCTGCTTTCTTGCTCCTGCAATAATAAAGAGAGGGGACCTCTCATTCTACGAGATAAATCGATTAGCCGTTTCCGCGCACTCTCACGTCCGAGAAAGACATTGATTGGAGTGGAGTGTATCCAATCCAATGAAAAAAAAATATCGTGCAAGCACCAATAATTGAAATTGAATTCAGTGATTGATATGGAGCCGAGCTAGAGCCGAGCAGAGCGCACCAAACCCCGTCCCGAGCCCCTGATCGAGCCAGCCAATAGGGTTTGTGCTCGACGGAAAAGAATGTGACCTGTACCTGAGCGAGCCAAGGAACTTCGCCGGGCCAAGTCGAGCAAGGGGAAGATAGTACCAATGGGTTACCCGGCTCGAGCGAAGTGCTATCCCCGTCCGATGCCCCTTCAACTAGTTTGTTTCACTCCCGGTTTCGACCGTCCAATTCTTCCAACTTCTAGTCATGGTCACCATTTCGTTATCACCGCTACAGACTACTTCACCAAGTGGGTGAAAACAATACCAATGGCTAAGGCGCCGATGGGAAAGGTGTGGCATGCTTCATTTACACTCATATTCTTTATGGCTTAGGTCGAGTGGCTTCTGCTCCTCCACCCGAACAACTTCTTCTATTGAATCCCCGAAAAGCCCTCTCCTTAGCCGGCGCAGCGTTGATATTGTATAACCTTAGGCGGCAGTTGAGTCACTCTCGCCCCTGGGTGGGGTTTAGTTCTTCCCCCCTATTTGGAAAATGAAAAAAAAATGGCTAGGTCCATTTCTTGGATTCTCCCTTACGTGACAAATAATTAAAAAAGCACCATTCTTACTTCCGACAACTATAAAAACAATCGAACAGGTGCAGGAATAAAATAAGAGCCAATAGCACTAGGCCCCTATTAGTCAAGCAAGACCCCCCGCCGAACTCTTCTATACCCTTCTTAGATAAGCACGAATCCCTAGGGACAGAGAACTTCAGTCTATCTTTTCCCAGATCATTGCACCTCAACCAATAACATTATCGGATGAGGATATAGATGCTAGTAGACACCCACACCTAGATGCTGTCTACATTACCGCCTACGTAGGAGACAGCAGGATTAGACGAACAATGGTTTACAATGGGGAAGGAATCAACGTCTGCACCCTAGAAATCGCAGAAGCCCTAGGGATAAGCGAAGAAGACTTTACCCCTTGTATCACAACCGTCAAGGGTTATGACGGGTCAACCCAAGAATCACTAGGGACTATTTGCCTTAAACTAAGGGAATGCAATCGAGAGAGTGACACAATTTTCCATGTAGTTCAGTGCAAGACCACATTCTACCCACTTTTAGGACGCATGTGGATACACGATCACGGTGCCGTCCCGTCCTCCTATCATAGATGTGTAAAATTCCCATTCTAAGGAGGTTATTTATATAGCTCGACCATAGGGAGAGGAAGAACCATAGTTAAAACAGAGAAAAACATACCAAAATAAGAACCCTCACATGGCCGAGTACCAATTTCATGGACATGTTCCCATTATAGAAGCAAACAGTAAACCCATGCGAATCGAAGAGGTCTCAAACGACCAAAGACCTAGGGAACCACTCCCGAGTGAACAGTCTCGAGGATGGCAAATAATATAATATGACGATCCGGGTACACACCTGGAACAGGCCTAGGAAAGAGATAAAACGGAATCATCAAACCTATAGAACCGTCACAAAGATCTAGAAACCAGGGAAACGGATATGACGGCTTCTCCTCACAAGAAGACAGGGAATGGACACTAGCTAAACGATTCAAATCTTCAGGATCAGTTGAAAGCATAGACGACAGATCCTTCTCCACCCACAATTGGACTCAAAAATCTCTTTGATCATAAGGAAGGGAAAAGGGGACTTATCCCATCCCCATAGTCCTTCTACCGACTGGGACCACCCGAAGAGACAAGTGTTTTGCCCTTCTCCCGTAGAGTAGAGTATGGCTCCCTTGCTTAGTTCTGCAAGCTCCTTCCTTTGTTGAGCTCTGTCATACCGCTCTTCTATCTCTTTCATTGGCGCAATCTTCTTTGAATTCAATAAATAATTAAATAATTGCAATTTACTTTTATGAAAGATATCTCCTCCCTTTAATCTAATCAGTATATTACTTCTGAGTAAGGCACTCTCCGAAAGGAAGGTAAACAGGAGTTAACGGCAGGCGCAATAGAAAGGCAGTTGGAGGCAGGCGATAGGGAGGTGCGATAGGCTTAGATCAGATGCAAGCAAGCTCAGTCTCAATATGCGCATTAGAGAAGGGGGGAGTTAGAGGGTTAGAGGAGAGTGAAGCGAAGCTTGTTGTGAATAGGCTACTAGACTAGATAAGAGAGAATCCTCGTATGGAGCCGGCCTCGCAGTATAACCAACTCGTAAAGGCAAAGAAAGAGGAGATCTGATTCCCCTTTTCAAAAGCTAAAGACAAAAGAAAGAAGGGTGTGAAGAATGCCTCTGTCCACAATTGCAATTGTCAGCAGAAGAGAGAAGAGCAAGACAAGGCGAAAGGTAGTGAGGATTTCAAACTCTCGTTTTCGGCCCTTAGCCGAGGCCTTTTCGGGGATACTACAAGTATTACCCTGTAAAATAAGTACATCTTCCTTTGGATCGAAAGGGATTCCAGGTATATTCCGAAGGCTAACTGAACTAAACGAGCCATCGAGAACGAGTTGTAAGTTAAGGTTTCAGTGGAGGATGCTGCTTCTTCCTTGCCTGTGAGTTCTCCTGCTGGTGGATCTCGTGCTTTCTTTTTTTGAGCACTTTTCACAAAGTAAACCTGAAGGAAGTCTCGCGTTTTATTATTCTCCTTCTTTAAAATTTTTCTGAATTAGATCCTTGAATAAGATAAAAGAAGTGACTGCTTTCCGACTTTTCGTTAGGAAGGGGTCCATGTAGCTGCTGCGCCCGCCCCCTTCTTAGTCAATGGGGCAGCAGGTTCGGCATCTACTAGAAACTTTTTATTAGGAAAGAACTGTTTGTTTCACCCAAAATATGATGTGATAGTGCTCTTTTTGGCCTTGAAGCAGAGCGACCTCGTCTTGCTTGCTTCTGGTTTCTTATCTACCTGTCTGCAGAAGATTTGGGGAGCACATAATCAGCCTAAAGTTCAAGAGTCCTCTGCGCCTTCCTTCTTTTCCTATCCGTTCCCGTTGTTTTCGGGGAGCTGGGCAGAAGGAAAAGAGGCTCCTAGCTAAAAGGTAGCTTGTCTCGCCCGGCTTAAAAATGGAAGGGCAGCAATCAAACGTAAATAAAGTTAAAAAGCTCTTTTTTGATGCAAAAATCCCGTGTATGTGGTAGGAGTAGTCGGAGTTCTTGTTCCTTACCTGGGATCGCACCTTGCCTTTTTATGTCTAGTTCCTCCTGCATAGCTTTTTGCCAACAGTTCACGGAGGTTGTTTACTTAGCTCAATCCCTTGCTTGTTCGGAACCGGTATTGTCAGACCCAGTTCCATGTGGCCGAATCTTTCGTTTTTGTACCCTTTGTTAGCTCTACGATTAGGGAGTACGTCACCTTCCCTTCTCTTGAGGAGCCTCGTCGTATGTTGAGTTTGTTTGTTAGTGAATCGGGAAGGTCAGGCGAAGCCGTTTAGTGTGGAAAGAGTGGCGCTTTGATTGCTTTTTATGTGTAGTACCATACGAGGTAGTTATTGCCTTACCTAACAAGGCAATAACCCATTTTGGTGTGATGCATTTGTCGAGAGTCGGCTTCCTCCTCCCCCCAAGGATGTTGACTGTGTTGATCTTAGCGAAATGGATCAGGGTCTCTTACTCTGTTCTGTATAAGTAAGTGTACGTTGCCATTAGTTCACTGCTTGTCACCTCAGAGTAGATATGAACATTGTCTCATACACTAGACCCTATGCCTTTCCACTGCTGCTGCCCCAAAATAATAAAACTTGTAACTTAACAAGTATCGTTCTCTATTGGAGTAGGGCAGGACTAATGCCTTTAGAGAGGGGAAGATAACTCTCGAGGAATAGATAGCTAAGGAGGAAGTGATTCAGAGATTCTTTTGTCAGGCTGGGCGTTCCCGACATCATACGCTCTACCCGAGCCTTCTCGCTGTGGAAGAAGAGAAGAAAGTTTCAGGGTATGTCCGATGAATTGGTGTTTTGAGTTGTGAGAATGGGTTATTTTGTGCTTGGTTTAGCTGCGAGCTCTACTGAAGAAATCTGGATAAGTTTGCATTCCTTGACTTCTTTGCTCAGTCAAGCTTCCTTGTTCACGATAGTGATTTCCCTGGGTTTGGCTGCCCCGGAGTGGTTTTTCCCCCTGATGTGTTCGTTGGGGGTTCCACTTCGTCAACAACTTTCGGTGTTGTGTGCATGTGGTGTATTTAGCCGTGCCTTAGAAGTGTCAAGGAATTGACGAGTTGGGTTAAATAGCTCGACCATAGGTTATGAAATCGACTTTCTGTGCATCTTCAGTTAGCTCGTCCTGAATTCGCTTTAAAGAAGCAATGTCACTCTTACCTATGATACCGGACTTGCCTGGGGGGACTGAAGCTTTCATTTTAGAGGATGTCCTTACCTAACTGTTGAGGAAGGGAGATCGTCTTAGCCCCCTTACCTAAGATATGTGATAAATTTCCTACCCTTAGCTATCAGATGGAACCAGATGCATAGGAAAGCAACCATTGTACGCTACCACGCTAAAATGAATATTCCGAAAGATTTGATCGCTACTATCGGGCCCCCTCCCCGATCATTAGTTGATTCAGTACCAACCCGCCTAAACCTGACCGCTTCTCTTGCCGATGCAAGTTATGCTCATCCTTTTCCTGATTGTCCAAGAGTAAATGATTTGATATCTCATCCGAGAAAAGGCTTTTTTCGGGAGCATTGCAACTCGTGGGGAACGAGAAGGAAGGGAGAGCACAGCTAAAGCCGAGGGGACTCCGTAGAATATGCTACATGCCGGCTTTTTCGCTGCGAGATCATATTCTCCTAGAGCTACCCCATTTGATCAGGACCATGCGTAGCAAGAGATGACATAAACGCAACTTCCGGGCTCATATCGTGCATCGCTATTTACCCCAACAGTCTACCCAAATAGAGGTTCCTATCCGTACGGGAACCTCCGATATACTAAAGGCAGTAGAGAAGAAAGAAAGATAGGGCATTATCAGCTTCAACTCGAGAAGCAGCATCCCCATCCGAATCCGCTGAAGAGGAGACCTTTGGCTCTGGAGTTCATAGTTCATTCCGCTCAACAAGCTGACCCAGCCTGAAGGAAGGGGTTTTAATCCTATAGCCTACTCTCCTGTTAAGTTTTGCCTTTCGAATTAAGCTTACAATTGAGGTCAGTGAGAAGCTTGTAAGTTCCGCCTTAAGCTATAGGGCTTCCCTAGAGGGATGAGGTGGTCGTACCGCTTCTGGGACCACGATATGCACCACCAGGGGCTCTTTTTCTGACAGGAGTTTGATACCTTGACTCCTACGCAGGTAAGCTTGTTCTTCTGCGATATTTCCTTCTTCGTTTGCGTGGATGACCGATTGATGCTATGTGGATGTAGATCACCTGGAGGCCCTTTGGAGATAGGCCTTAGGCTGCTAGGCCAGCTGTAGCTATATCTGATCCGTACTTCCTTGCCCGAGTGGAGCTGATATACCTGGACCACGTCGAGTGGTACCTGGGTGAGAGAGTCTTACGGCAGTTTGGGATTGATCAGCCGGTTCCTGATCCGCCACCTCAATCTTTCGATGCATCGCGGACGGGTGGAGCTGCTAGATATAGCTTACTGGACACTTTAAGAGATCAGATTAGGAACTTCAATGCTGGAGGAGACTTCTTCGAGATGCATTTGACCGACCGCGAGGACTATGTTGAGTGGTCTGCGTCAGTGTCCACAGGCCCGATCCTTCCTCCACACATGAGGATAGGTAAGATAAGGTTAATCCGGGAAGCTTGGCTAAGGTAAGGCTTTCTTTCTTTGCTAAAGCGTAATTACATCTCTCATTCATGATTGGATTCGATAGCGTAATTACATATATAATGAATGAATGCATAATTACATATATAATTCTTGATGTCAATTCAACAAGGAACGAAGTAGCTTTCCCGCAGCGGGGAAGGGAAAAACAATACCTCTTCTCACGGAGAAATACTTAGTATTAATCTCAAAGTGTTACTCTTTAGGGAGAAAGCAGGGAGAAAGCCTAATTACATTATAACGTATACAATCACTTATAAAGCTCCTGCACCTGGCTTATATGCTATCTATTATGACTCCCGGACTGGATCCCCTGCTTTTTACTCTGCCTATGGTGGTTATAAATAAGTACCCACTCCTGTTGCTGGATAAGCTTAATCAATGGATTATGGGTCATAGATGCTAGATACAGGGTAAGTGATGGACGCTAGGTTGAGTGACGGTCCTACCTCCACCATTGGTACTGAAACGACGTTGTCTTAAACCCCGGCTACTGCCTTTGCTTCTCGTGCTGGGACTGGAGCATCAACTGAATAAATAGCTTCAACCACTTCCTATGCCCTTATAATAGTGGTGCCCCTGCCTTTGCTTTTGTCTACTGCACCCTATCTATATGATAGTGGTGCCCCTGCCTTTGCTTTTGTCTACTGCACCCTATCTATATGGTGGACTATATCATTGGAAAGGTTGAGAGGGGTGCTTCATGATATGAATCTCAGGAACAACAAGCAAGAATTAATTAA